>OGSD01000911.1_pt1 | contig 29373 bp, 20 predicted proteins | sample 1553571 | NCBI WGS metagenome assembly OGSD01 (sample SAMEA2580072, study PRJEB22360) | human gut metagenome | biome: human gut; feature: human-associated habitat; material: faeces | place: Denmark | collected 2008/2010 | reverse complement strand
TTCTCCATCGTCCCCGCTCCTTTACTTTTATATTTTTGTTTGAATACCCAAACGTACTCTATGTAATCTGTTACACATTATGCATAAACTGTTACACCTTGTACTCAGTATACAAAATGGCATACAAAATATCTATTTAAAATTTGTTTTCTTTTTCAATATTTCTTGCATATTTTGCTGTAAATCGGTATACTGATGTTACAGTTTTATAAATACTATTGGAGGTTTCAATGGATCATTCGCTTCAGCTTAAATATCAACGCAATTACAGCATTATTATAAATGACTGTGATGTTTCTCTTTTTTATTATTTTGATTATGGAGAGCGCTATAAGCAAATTAACATGGAATTTCAGCACTCACACCGCTTTCATGAAATCATGATTCCACTCTCTCCTGATGCCATCCATTTTATTGAAGGTGTGCCATATTCTCTTGAGGAAGGCGACATTGTGCTGCTGCCGCCGACTATTCTTCATCGGACTGAATATCCGGCTGGTCCGCCAAGCAAACGACTAATCATTTCCTTCTGGTACCCGAAAGATCTGTTTGGCATGACAGATTATTATCTGCCGCTTTTATCTATTTTTAATGCCCAGACACCAATCTATCGTTTTCCCGAAGAAATACGAAGACAGGTGCTGGACATCATTGATGAAATTTATACTTTTTCGCGAAATCATGACTATCTGGAGCACCCAGAACAGCGGCTTATTATTCACTCGATGTTTATACAGTTTTTGTATGCGATTCAGCAAAATCAGGACAAAAATCTATACACAAACAAGTCATCCGGCAACTCTGCAACACAAAAAATATACAGCATTGCCTACTATATCCACAGTCACTATGAAGAAGAACTGTCACTTGATTCATTGGCTGACAAATTTTTTTTAAGCTCCTGCTATCTGTCTCACCAGTTTAAAAAAGTTACTGGCTTTACACTGATAAACTATATTCAAAAGGTACGCATTACTCGTGCAAGGGATCTTTTGCTCTCAACCAACCACCCTATCTCTGAAATTGCACAGTCATGTGGCTTTCAAAGCTTTTCTCAGTTTAACAGAATTTTCCGCCAGACTTACGATCAGTCTCCATCTGCAATGCGCTCTAGCTCAACGACGATCACAAGTCAGCAATCAAATGTGGAGCTTTAATATTAATTTTCGCTTGCTGCGGCTAGCTCTTTTAACCACTTGCTCACAGTTTCAGCGTTACGATTGATAATCAGTTCCTGAGGAAAGTCTAATTCATCAAGAAGCTTTCTTGCACAGTCATACACTCCAACAAACGCACTGAAATGAGCATCTGAATCGACACTTATAAAGGCTCCATACTTTTTGCACTTTGCAATTATTTTACGGCAGTTTGCAATAGAAGATGGACGCACATGAAAGGTAGCTTCATTTAACTCGATTGCCTTTCCAAGACGTGCTGCCTCTTTTATGACAGTATCATGATCATACGGATATTGTGCAGTGCCACTATGACCTAAAATATGAATCTTAGGATTTTTAAGTGCCTGCATATACGCATTTGTGTGCTGTTCAACTGTTCCTGCCTTAAAAGTCTGCTCATGAAATGATGCCACAATGCACTCAAGACGTCCGAGTGTGTGCTCAGTAAGATCAATACGTCCCTCATAATCTACAATATTGGCCTCAGCACCCTTCCAAACCTTTATACCATGGATGTACTCTGGCAAAATCCTCATATTAGAAAAATGACCTTCATACGGTGCATCAGGCATTGATGGACCATGATCACTCATATTGATTCCTTCAAGGCCGTTTGCAAATGCGCCGCGGCAATTTTCCTCTAATGTACTGTATGCATGAGTACTTGCTAGCGTATGTGTGTGAAGGTCAGTCTTTATCTCATAATTTCTCATAGCTTTCTCCTTTCTGCACGTATACCACCGTCTTTTAATGCTTCAAGAAGCATCACATCATTATAAAGGCAGTGCATGCGCTCTGGGTAATCTTCGTCATCATGAAAATGACCAAATAGCCAGTGCTGATATGAAATCGAATGCCATACGTGCTCTAAAATTTTATTTGTCACTGACAGATCCTTGTCTGGAAACCACGCCTTTACCATGCACTCTGGAACGGTATGCGTTAAAATCAAATCAAATGTATAATTATTTTCCTGCAATGATTTTAAAACTCGCTTTTCATCCTCTTTTGACAGATCCTCATCTTTCTGCCAGATATCCGGATGGTTTTTCTTATACCCAGGGCCTGTTGTGCTTCCACCAATTAAAAGTATAGAAAATCCGTCGATTTTACATACACTTCCTCTTTTCAGGTAGTAAATGCCATCTGATGCCTTCATTGTATTTTCTGCTGTTAGGCTGCATCCGCTCTTTTGAAAAAGTAATTCATTTTCACTATCACTAATCTTAGGAAGTCTTTTTAATACATCATAATCTTCATGATTACCATCAATAAAGAAAACAGGATATGGCAGCTTCTTTATATATTCTGGCAGTTTCATCTCCTCTTCTGGCTTTGTGTCTTTGCGATTATCTGTGAAATCGCCGCAAATAAAAAGTGCACGAATACCAGTAAGCTTTTTTAGTCCTGTCTCCATAATCTTTTGCCGTTCTGCATTGGATGGAAAATGCACGTCGCTGATTACTGCTATCATCTTGTTTCCTCCTTTATAAAGTAAAAAGCGGGAGCCGTGTAAGCCCCCGCTTTCTGTATTGCGTATTCGCTTATGTTGTTACAATTTATTCTGCAGCAGCCATTTCTTCATCATACAGAGCAGCTCTTCCCTCGATAATATCAGTCAGACCTGCATTGTCCATATCACTCTTTAACTGAGCCTCTAAGGAATCAAACTCATCTGGCTTGCAGCTGATCAGTCTGTATACATACTCGATCAGATCAGAACGGATCTGAGTACCATACTCGTTCTCTGCCTCAGCATTGATAGAGAATACTGGATAACGATACTTGCCAATTGCAACTGTCTCATAGAAGTTCTCATACCACTCCTTGGAGTCGATCGGATCCTTACCCATAGCACTCTCAACAATACCAGCCTCATCATCCTGGAATGCGAAATGCTTGTTTACGATGTTGTAATCATCAAGAGTTCCCTTGTAACCCATTGTACTTAACTCATCAGCAGTAAATGCAACCGGAACACCATTCTTGCTAACCTCATGCTCTGGTGTGTAAGCTACGTTCTCTGCATTGGTCGGATCTGCTAACCAGTTCAGATAAGTCATGCATGCCTCAACCTTATCCTCGCTTGCTGCCGGAACCATGATCCACATACCATACATCTGCTCGTATACGTTACGAATATCTCCATTCTCCTGAGTGAAACACTCAACTGGAACGAAAGTGGACTTGTCAAGGTCATTGTTTAAGGTATGGATATTCTCCCACTGAGTAGAGTTATCATCCAAGAAGAATGCAACCTTACCAGCTGCGATGTTTGACTTATGTACGGACTCATCTGTATCAGTAGCAAAATCCTGAACGATAATGCCATCGTTGTACAGTTGGTTCATCTCTCTAATACCATCTAATGCGCCGTCATGAGCTACGATATAATTCTCGCTGTAGGTAAACTCATCCTTCTCATCCTCGAAGGTTACATAGGAACCAACAAAGTTCAGATACATCTTCTCTGTATCCTGACGTCCGCCCATGCTCCACGGAATCATATCCGGATACTTCTCATGAATTGCATACAGATCATCAATCAGCTCCTGCTTTGTAGTCGGAACCTCAAGTCCCATCTCATCGAGGATATCCTTGCGGATGTAAGCGGTATGACGCGGATTCTCAGTTCCTCTCTTTGACAGGATTGCGTACTGTGATCCATCATACAGACCCATGTTCTGGATATCACCAGACTGCTCCTGAATAGTAGTTCCGATATTCTCGTAAGCGTCAGTCAGATCAGCCAGACCACCCAGATTTGCGTAGTTTAAGAATACGTTCTGGTCATAAGAGAAAATGATATCAGGTGCATTTCCACCAGTCATCATAGTTGTCAGAACATCCTCACTGGTAGATCTTGGAACAGCTACGAACTCAACCTGCAGACCCAGATCTGCAACCTGCTCGTTGATCCACTCGCTCATCTTGTTCTCCTCAACAGTCATACCCTGCGGAGCATCTCCACGGTCCCAAACCATAACACGAATTGTAGTGGTTTCGTCTGCCATTGCCGGAATCACGCCCATGCTTGTTACTGCCATTGCTGCTGTAAGAGCTACTGCAGCTGATTTTCTCATCTTTCTCATTGTAAACTCCTCCTAAAAGATTTTTTATGATGTCACTGCCCGTCTGGCTTTAGCCAGACAGCGCAGACACTCACTTTGAAAAAATATTGTGTAAAATCAACCCTTTACTGCACCCAGCATAATACCCTGAGTGAAGAATCTCTGGATGAATGGATATACAACTAACATCGGAGTCATGGACAGCGTAATACTTGCTGCCTTAATATTCTCTGCTACAAGCTGTGTTGTACCACTCTCCTCAGACTGAACATTTACAGCCTCGATCATCTGCTTTAACGCCATCTGAACAGTATGAAGACCTGTCTTCTGTACATAGTACAGCTGATCATCAATACCATTCCAACGACCTACTGCGTAGAACAGACAAAGAGTTGCGATAGTCGGTACACAAAGCGGTATTGCGATACGATACATAATCTTGAACTCACCGCATCCATCAATACGTGCTGCCTCATACAAGGAATCATCAATACTTGCAAATGCAGTACGCATGATGATCATGTTGTAAACACTAAGTGCACCAGGAATGATCAATGCCCATACAGTATCAATCATGCCGAAAGACTTGATATTTAAGTAGTTCGGGATTGTACCAAGGTTTAAATACATGGTGATAACGCAGAACAGATTGACAATCTTTGAACCCTTTAAACCCTTTCTTGAAAGCGGGTATGCCAGAAGAATAGTCATAATCATATCAACTGCAGTTACAACTGCCATAAGAATAATGGAATATCCAAAAGAGCTTACGAATGTACCACTCTTTAATGCCTTTGCATAAGCATCTACATTAAATCCAATCGGGAAGATAAATACCTGTCCCTTGTTGATTGCATCTCTACCAGAGAATGAAATGGAAATTACACGAAGTACCGGGATAATTGCAATCACACTGATTAAGATAAAAAAGATTACCCAGAACGTCTGAAAGCGGCGATCTTCTTTTGTTTTTAATCCGTCCATTACATGACACCTCCCTGTCCCATTTTCTTAGCGATCTTATCAAAAATAATTACCATAGCGATACCGATTACAGACTGGAACAGACCAACTGCTGTTGCGTAGTCAAAACGTCCCTTACCGATACCAACTTCGTATACATATACACTAAGTACATTTGATGCATCCTTTACAAGCATGTTGCTCATCATGTAAGGACGGTCGAATGCGATGTTGATGACTTTACCAAGCTGCATAATAAGCAGTGTGGAAATGGTCGGCATAATCTGAGGAATTGTTACATACCAGATACGCTGTAATCTTGTTGCACCATCAAGGTAAGCTGCCTCACTCTGTGACGGGTCAGTTCCCATAAGTGCTGCCAAATAAATGATCAGTGAATAACCAGCTGACTGCCAGATACCCATTACCCAGTAAATAATTCTCCACCAAATTGTATTTGTTAAGAACGGTACTGTTGGTAAACCAAATACGCCAAGTACACCATTTAACAGACCATTTCCTGAGAACAGCTGAGTACTGATACCTGCGATAATAACCCAAGAAAGGAAGTTTGGCAGATACAAAACGATCTGAGTCATCTTGCGGACGCCCGTACTTCTTAACTCATTTAAAAACAGTGCCAAAAAAATCGGGAATGGAAATCCGATAATCAAATCACCGATATTTAAAATCAATGTATTCTTTACTGCAAACCAGAACTCACTTGATCCGAATGCCTCCTTGAAATATTTAAAACCAACCCACGGAGACTCCCAAATTCCTTTGAAAATGTTATACTTTTTAAATGCAACAACGATGTACAGCATCGGCTTATATTTGAAACAAATCAGCCAGATAATCGGTATCAACATCATCACATACAGCTGCCAGGTATTTCTCAGGTATATTTTCCAATTAACCTTTTTCTTTGCCACACCCGGCGTTTTTTTGTTTGCCATGTCCGCAGTCCTCCTTTTTTTTATTGTTTCTTTAGAAACTTTTCATATCTGATGTGTTGATTATAGCAAAATTGCACACCCAAAAGCTATGCGTATTTGGTCGGTTTCTTCGGAAAAACATTGCATTTTTTGCTCTTTCATTGTATCTTTTCCACATTTTTTCCGAAGAAACCTATTTTTCTTACTGCACTTTTATATTTATACCAACAAAAATGTCTTGATCTCAAACGGTCTGATCTCAAATTTTGCTCTCTGTCCGTCAAACACAACTTCTCTTTCTTTTTGTTCCATCATATCACATTCATAGATGTATTTCGGGCAAAGGCCCTCTAAATTCCATTCCACATTTGTGCGGATACCGCTTGACTCATACATACGAACAATCAGTCCACTTTCATCTTCCGCACGTTTTACTGATGTTACAATAACATTTGGTGATGACACTTCACACATTGTATATCTGGCTGAAGATTTTTCCTCTGTCAAAAGCGATGGCTTATAAACAGAAAGAATCGGCTTTTCATTAAGCTTTCCTGCCTCGTGTACCACATTTGCCTCTCTCCAGTCACCCATATGCGGCATCAGGGCATATGTAAGTTCATGAAGTCCCTTATCAGCATCTGGGAATGGGAAGACACCTGATGTAAGAAGCGTCAGACTAACAAAGCTGTCCTCAATAGAATGACCATATCTTCCATCATTTAACAAAGCCACACCAAAGCCTGGCTCAGACAGATCCACAAAGCGATGTGCACACATCTCAAACTGGGCACGCTGCCAGCTTGTATTTCTATGTGTTGGACGCTCCATCACACCATATGGAATCTCGCATGCTGCCGTTCTTGTCATGACATCCAAATGAAACTCTGCTTTTACAAGCTGCTGCTGTTCTTTCCAGTCAATCTTTGTCTTAAAATCAATGCGTCTTGTGTGTGCAAAGAATACAATATCCTGCTCAATAACTGAAGACTCATAAGAAAGCTCTGTGTGAAGCACAGCACAGATTTCTCCTGTCTCAGTCATCATGCAAGGCTTTTTCGCAAGAGTCTTCCAATGCTTTCTTGAATAATATGACTCCACATTCCAAGCATCATAATCCTTAGGAATATCTTCATAAACAACAATCTCGTTTCCCACAGTACCTGCTTCTAAAACTTCACGCTTTGCCTCTTTATCATAAAGAGAGGTAAGTTCGCCAAGCTCATTCCAGGAAACAATATACCAAGGTGTCTCAAGTGTATTTTCATCACGTAAAACAAAATATTCTTTCTTTGCCTTTTTGTCTAAGCTTTCTTTCTCTGCAGATAATTCCATATATAAGCTGCCCTTTGCAGGAAGTGTAGCTGTGACAAGCATTTTGCCATCTTTAAGGCACTGCGCGGCTGTCACATTAGTAAGAGAACAGCCCTTGTCGATACCGCATTCCTGCTGCTTCTTTTTATCAAGCTCAATCACCTGCTCTGCTGCAAAGCCAAGTGGATTCCATGCACAGATTCCGTTTTTTTGCTCGCTATTATTACTGCTCAGGCTTTCTAATGCCTCACTGATTATTTCTTCATCCATTGCCTTAATCTTTGCATAGTCAATATCTGACTGCTCATAGACTTCATCAATTGCAGATCCCGGCAAAATATCATGAAACTGATTTAACAACAGAAGCTTCCATGCCTTATCAAGCGTCTCTTTTGGATATGCATTCTTGTTTGCATTCTCATTTTTCTTATTCATCCACCACAAAAGTGATGCCAGCCACTCTGCCTGCTGATTTTTATACTCACATATACGGTTATTCTTTTTATTCTCTGCAATTGAACTAAATGTACCGCGATGATACTCAAGATACAGATCACCATACCATGTGTTTAACTTTTTATTCTGTAAATTTTTATCAAGTACCTGTAAGTACTCTTTTAGTCCAGACAGCTTTACCTTAGGAACTCCTGGGATGCCGTAAGACAAACGCTTACTTTCCTCAAGCATTCCTTCTGTCGGGCCGCCGCCTCCATCACCATAACCATAAATTGTAAGAACAGCATCATTTAGCTCTTTATTTCTGTAATTCTGCCATGTTCCCATTGTCTGGCTGGCATTCTGTCTGCCATTGTATGTAACCTCGCGAACTGGCTTTTCAAAACGCTCCGGGTATGCTTCGTAATTCTTTGTTGTGATATAAAGGCCTGTTACGCGGCTTCCGTCAATTCCTTCCCAAAGAAATGTATCATCTGGCTGCTGATCGGCATCATTCCAGCCCATCTTTGTTGTCAGGAAGTAGCGAATACCGCTTCTCTTCATGATCTGCGGCAATGCACCTAAAAAGCCAAATGCATCAGGCAGCCACAATATCTCCTGCTCTTTAATGCCAAACTCTTCATTGAAAAATTTCTCTCCATATAAAATCTGACGAATAAGTGACTCACCGCTAGTTAAATTGCTGTCAGACTCCAGCCACATAGCACCGTCTGCCTCCCAGCGTCCTTCCTTTACGCGTTCCTTTACCTGCTCAAAAATCTCCGGTGCTTCTTCTTTTACATACTCATAAAGCTGAGGCTGGCTTAAAAAGAAACGATACTCTGGATAACGCTTCATCAAATAAAGCACTGTTGAAAAGCTTCTTACAGCCTTTTCTCTTGTTTGGCGAAGCGGCCATTTCCATGCCACATCAATATGCGTATGACCAAGTGCATAAACAGTTGGGCTGTCAATCTCCCATTCCTTTTCATATAAATTTTCCTTAAGCCATTCACTTGCTGCTATAAGTGATGCACGATACTTATCACTTTTCTTAACACGAAGATCTAATAAATCACCTGCCTGATTTAAAAGCTCCAGAAGCTTTCTTCTTTTTTCTTCTTCCGGGCGCATTTGCTTTGCTGCCTCAAGCGGAAGCTTCATATCATAATAAAGCGCCTCTGCCTCCTGTTCCTTTGCGAATACCTTAAGATATAAAAAATTGCTCTTTCCCGGACTGTTGACATACGCATACAGACGAATATCATATACTTTTCCCAGCACTGCACTGTCACTCAAAATCACCTCATGATGATTAAGATCCATCGCACATGTCAGTACACCATTTACGTAAACCATGATCTGTGGATTATCAGTGTTCCATATATCATCTGCACCAGTGTCAAGCGAAAAGCCAATCATGCGTCCCTTCATCTGTTCTGTTATTTTCACAGAAAAAGCAAAAATCCCATGGTAATCTGGACCGCCCCACGTATCTGCGCATGAAAAAACTGGCCAGTTACTGCAATCCTCCAATACGAATTGTCTCTTCGCATAGCCTCTTGTATGTACTGCATCCAGATTTGGCGCTACACCATATTTTTTATTCTCATCCTCTTCGCAATCTGTAGTCGTATCATTGCAATTGAGCTCATCTGCCATCAGATCCAAAAAACGCACCTGCGGGATTGTTTCAAGCACAGTACGGCGCTCGCTGTTTAAGCGATTCACATACGCCTCCACACGATTCATATAGTCAAGTGATCTCATTTTTCCTCCTAATGAAAATCAGGGTCAGATTTTTACCCTAATTTTCAGATTTTTATTTAAAACTCATGCAAATAATATTGGGTTTGAAATTGCAAGATTATTTTCTCCTCCATCTGCCACAAACAAAGCCCATGACGCACCACCAAAATCAAACTCATCTGTCACTATGTCATACGCAAAGCCACCCTCTAGACTGCCTGATTCTGTGCAAATTTCAACCTTCTTATCAACACCTGTATACATCCACAGATGATTGATTGGCTTCTTTGAAAATACATGAACTGACAGTTTACCTGTATTATCTTTAAGCGTTGCTGTATCACCATAAGAAACACCATTTATCTCTGCCGTAATAAGCGGACCATTGCTTATAAAACTATGTCCCTCACGGATAGCCTGAAGAATTTCCTGCGGCTGATTTTTTCCATTTGTATACACATAATTATGGATTGTAGACGGTGTGTTAGACTGCTCCACCCACGATAAAAGACGCGGCCATACCTTCTTGTACAGCCAGGTCAGATAGGCAACCTTCTCATTCATCTGCACTGGATAAATCTCTGGGTGTTTCATCACAATATCCATCAGCCAATCTAACCACTCCGTCATGCCAAAATAATCGTCACCATAAATGTTGTGTGTATCACTTCCTGTTGTAGCAGTCAGGCGCTTTCCATCCTCTAAAAGAGACAGCCACTTCTTAAATGCCTTCGCATTGATTGTGCCTGCTGCAAACGGAGTCGCACCATTCCAGATCTCGATGGACTCGAAGATCTTGACCATATCCCAAAATTCGCTGTTATATCGTGTTGAAAAGCTTACATCAAACGGATGATTAACCTGCGGCAAACCACCTTTTTTTCGAATCTCACTGCAAATGCGTATAAATTCATTGCGAAGATTCTCTGTTGTGCGCTCATTTCCCTTTGGAATCTCATAGATCACGTCATCATCTACGCCAAGCTGCAGCACATGACCATTAGAGGTTGAAATTTCCTTTGAGATAATAGGTGTAAAGTTATTATTTTGTCTTTGCCATTCTTCATGGTTAAGTACATTATGATGATCACTTAGCGCACCAAACTGCATTCCAAGAGACTTCATGGAACGGCACACCTGACCTGGAGTCTCTATTACAGGATCTGTTCCGCCATATGCCGGACTGCTGTATATACTATGATGATGAAGATCACCTGCTGTCCATCCATGATCAGTTAAATGCGCTATACGCGCCAATCTTGCCTTAATTGTTGTCACTGTATCCTTTGTTATTTCAAATGGTACAAATATAGTACTGTACTCTGGCCCGCATGTCACCTCTGCCTCATAGCTTCCACACGGCAGCTTCACAGACAATGTGCCGTCTTCCTCGGTCACTAAACGGCGAAGAGAAAAACGAGTGCGAATCTTATGCTCTTTATTATCCCAAATTTTTGCCTGTGCCACAATCGGGTCATCATTTTCTGTTGCCTGCAGCTTCATAATACCAAATTCACTGCCTGGATCCTGCAAATTATAGTAATACCCTGCCTGCGCTGCACATCTTTGAAGAAACTGCATCGTGTTGATCAGTTCCTCTCGATTTAATTTTTCAAGAAATGTCTGATTTTCTTCTGCTTCTATTGTTGTCTCCATTTCCTTTAAGAGCTCGATCAGCTTATCAAATTTCATTGTTTTCCTGCTTTCTCTTTTTCTACTCTAATTGATACTTACGAATTGCTCCGTTACAATGCATTTATTCAATTACAATTGCTTCTAACTCTGGTCTTGCTGCTTCTCCTTTAAAGCCTTCAATTACAAGATCTGCACAATCCTGCGCATGGATTGCCTCTCCAAAACAATCTCGCTCTTCACCCTCAAAGACAACGCAGCTGTTTCGTATAGTCACGCCATCTGCTCTTCTCATATAGAAGCCGGCGCTTGGAATCTCTTCAATCTTCTGTCCAAAGCCTGGTCTTAAATCATAAAGACCCTTTGGCCATTTGCTCTTTGAATGAATCTTTACCTTGACATCTTCAAACAGCACATCCTCAATGTGGTTTCCATCACTTCCTGATAAAAATACACCATTCTCTGAGTCGCAGGTGATATTTCGGAATGTAATTCCTGAAATATGGCCAGACTGCTTCTCTGGCACACGATTATGTGTTGTTATGCTGATTGGCTCACCGCAGCCCCACCAGCAATCTGCGAAACGGCGTGTCTCGATGATGATATTTGAAAACATTGCATTTTTTACATGACCGCCATCGCGAATCTGAATAGAAATTCCACGATTGCTGCCGCTGATAATACAATTATTTACTGTCAGATTTTCAAAATTGCCAGTTCCTTCTGTTCCGATCTTCAATGCTGCGGAAGTGGAAATTAATGTACAATCACTGATCAGCACATTTTTTGTCGGACCATATTCCATGTTTCCGGCAGAACTCTTCAGACAAATACAATCATCACCACACTCAATATGGCAGCCTATAATGCGCACATTTGTACTATGGTCTGGATCAATACCATCGGAGTTTGCAACATTCAAATCATTTAAAATGCGAATGCGGTCAATCAATACATCATCACAGCCTGCTGTGTGCAAAGTCCAGAAAGAAACATTTCTGATAATAATATTTGTAAAATTGATATGATTACAATGTTCTACATAGATGACAGTCGGGCGCGGATAAAAATCGCCTGTAACGTAGTACTGGCTTACCTGCTTTACAAATGCAAATGCATTTCCGTCAATAACGCCATCTCCTGTGATTGCCATATGGTCGGCATCCTTCGCATAAATAAAAGCATATGATGGCTTTAATGTTACTGGTGTTCCCTCAATCTTTACACCATTATCCTTCTGACCCTCATTTGGATGAAAATAAGTTGTCAGATCGCTATGCGCCTTTAATACGCTTCCTCTCTCTAAATGAAGATCTACATATGGCTTTATAATAATGGAGCTTGAATAATATGTTCTTCCGCTTCTAAGCACAACCTGACCGCCACCGGCAGCACTGCATTCGTCAATTGCTTTCTGAATAGCGGCAGCGTCATTTGTTACTCCATCCGCCTTTGCACCATATTCTAATACGTCGTAAATCATCAAATATTCCTCCTTTTTTGCTGCATATATAGTAAAAGGGCAAGGGCATTAAAACCCTCGCCCTAAAACTTTTTTATTCGGATGAAAGCTGAGTAAGCTCTCCAGTTTGTAGGTTATAACAATACGTCTTGATTCCTGCATTAGAATCTGCTGCATTAGAATCTGCTGAATTATTTTCTGCACTCTTTTTTATGTTTGCAGTATTCTTTGCAGTCAAAATAATATAATTTTCCATGGCATGCTCCACTGAGACAAGCTCTAATGAATCATCTGGCTCATAAATAGTTTGAAGTTCACTTCCATTTGGACGAACCTTTGCAAGCTTTCCATCATACAGACCATAGACCCAATTTCCGTTTCCGCAAAGACCTGACGGGGCTGCGACTCCATCAAAGTCAAGCAAAACAATCGTGCCTACATCTAAGTTGCAGCTGTACATAAGCTCTGTCTTTGTATCATAATAAATAAGATACGGTCCAATAACCTGTGCCCAAGCCACATCATTGCCATCATCAATGCCTAGTTCAAGACGCTGAATAACTGTATGCTGATAATCGCTTCTTGTTATGTCTCCATCTGTATCCAGATAGTAAACCTTATCCTCACCAAATGTAAGGAAGCGTTTTATATACGGATATGCTGTTCCTACAGGATCTCCTGTCATTGAATATTCGCGATTTTCTGAGAAAATGCTTCCATTCATGATATATGCTTCTGTGCCAACATTCATTGCACTTAGCTGCAGATCTGTACCATCAAGCTGTGTACTATACGCATTCAGGATACCATCCTGATACGCAAGCATATAAACACGATAGCCAATAATATTAAATCCTGGTGTATTCAGTGCAACCTGCGCTGCTCCTGCCAAATCACTCTGATTAGTATAGAGTGTCTGAAAAGCCTCATCAAAATTGGTATATTTTGCGTAAATACATCCCGAAGAAACCTCTGGAATTGGAGCATAGCTTTCATTTGAAAAAGTTGGATACTTTGCTTTTGCCGCTTCATGATATGGATTTGTATTATCCTCATCAGACTCGGATTCTGCTTCTGTCTCCATCTCGGTTTCAGTCTCAGATTCAGACTCTGTTTCTGTTTCAGTTTCTGTCTCTGTTTCAGTTTCTACTTCTGATTCTGTTTGAGATTCTTTCTCTGTTTCTCTCTCTGATTCTTCCTCAGATTTATTTTCAGTTTCAGCTTCTTCTGTGCTTGTTTCTGTCTGCTCAAGACTTGTTTTCTCTTGTTCAATAGAAGCTGGCTTTGTCTCTGTTTCAGATTCTTTCTCGGTTTCTGTTTCAGTTTGATACTCTTTTTCTGTCTCTGATTCTGACTCAGTCTCTACTTCATCCACAGATTTTTCTTGTGTGCTACTCTCTTCTTTTAAGGAAGAGGGCTCTGTACTGCCTGCACTTGAAGTAATTTCTGCACTATCAGATACAGCAGCTGTATCAGCTGCTGTATTCTGGGAAGTTTGATTATTTTCGTTATTATTTTCTAAATTATCATCTGCACTTGATGATGGAGCTGTCTCAGATGACGTTTGTGTTTCAGATGACTTAACCTCTGATGAATGCTCTTTTTCAGTATTCTCTTCTAATGATTTGTCAGAAGATTTTTCTGGAAGCTTTGCAGACTCTTCTGCGTCTGGCTGATTTCCAGATGAAAATTGCTCATTCAGTGCATTTACAAATTCTCCAAGATGACCTGTCGCTGCAAGGATCGCTGCGGCAAGCGCAATCGAAGAAACAAGAACAAGAATCACAATCGGTACGATATGATGCTTTTTCTTCTTTACTTCTTCATATGTTTCCTCATCCACATCGACATATCTACTGACATCTTCCTGCTTCAAATCATCGATAATGGCCTTTTCATATTCATAGACAGAGTCATCCACAAGAGTTGCTCTTGGCATGCTCTTTACTAAAGATTCGTTTTGATTCTCTGTTTTGGAATCATTTTCATCTTCAAAGCTGTCATCCTCTTTTTGATAATCATCTTCCGCGTAATCTTCTTCTGAATATCCATCTTCTGAATATTCATCTTGTGAATACTCATCACTCAATGATTCTTCTACAAGATCGCTAGCAGCTTCCTCTTTAGAATCTTCTTCTAAATTAACTGCATCGTCTGAATTATCGTCATCAGAATCAACTGCATCATCAGAATTATCAGAATTTTCTATGTAGTCTGCGACTTCATCTGTTAAAGACTCATCTTCACTTTCTTCAAGTGATTCTTCTTCATCTATTTCTGCAGAGTCATCTTTTGAAGGCTCTGCTTCTGCAGGCTCATTTTCAGAAGACTCTGTTTCTTCTGAAAATGCTTTTGAAGAATCAGTTTCTACAGATTCATCTTCAATGTTTTGATTTTCTGATTCCGATTCAACTGTCTCAGAAGTTGTCTCTTCCTCTTCGCGAATCACTGGTTCTGATGTATTAGTAAGCTTTGCACCCGTCTTTAAAAGAGAAGCAACAAAATTATCCGCGGAGGTTTCCCACTCCTCATCATCTTCGTCTTCTTCCTCTTCTTCGAAAAATGTTTCAGCTTCCTCACTGTCTACATTCTCAGATTCCTCTGTATCATATGCAATATCAGTTTCAATATCATTATTAATTTCAGCATCAGTTTCGACATCAGTTTCAATATCAGCTTCTTCCTGCTCTGATTCCTCTGCCGATTCAGTATCTTCGCTAGAAGGATTTGCTTCTACCTGCTGAATTTGATCAAGATCCGCTTTGTCAAAAACTTTTGTTTTTTCTGCTTCATTCTTTTCTTCCTGAAGATCCTGCACATTCTGTGCCATCTTCTTTTGCAGCACATCAAGTTCCTTTTCAAACTTTTGTGCCGCAGCAATTTCTTTTTGAATGGAGCTTTCTGCTTCCTCAATCTCAGAAACAAAATCTTCTTCAACTGGCTCTGGAGAAACAGTTTCAGTCTCTTTTGTCTCTTCCTTTGGCAAAGATTCACTTTCCTGTGTCTTTTGATCTTCTTCCTTTACAGTTTCCTGCTTTGGAAGTTTCTGAATACGACTTTGAGTTTCTTTTGCCTGCTGTAATAAACGGGCAAAAGCAATATCAGTTGTATTTGTAGCTTCTAAAGATTCCTTCTCAGATTTTGCTTCTTCTGGTTCTGAAGCTTCTTCCTCGGATTCTGCCTCTTCTGGTTCTGAAGCTTTTTCCTCTGATTTTGCCTCTTCTGGTTCTGAAGCTTCTTCCTCAAGTTCTGCTTCTTCTGGTTCTGAAGCTCCTTCCTCGGATTCTGCTTCTTCTGGTTCTGAAGTTTCTTCCTCTGATTCTGATTCTTCTGGTTCTGAAGCTTCTTCCTCGGATTCTTCCTCTTCTGGTTCTGAAACTTCTTCCTCTGATTTTACATCGCCCTCTGCCTGCTCTGGCTTTAAGTTCAAAAGCTGCTTTACTTCTTCCTGCTTTTTAAGCTCCTCTGCCTCTTTTTGCTCTTGAAGGGCTTTTGCTTCCTCTGCCTTACGTATTTCTTCCTTTTCTCTTCTAACTCTTTCGAGCGATTCAGATCCGTTTGCAAAGTGCTTTCTTACAGCCAACTGATAAAAATGTTCGGCATCATCAAGTGACTTTTCTGTTACATCACCTTCCTCATAAAACTTTCCAAGGTAATAACATGCCTCTCCATTTAAATTTTTCTCCTGATCCTTTGCTTTTGACAGCCACTCAAATGCCTGCTTCTCATCGATCTCAGCCACCTCGCCATTAGCAAAGCTAATACCAAGAACGACAGCAACTGTTGGATCACTGCTGTCTGCACACTCAGATGCCCATCTGCATGCCTTTTTCAAATCATACTTTTCTGCATCCTGATCAAAATAATAATGCACCAGATATTCCTGGGCACGTGTATTTCCTTCCTCTGCCGCCTCTGTCATCAGACGCTCTGCAATGGAAATATCCTTTACCGCTAACGGATTTCGAAAATAAATCTGTGCAAGCTCAACCTTCGACTCAGAATAACCCTGTCTGGCTGCTTTAAAAAACCATTCTGCAGCTTTTCCGTAGTTTTTGCTTACTCCGCCATAGCCATTTTTATAAATTAGTCCCAGATTATGCTGCATCTGCGGATCACCGTGAGATGCGGCACTGCTGTACCATTTGAGTGCTATGATTTCATTTGCCTCTACACCGATGCCAAATAAAAAGCAATAGCCTAAATTATACTGTGCATCCGCATAGTCCTGCTGTGCTGATGCCTGATACCAGTAAACAGCAGCAGCTTCATCCTTTTCCACTCCTCGGCCCTCTGCATAGCAATTTGCCAGTCCATATTGAGCCTGCGGATTTCCAACCTGGGCAGCTTCGTAAAACCGCCTTGCCGCTTCCTGAAACCAATATCCGGCAGCAGACATATCCTGCTCTAGTCCAATGCCTTCCTCATAGCAGATACCAAGCTGATACTGTGCTTCTGCATTTCCTGCATTCGCTGCTGAGTAAAAACACTGTGCTGCTGCACTGTGATCCACAGCCGTACCGGTTCCATTTTTGTAGCAGATACCAAGCCTTGTGAGCGCCTCAGTATTTCCCTGCTGTGCCAGGCGGTACAATTCTTCAACTGTATGTGTATTCATGCTTGTACCCCTCTGAAATCTTATCATAAATTGAATCACAACAATTTTACCACACTTAATGCTTCTTCGCAAGCACTATGCCGCAGTTTTTGTTCTTACCATTTTCTTACAGTTCACGCGTTAGGTTACGAAGCCCTTCGGTGTAATGGTTTCGTCGCCGGACCAAACTCCGCAGGTTCCTTTTATGTTCTTTCTTATCATACATTACTTTGAAAGACCTGCTTCAAGTGTCCGCCTCGTGAAATCCATTCACCTTCGGGCTTGGCTGTAAATATTTGACTGGCGTGAACTGCAACTTGCTCCCTAGATAAAGTCTACCGTGCGATAAATTTTTCTTGAATTATGTGCAAAATAGGTGTATCATGTTAATGAGGTGTCGCAAAAAATCACGCATGACACCTTTTATTTTGAATTAGGAAGGATGTGAGTGAATGCGCATTGAAAAAATAAGTGACAAGCAGATTCGCTGCACGTTAACCCAAGCCGATCTGCAAAACCATCATATAAATATTGGCGAACTTGCCTATGGCTCTGAAAAGGCACGTTCTCTATTTCAGGAAATGCTTTCTCAGGCTTCAAGAGAATTTAATTTCCATGCGGAAAACATGCCGCTTATGATTGAGGCCGTTCCTATGTCTGGCGATAATCTCGTGCTTGTAATCACGAAGGTTGAAGATCCAGATGAAATTGATACTCGTTTTTCCAAATTTTCACCAGCAATTGATGACGACGATTTCTCTGGTGACTTTGCAGACATTGAGGCAGCCTTTGGAGACACCAAGGCAGATGAAATTATTGAGGAATTTAATCGCCTATGTGAACAACAGGCTCAGCTCGATGATGAACCTACTGATCCAGCCTATATAACTGAGCCAGATTTCTTCCGTGTTTATGCGTTCTTGTCTATTGATGAGGTCTGCCGCGCATCCCGTGCACTGCAAAGTGCATATGATGCTGACAATTCTTTATATAAGGATCCGCAGCATAACCGTTACTATCTTGTCCTGCACAAGGGTGATCACTCTCCTCAGACATTCAATAAAGTATGCAATATTTTGTCAGAATATGCAGAAAGCATCCACTGCAATGCCGGCACTGAGAGCCACTACAAGGAGCACTTTACTCTGATTCTCGCAAAACATGCATTGCAGGCTCTCAAACAGCTGTAATAAAAGTTGTCAAAATGCTTTTGTTTGGCTCGTGAGTTGTAAACAAACCCCTTGCAAAATCTACGATTTCTGCTATACTGACTGTGTGTGCCCTTTTTGGTGCATCTGTGCAATACGGTAAAAATTGGAGGATTATTATGACATTACTTGAGCAGTGGAGAGGCAGTGCCTACAACGAGAACATGACTCAGGAACAGTACAATCAGTTCTGGAATCATTATTTTGTAATTGAGAAGGGATTTTATGAGTCTCTTCTTGCCGATAACGAAGTCGTAACCGGAACCATCCCGCAGCTGGCTGAAAAGTACGGCATTGACAAGATGGTTATGGTTGGTATTTTAGATGGCATCAATGACAGTTTGAAGCAGCCAAACCCAATCGAAACAATGGATGAGACAACTGAGCTCTCTTTAGATTATGATAAAGAAAAGCTGTACTACAACATGGTTGGTGCAAAGGCTGAATGGCTTTATACCCTTCCTCAGTGGGATGCACTTCTTACTCCAGAGCGCCGCAAGGAGCTTTACAAAGAGCAGAAGTCTTCTACCACCATCGTAAAGGATAAGAAGATCGGCCGTAACGATCCGTGTCCTTGTGGAAGCGGTAAAAAATATAAGTACTGCTGCGGAAGAAATAAATAAAAAAATTAAAAAATCATTTAAATGATGTAAAATTAACATAAAAAGACACTTATCTGGGACAATTCCTTTGACAAGTGTCTTTTTTATCGTTATAATAATCGCATACGCGCCGCCGCTGCGGCAGAAAGGCAGGTCTCACCTATGAATGCATTAACAAAACAAGCAGCTTCTTTTTCTGAATCTATGATTCCACAGTGTCTGGAAAATGCCGCGATGGATCCCACTCTTTTTGATACTTATGGTGTAAAACGTGGACTTCGTGATAAGGCTGGCAACGGTGTTGTCGCTGGACTTACTAATATTTCAGACGTATCTGCTTACTGGTTTGACGAACAAGGCAACAAGCATCCTCAGGAAGGAAAACTTTCCTACCGCGGTTATAATATCAACGATCTTGTCAATGGCTTTGTACGAGAAAAACGTTTTGGCTTTGAAGAAACCACCTATCTACTTCTATTCTCCAAACTTCCTGATGAAAAAGAACTAGCAGAATTTACTGAGATTCTCGCTTCCTTACGCAGACTCCCAACTAATTTTGTGCGCGATGTTATTATGAAAGCTTCTGGAAAAGATATTATGAATTCCATGACGCGAAGTGTTCTTACACTTGGAAGCTATGACGATACACTTAATGACACTAGTCTCTCCAATGTACTTCGTCAGTGTTTGATGCTGATCAGTGAATTTCCAATGCTGGCTGTCTACGGCTATCGTGCGTATTCCCATTATGAAAGAAATAAAAGTCTTTACATCCACAGACCTGACATGTCCTTGTCTACGGCTGAAAATATTCTTCGCATGCTTCGTCCTGATAAGAAATTTACAAAATTGGAAGCACTTGTTCTTGATATTGCACTTGTCCTTCACATGGAGCATGGCGGCGGAAATAACTCCACCTTTACCACACGCGTTGTCACTTCTTCTGGCTCCGACACATACTCCGTTATGGCTGCTGCACTTTGTTCTCTTAAAGGTCCAAAGCATGGTGGTGCCAACATCAAGGTTCAGCAGATGATGAAAGATCTTAAAAAGCATGTAAAAGATACATCAGATGTAGATGAAATCGTATTCTATTTAAGTCAGCTTTTAAACAAAGAAGCCTTTGATAAGAAGGGTCTGATCTATGGTATGGGACATGCTGTCTACTCTGTTTCTGACCCAAGAGCACAGATTTTTAAGGGTTTTGTCAAGGATCTTGCAGAAGAAAAAGGACTCATGGATGATTATCAGCTTTATTCCAATGTAGAGCAGCTTGCTGTTGATTTAATTTCAAAGCGCCGCACAATCTACAAAGGTGTATGCGCAAATGTAGACTTCTACAGTGGCTTTGTTTATAGTATGCTCGGCATCCCAGAGGAGCTGTTTACACCGCTTTTTGCAATGGCACGTATTGTCGGCTGGAGTGCACACCGCATGGAAGAGCTGATCACTGGAGATAAGATCATACGTCCTGCTTACAAGCCACTTAGCACACCAAAGGAGTATATTGATCTTCATAACAGACCCTGAACTAATTTCAAAAAAAATTTACCGCTCATAGAATTAACTATGGGCGGTTTTTGTTACAGTTTGAAGACAAACTAATATTGTCGTAACATTACGCATGAACCGTAACTTTTTTCAATATGTTTCACATCTGCATTTTTTCAATAACTTCATCAAGCACATCAAAATAATGCTCGAATGTCTTTTTACAGCACATCGGATCGTTGATGACTATTCCCTCTGCGCGCAGTCCTACAAGGCTAAAGCCCATTGCCATGCGGTGATCGTCATAAGTCTGGATCAGTGCCGGCTTTGGCGTTCCTGGCCATATCGTGATACTATCTTCGCCTTCCTCACAGCGAATACCAATGCGTGCCAGCTCTGTACATATTGCAGCAATGCGATTGCTTTCCTGCAAGCGAATATGCGCGATTCCTGTAATTGTCGTTGGTGCATCTGCAAACGGTGCAATCGCAGCAAGTGTGATCGCCTGATCAGAAAAGCTATGCATATTTACCGTCACGCCTTTTAACTTGCCATCCTTCGGTCCTGTCACGCAGATGCCTTTTGGTGTGTCCTCACAGGTGCATCCCATTTTCTCAAGGACATGGATGAATTCCACGTCGCCCTGAAGCGAATTTTCATGGATCCCAGGCACGATAACTGATATGCCAAGAAGTGCTGCCATAGCATAAAAATAACATGCAGCAGATACATCTGGCTCTATATCGTACTTCTTTGCCTGATAACCGCCCTGCTTAGCAATTTTGTACACACCATTCTCAGACTGTACCTTTATTCCAAACTGCTCCATCATACGCACCGTCATGTCGATATAAGCCATGCCATGAGTTCCCTCTACCCTAATTACAGACTCTCCTGCATATGCGCCAAGTGAGATAAGCAGTGCACTTAAAAACTGGCTGCTGTCATTAATATTAACGCTGACATCAATACGCTTTTTCTCATTGTCACTAGCATCGATAAGCAGCCCTGCACCTGTCACTGCAAACGGAAAATGACCATCCTGTCCCTCAAACAAAAATGATGCTCCGATGCCAGTCAGCGTCTTTAAAAGGGGTCCCATAGGGCGCTTTCTCATCTGTGCAGATGCATCCATATAGTGAGTTCCCTCTGACAGCCCCAAAAATGCTGCTAAAAAGCGCGCTGCTGTTCCGGCGCTTCCAACATATATAGCGGCATCTTTTGCCGATACCTGTCCTCCATGACCATTTACAGTAACATTACAGTTATCTTCTTCTACCTTTGTTTCTATTCCAAGCTTTTGCACACAGTCCAAAAAATGTCTCGAATCATCAGAAAAGAGCACGCCCGAAAGCGCACTCTCTCCTTTTGCGAGCGCTGCTAAAAGCAGCGCCCTGTTTGTAATACTTTTTGATCCGGGCACATGAACTGTAATGCTTGTCTGTTTGATTTCGTTTATTTTTTTTACGCCATATTCTTCCATACAAAGCAGCCCTTCCTCTTTCTAATTTTTAACAGTCCACGGACGCCATTCACAAAACCGCACATTCTGTGCGCCGCTGCAAAGCGCGAACAAAGTACGCGCGCAGCTTTGTTTTGTTCATGAACGGGCGTCCACCTCGTCATGTTGATTCACAAAATCCTCATGCAAGCATGGGATTTCATGAATCTGCCATGACGTGTGAACTGTTAAATCACATCTTTACAATTCTCTCAATTGCCTCTTTAGTATTCTCGGCACTTCCAAATGCAGTCAGACGGAAGTATCCCTCTCCGCTTGGTCCAAAGCCTGATCCTGGTGTACCTACGATATTTACATTCTCAAGCAGGTAATCAAAGAACTGCCAGCTTGTCATGCCGTCTGGTGTCTTTAACCAGATGTATGGTGCATTTACGCCTCCTGATACGCTGTATCCTGCGCTCTTTAAACCTGTTAAGATCATTTTTGCGTTATTCATGTAATAATCAATCTGTGCCTTAATCTCAGCCTGTCCCTGTGGAGTGTAAACTGCCTCTCCTGCACGCTGAATGATATACGGAGCACCGTTGTACTTTGTTCCATGACGTCTTGCCCACAATGGATTAAGTGCAACACCATCACACATCAATTCCTTCGGGATTACAGTAAAGCCAAGACGCATTCCTGTAAATCCGGCATTCTTAGAAAAGCTTCTAAGCTCAATCGCACATGTTCTTGCACCTTCACACTCATAGATAGAATGTGGAATATTTTTCTCTGAAATGTAAGCTTCATAGGCTGCGTCGTAGATGATAACTGAGCCCTTCTCATTTGCATAGTCAACCCACTTCTGAAGCTCATCCTTTGTGATAACACTTCCTGTTGGGTTATTCGGATAGCAAAGATAAATCAGATCTGGTGTCTTTTCTGGCAGTGCCGGTGTGAAATTGTTTTCCTGTGTACACGGCATGTAAATAACATTGCTCCATGTCTCTGTCTTTGGATCGTAAACGCCAGTGCGTCCTGCCATAACATTACTGTCAACATATACAGGGTAAACAGGGTCACATACAGCAATAACACTGTCTGCCGCAAAGATTTCCTGAATATTTCCGCAGTCACACTTCGCACCATCAGAAACAAATACTTCGTCGATGTCTACATGGCAGCCTCTGTCCTTATATTCCTTTGCAATGGCGCTGCGAAGAAACTCATATCCAAGATCTGGTGCATAGCCATGGAAAGTCTCTGCATGACCCATCTCCTCTACTGCCTTATGTGTAGCTTCGATAATAGATGGTGCAATTGGCTGTGTTACATCACCAATTCCTAAACGGATAATCTTCTTATCTGGATTTGCTGCACTGTAAGCAGCTACTTTCTTTCCAATTTTTGAAAACAGATAGCTTCCCGGAAGCTTCAGATAATTTTCATTTACTCTTGCCATTCTTCTCCTCTTTCCGCCGTTACGGCTTACACATTTTTCCCCAATATGGAAAGTACCATCTGGGCTGTCTCTATCATATTTACCCCGTTTGCCATACTACTTTTTTGCAGATAACGATGTGCTTCTTCCTCTGTCATGCCCTTTTGCTTCATCAAAAGATCCTTTGCAAGCATAATCTGCTGCTTATCAAGCACATTTCGCTGTTTTGGCTGCTGACGTGCTTTTTTCTTTCGCAGTTCACTTTCTTCTACAGCCGCATCAACACTTGCAAGCAGCTCATGCACCTTAAGCGGCATAGCTACGCATCTAATCCTTTTATCATCTACCTCACTTGTAAACCGCCTTGAAGCAAGAAGCAGCATATCAAATTGTTCCGACAAATCCTCCCTAAGCTGACTATAGATCATGTCGGTCAATCGGTATCCGCACACAACTACTCCATTATGCAGATCATCGGCATATTGAAGTGTCTGAGCACCCGAGGTACAGACAGCAACAACGGGGAATCCATTTTTCACTAAAATATTTCGGATACTTTTTGCATCCTCCGGCTTGGGAAATGCCACTATCACATTTGTCACTGAGATTCCCCCTTTTACACATAACATTTTTGTGCTGCAATATCTGTTACATCAAAATATTTACACTTAATACTTGTTTAGATACTGCCGGGTTTCCCAATCAGTTACATAAGCCTGATACTGACTTACCTCACGCCTTTTTGCACGAACATATTTGCCTGAAATATATTCGCCAAGCGTCTTCATAACTAGAGGATCATTTTCCATTTCCTCCACTGCCTCTGATAAACTCTTTGGCAGACGCTTTAAATTCAGCTTCTCACACTCTTCTTCACTGAGGCGATAAATATTTAATTCTGTTGCTGCCTGTGGCATTAAGCCCTTTTTAATTCCTTCAAGACCTGCTGCAATGATACCAGCAAATGCCAGATAGGAATTTACACAAGGATCAGGATTTCGAAGCTCAATATGCATATCCTTTGCAGATGTTCTTGGAACGCTGATTAATGGTGAGCGATTGCCTGATGACCATACAATATAGGCCGGTGCTTCATTTCCCGGAACAATGCGCTTATAGGAATTTACAAGCGGATTTGTTACTGCTGTCAATCCTCTTACATGTGCCATGATACCTGCCATAAAATGATAACCAAGCTCACTAAGTCCATATGAATCAGCTGGATCGGACAAAATGTTATTGCCTTCTAAATCCATAAGCGTCATCTTAAGATGCATGCCACAGCCATCTGAGTCATTCATCGGCTTTGGCATAAATGTTGCATGCAGTCCATGACGGCTGGCAATAGTTTTGCATGTCATGCGAAATGTCACTATATTATCGGCTGCTGCAAGCGCATTCACTGGCTGCAAATCAATCTCATGCTGATAAGGTGAATGCTCATGATAGGAACTTCTGACATCAATTCCCATATCCTCAAGTGCAAGAATAATATCTCTTCTGACATTCTCACCTGTATCAAGCGGTGCAACATCAAAATAAGATCCATGTCCCTGCGTCTGCAGCATCACCTCTCCGTCTGTATCATATGGAAACAGACAAAATTCACACTCTGGGGCAATATAAGGATAAATTCCCATCTTGGCTGCCTCACGGATAACCCGCTTTAATATATAACGGCTATCCCCCTCAAATGGCGTTCCATCACACTTATGGATATCACAGATCAGACGGGCAACCTTGCCTGTCTGAGGTCTCCATGGAAAGATCTCAAACGAATCCAAATCTGGATACAAGTACATGTCATCCTCTTCGATTCGCACAAATCCGTCAATGCCAGAGCCATCAAATGAACATTCATTATTAAGTGCCTGCTCTAGCTGTCCTGCTGTAACTGCAATATTCTTTACGGTTCCAAACACATCTGTAAACTGCAGACGTATAAATCCAACGTCCTCCTCATCTACCATGCGTAAAATATCTTCCTTTGAATATTTCGACATACTGATGTTTCCTTTCCAACTGATTACTCTGCTATCTGGTGGCTAACTCATGTTTCAGTTTACTAACCCGCCGTTTTGACAGTGGGGGCAAACTTGTTGCCCCCGTTGGCATGATACTATAGTAGCACATCTTTGCTGTATCTTCTATATCTTTTTTTCAAAATTAACTTAATATGCTTTGCCCCATACAACCATTTTCTTTGCCTTCTTTCCGCAGCATACACATACGTCAGAAAGCTCTTCCTGCTCAAACGGCATGCAGCGGCTTGTTGCTGACAGCTCTTCCTTTACCTTATCCTCACATGCGCGATCACCGCACCACATAGCCTTTACAAAACCTGGCTTATTTGCAAGAATATCCTTAAACTCTTCATAATTTGTTGCTGTATAGGTGTGAGCATCTCTATGTGCTCTTGCTCTCTCAAGCATTTCCTTTTGCATAGTCTCAAGAATCTCACCTACCTTCGCTGACAGTTCCTCAAAGCTTACGGTGATCTTTTCTCTTGTGTCACGGCGAACAATTACTGCCTGTCCTGCCTCGATATCCTTCGGACCTACCTCGATACGAACCGGAATACCACGCATCTCTGCCTCTGCAAATTTAAAGCCTGGTCCCTTATCAGAATCATCAATAGTTGTTCTGAAGTTCTTTGCTAACTCTTCCTTAAGTGCATATGCCTTATCCATAACACCTTCCTTATGAGCTGCAATCGGAATAACTGTTACCTGAGTCGGAGCAATTCTTGGCGGAAGAACAAGACCGCTGTCATCTCCGTGAACCATGATTAACGCACCGATGATACGTGTTGTCATACCCCATGAAGTCTGGTAAACATGCTTAATCTTATTATCCTTATCTGCAAAGGTTACATCAAATGCCTTTGCAAAACCATCTCCAAAGTTATGGCTCGTTCCAGACTGTAAAGCCTTTCCATCATGCATAAGAGCCTCGATGGTATAAGTAGATACAGCACCTGCAAACTTCTCCTTATCAGTCTTAACACCCTTAAGAACAGGAATAGCCAGTATTTCCTCACAGAAATCAGCGTAAACATTTAACATCTGGATTGTTCTTTCCTCAGCCTCCTCTGCAGTTGCATGAGCAGTATGACCTTCCTGCCATAAGAACTCTCTTGTTCTTAAGAATGGACGGGTCTCCTTCTCCCAACGAACAACTGAACACCACTGATTATATACACGCGGCAGATCACGATAAGAATGAATGTCTCTGGAATAAAAATCACAGAATAATGTCTCAGAAGTTGGACGTACACACATACGCTCTGGCAGCTCGGTCAGTCCACCGTGAGTGACCCAAGCTACCTCTGGTGCAAAGCCTTCTACATGATCCTTTTCCTTGTCAAGAAGACTCTCCGGAATAAACATTGGCATTGCCACGTTCTGTACACCAGTTGCCTTAAAACGTCTGTCAAGTTCATGCTGGATATTCTCCCAGATTGCATAACCATATGGCTTGATTGCCATAAATCCCTTTACGCTTGTATAATCACACAGCTCAGCTTTCTTTACAACGTCTGTATACCACTGTGCAAAATCTTCATTCATTGAAGTGATTGCTTCTACTAATTTCTTTTCCTTTGCCATGTTAACCTCCATTTTTGATTCGGGTGGATAATAGAAAAGTCCCCTGTCAGCAATTTTTACTGACAAGGGACCAAATCATTCTTTGCTTCGGCGGTACCACCCTTATTAAAACCATGCGGTTTTCTCTTTTTTATGCCTGTAACGCTTGGCTGCGTCCAGTTTCCTGGAATGCTCCAAAGTAGGTTCGTTCCCGCGCATTTGTATGCTCTCACCAACCGCATACTCTCTGTGAAACCGCCTGAAAGTACTATTCTTCTTCATTGCACCATGCAGATTTATAATCTGAATGGTTATATCTTACAAAACAAAAATCAATTTGTCAACCAATTTTACAGCTGAGAAACTACAAAAATATCATAAATTGCTTTGATTGCTGTCTCAAACTCAGAATTTTTTACGCCAACGATGATGTTGATCTCGCTAGAGCCCTGATCAATCATCTTTACATTGACCTTTGCATGAGCCAGTGCTGAGAAGATGCGTCCTGCTGTTCCTCTTGCCTCTCTCATACCACGTCCTACAATTGCAATAAGAGCGATATCCGGTTCAAGGTCAAGCACATCCGGGTGAACCAGATGCTTGATTTCTGTCAATACCTTCTGCTCTTTCTCCTCAAACTCGCTCTGATGTACAATAACAGTCATGGTATCAACACCACTTGGCATATGCTCGAAGGAAATACCATATTTTTCAAAAGCTTCCAGTACCTTTCTTCCAAAGCCGATCTCTGCATTCATCATATCTTTCTCGATATTGATTGCCACAAAGTCCTTCTTTCCTGCAATACCAGTAATTGTATACTTCGGCACATGACATGTCTTTTCCACAATCATAGTTCCCTTATCTTCCGGTGAATTTGTATTTTTGATATTGATCGGAATACCTGCCTGACGTACTGGGAATATTGCATCCTCATGAAGAACGGAAGCTCCCATGTAAGAAAGCTCACGAAGCTCCTTATAAGTGATTGTTGTAATTGGCTCCGGATTTCTAATGATACGCGGATCTGCTACCATACAGCCTGAAACATCTGTCCAGTTCTCATACAGATTAGCATTTACGGCTCTTGCAACGATAGAACCAGTTATATCAGAACCGCCTCTTGAGAATGTTCTAATGGTGCCATCCTCCTCTGCACCAAAAAATCCTGGAATTACGGCACGCTCTACTCTCTCAAGACGCTTAGACATAATCTTGTTTGTGACAGCTGCATTAAAGGAACCATCATGATTAAAACGAATAACCTCTGCTGCATCTACAAACTCATATCCAAGATAGTTTGCCATAATAATACCATTTAAGTATTCACCACGGGAGGCTGCGTATTCCTTTCCAGCTTTTGCTGCAAACTTTGACGCAATCTCCTCAAACTGCGTGTCAAGTGAAAGGGTTAGTCCAAGACCGTTAATGATTTCATTGTATCTTGCCTGAATTTTAGCAAGCTTATCAGAAAAATCTTCGTCCTGCTCTGCAGCTGCATAACATGTATAGAGCATATCAGTTACTTTAGTGTCACCAGAAAAACGCTTTCCCGGTGCAGATGGAACCACATAACGTCTGTCGATGTCGCTGCAAATGATGTCTTTTACCTTTGTGAACTGTTCTGCGCTGGCCAGAGAGCTTCCGCCAAACTTTACAACCTTCTTCATAATCGTATCTCCTCAACAATTAGTCTGACCGCAGTTATGTCTGATCACCTTCCATTAACTGCTGTTATATTGGTATCATCATTCCAGGAAAATGTCAAGTATTTTCCTGTTATCGGATGTCGAAATGACAATTGTGCTGCACATAAAGCGATTGCACCGCGTGGTCCATACACCTTTGCACCGCCATAACGCACATCTGCTGCAATAGGCATACCCGCATGAGAAAGCTGTGCACGAATCTGGTGATGACGCCCCGTCTCAAGCACAATAGACAAAAAATGCCACCCACCCTCTGGTGAGGGACTGCTTGCATATGGCAATAATATCTCACCTGATTTTACTTCTTCTCTTGCAATCTCTTTCCATGTTAAAACGGCTTTTTTTGCCAATGGATCCGCCTTACTTGATACTGATGTTGTACCTGTTCGCTTATCTGCCGTTAAATAATCCTCCAGCCTGCCCTCACATGCTGGTACTATTCCACTTACGACAGCTTCATATTTTTTTAAAAAATTTTCTGCTCAATTTGTCAGGGGTTATTACGAATTTTTATACTCGAAGAGAGCGATACTCCACGAGAAAAGAATTACA
>OGSD01000901.1_pt1 | contig 29613 bp, 27 predicted proteins | sample 1553571 | NCBI WGS metagenome assembly OGSD01 (sample SAMEA2580072, study PRJEB22360) | human gut metagenome | biome: human gut; feature: human-associated habitat; material: faeces | place: Denmark | collected 2008/2010 | reverse complement strand
CACGGTCCTGTCCGCCTCCAGGTTTCCCTAGCCCCCCGCCATTGTCAGCGTAGACGGTACCACGAAGCCGACGAGTTCCGCTTATACCGAAGTGCAGAGAGCAGAGGCGTTCTTCCCGGAATTCAAGTATTCCACCGCACAGAACAGCTTCCGCACACTTGAAAAAGCGAGCGGCAAATGGCAGTTTGAGCAGAACGAATACGCGGACGGTAAGGAAAGAATGCACTTCACGCCGATCTGGTACCCCGACGGAAACTACAGCGTGGCGATTGTCGCCACCGATGTGTGGACTCCTTCGGGCATGATCGAATCCCGCCGTAACTCCAACGTGATTGCAATTACCGAGTCGGTTCATGACGATTGGTATATCAGGTGATAAGCGATGAAGAAAATCTATGTCTGCTCTCCCTACGCCGGAGCAACCGAAGAAAACACCCGGAACGCCAGACGTTACTGCGAATATGTGGCAAAGAGCTGCGGAGCGATACCCCTCGCTCCGCACCTTCTTTTCCCGCAGTTCCTTAATGATCAGGTCCCTTCCGAACGCGAATTCGGGTGCATGGCGGGGCTTCAGCTCCTCTCCGAATGCGACGAACTGTGGTATTTCGGAGACTATGTAAGCACCGGGATGGTTACCGAAATCATCGCGGCAAAGAATCAGAATATTCGTGTTCGGTACGTTCCGAACGACGAAGTCGAAAACTCATTAAACGGAGGAAAAGAAAATGAACTTTCTTAAAACCAACAAGGCAAGAATCATCCTTGCCGTCGTGACGGTCGTGATGCTTGTCAGCGCCCTTTCCGTCACGGCATTTGCCGCATCCGGCGACGTTGCCGGTGCGATCCAGAACACTTGGAACTCGGCAAAGACGCAGATCAAATCCGTCGTCAACAACGTCGTGTTCCCGGTCATCGACCTTGTCCTCGCGGTCCTTTTCTTCGCAAAAGTGGCTCTCGCGTATATGGACTACCGCAAGCACGGGCAGTTTGAATTCACCGCGCCCGCGATCCTTTTCGCAACGCTCGTATTCTCTCTGAGCGCACCCCTCTATATTTGGAGCATTATCGGTATGTAAACAAAGGAGAGGCAGACGGTTCAAACAGCCGTCTGCCTCCGGTAACGGAGGTGATTAAAAATGTTTGATTGGGTCGATGACCTTATATCCGGCATCGGTGATGCCATAGGTGACGCTCTTGCGGCGGTATGGAGAACGATCTCAAGCGGCATTTTCGACGTCTTTTTCAAGTGGATCTACCAACTGATATTCGACGGAATCGCCGACTTCTTCACGATGATGGGAAACCTCGGGACCGAGCTGTTCGACCTCCCGTGGGTGGAATCCTGCCTCAAGTTTTTCAGTCTGTTCGGCTGGGCGCTGTTTGTGACCGGACTCGTTGTTGCGGTCTTCGATACGGCGGTTGAGTATCAGTCGATGGAGAGGATCAACATCAAGCGTCAGGTCCTGCCGTTCCTTTACGGCTTCCTTGCGGTCAACCTATTCACGGTTGTGCCAGTCCGACTGTACAGCTTCTGCATCTCGATTCAGGGAACGCTGATGAAGGATCTGGCGGCACAGTTCGCCGGAACACAGAGCGTCGGGAACAACCTATTCACGGTTGCAACGGCAGCACTTTCCGTGGTTTCACCTTCGATTGTTGCCACGGGCGGGCTTCTGAATCTGTTCTTCCTGATCGCTCTCGGCTACTGCGTGATCAAGATATTCTTCGCAAATATCAAGAGGTCGGGTATGCTTCTGACGCAGATTGCGGTCGGCTCGCTGTATATGTTCTCGATTCCGAAAGGCAATACCGAGGGCTTCGTACAGTGGATGAGACAGGTAATCGCGCTGTGTGTAACCGCATTCCTGCAGATGACTTTACTGTATCTCGGACTGCTCACTTGGAAGGATAATATGCTTCTGGGCTTGGGTGTCATGCTTGCAGCCGGAGAAGTTCCCAACATCGCAAAACAATTCGGTCTCGATACAAGCGTCAAGGTCAATATGATGTCGGCGGTCCACACGACCACTTCGGCAATCAATCTCGGGCGTGCAATCGCCCGGAAGTAAGGAGGTTTCAACCAAATGAATGAACAATATCTCTATCCGAATGATCTCAAATCTCAGGCAAAGCTGTGGCTCTGGAACCTCCGGGACATTGTGGTCATCGGTATCGCACTTCTCATATCCGTGCTTGCCGTGGCACAGCTCAAACTCTTCTTTCCGCTTGCGATCACGGCGGCATACGCGTTTCTGACGATCAGAAAAGACGATAATACCGTCCTCGATTTCATCAAGCGCGGCATCCGATATTTCTGTACCACACAGCAGTATTTCGAGTGGTCGAAGGATGAGATCGGCAAGCACTTGAATCCCGCAGAAAGGAGTGATAAGGCATGAAGAAAGGCAGTATGTCCACACAGGAACTCGTCGGAGTCAAGAATTTCTCTCGAAACGGAGTACAGACCAATGGACACGGCGAGATCGTATATTATATGATCACGCCGACCAATATCTCCGTTCTGTCCCGAATCGCCATCGGTCAGAAGATCAAAAACCTCGTCCATTTGCTGTCCGCACAGCCCGATCTCGAGATTATCTGCATGGATGCCCGCGAGAATTTCGATGCGAACAAGATCTATCTGGATGAGCGTACCGAGGACGAACCCAACGGAAAAATCCGCGAGCTCCTCATGAAAGACAAGGCATTCCTCGACGATATTCAGGTGCAGATGTCCACGTCCCGCGAATTTCTTATCGCATACAGATTGAGAAACGAGTCCGACGAGCAGTCCTTTGCGGTTCTCAATCGCATTGAAAAATGTATCAACGAGCAGGGCTTCGACTGCACCCGCTGTGAAAAAGACGATGTGAAACGCATCCTTGCCCGCTACTGCGGCATCAAGGCAGACGATACTCCCATCGATGACACTGACGGCGAAACCGTGATGAACAAGTGGATCATCCCGGATTAAGCAACTTTTTCATCGTATCTTTTCCAAAAACTCTTGACAAAAAAAGAAAAGGTGCTATAATGTAACGATTTAGCGGTGCACAGCTGAATGGGACGGCCTGGGACAGAATAGGAGGATACTATGTCTTACAACTATGTAAACAATTCCGACAGTCAACGGTGCCGTTCTGCTTGTTCAGAGATTCTGACAGAAGCAAGAGACACGCTTCGAGAGCAGTACGATATCGTAACGAACTTTGAGCTTGTCGGCAGCGGAGCCAGAAACATGATCACCCGAAACGGTGACGGGCCGTATGACTTGGACTATAACTTGGTTATTGTCCATCTTCCGGATCAGTACAAAAACAATCTCGGCTATCTGAAAGAAACGGTAAGAAGATGTTTGAACAACGCCGTTCGGTCAAATGACTTCGACGATACTCAGGATTCCACTTCCGTTTTGACATCGATTCGGCATTTCAATGACACGCCGAATGTTGTTTTCAGCTTTGATGTTGCGATTGTCATGTACAATTCCAACGGTACGCTGATGCGTCTCATCCACAATAAGAACGCTGTGGGCTTCGGATATAACGGTCAATTGACATGGAACGAAGTCCCGAGTGCAAAGAAAGTTGCGGATAAAGTTGCCGCTATCAAAAAAGCCGGTGCCGGTTATTGGATGCAAGTCAGGGATAAATATCTCGATTTCAAGAACAGATATCTATCCCGTCAGGACAATAGTCACCCCTCCTTCATTGTATACGTCGAGGCAGTAAACGACGTATACCAAACCATTCAAAATCAAGGAGGAAAGAAAACGATGACCAAAGGCAGCGAGCAGAAAGTTTCCGGGAAGACTCATACGCAAGCGCAACTGAACGCTTACGCAAACCAAAACAACCCGAATAATCCGGCATACCGTGCAAGCCACTCCAATCACGCGAACCAATGTAACCCGAACAATAAAGAGTTTTCGCACAGCCGTTCAGCCGGAAGCAAAAAGAAATAAGGATTATTTCCTTAAACCGTCTTACAGAAATGTAGGGCGGTTTTTCATTTTTGGAGGTATCATAACTTGAAAAAGAAAAAGCAAATCCCCGTAAAGGTGGATAAGGCAGAGGTGCAGATCAAGGACTTCTTCGATATGATCGCTCCCTCTGCGGTTAAGTTTTTCGCCGATTATTTCATATTCGGCGACACCTATCGGTGCGTCTGGGCGATCCGTGAGTATCCTCCGATGACCACCGATCAGGCAATTCTGTCTCGCTTCGGGGACAAAGAAAACGTGACGCTCCACATCTATTCCCGCTACGTGGACAATGCGGAGCAGCACAAAATCCTTCAGAACGCACAGCGTAAGAACACGATGCTCTCGACTTCCACCGACCTTCAGGAGTCGATCAACGCCGAAGGAAACATCGAAGACGTAGTCACGCTTCTGAATGAAATGCGTCGGACGAAGGAACCGCTCCTTCATTGCGCGGTCTTCATCGAGCTTTCCGCTTACGGTCTTGAAAAGCTCAAGGAGCTTCAGACCGAGGTTTCGATGGAACTGACGAGAGAGAAAATCTCCGTTGACCGCCTGACTCTCCGTCAGAAGGAGGGCTTCATGGCGATCTCTCCCACGGGATATAACGCTTTGGACAAGCAGTTCGAGCGCGTTCTCCCGGCATCTTCCGTCGCCAATCTCTATCCGTTTAACTACTCCGGTAAGACCGACGCGAACGGGTTCTATATCGGGAAGGACCGCTACGGAACGAACATCCTCGTGGACTTTGATAAGCGCGAGGACGATAAGACCAACAGCAACATCCTCATCCTCGGTAACTCCGGTCAGGGTAAATCATTCCTCATGAAGCTCCTGCTCACCAACCTCAGAGAAGCCGGTAAGTCGGTGATCTCCCTCGATGCCGAACAGGAATACGAGGACCTCTGCAACAACCTCGGCGGCTGTTATATCGACCTCATGAGCGGAAAGTATATCATCAATCCCCTCGAGCCGAAAGCGTGGTCTGACGATGAAACCGTAGACGAGGATGCGCCTGAAGCCTTCCGAAAGGCAACGAGACTGCCCCAGCATATCTCCTTCCTCAAGGACTTTTTCCGCTCCTACAAGGACTTCACGGACGCTCATATCGACGCGATTGAAATCCTTGTCAGCAAGCTGTACGCCTCCCGCGGCATCACGGATTACACCGATTACAGCAAGCTGAAATCGACGGATTACCCCATCATGGCAGACCTCTATGAACTCGCCGAGGAAGAATATATGAAGTACGAAAGCGGTAGTAAATCTCTTTTTACCGAGGAACTTCTGCGTGAAATCTGCCTCGGACTCAACTCCATGTGCAAGGGTGCGGAGTCGAAGTTCTTCAACGGACACACGAATATCTCGGACGATAAGTTCATCTGTTTCGGTGTCAAAGGTTTGATGGACAGCAATAAGAAACTCAAGGACGCGATGCTTTTCAACATCCTTTCGTATATGAACCACAAGCTTCTGATGGACGGAAACACGGTTGCCTCAATCGATGAGCTCTATCTGTTCCTCTCGAATCTGACGGCTATCGAGTATATCCGCAACGCTTCCAAGCGTGTACGAAAGAAGAACTCCGCAATTATCTTGGCATCGCAGAACATCGAAGACTTCCTTCTCTCGGGCATCCGCGAGCACACGAAGCCTCTGTTCTCGATCCCGTCGCACCACTTCCTCTTCAATCCCGGCAATATCAACCCGAAAGAATTTATGGACGCTCTGCAGCTTGAAGAAACGGAATACGATCTGATCAAATACCCGGAACGCGGAACGTGTCTGTTCCGTTGCGGTAATGAGCGGTACTTGCTTCAGGTTATCGCTCCCGAATACAAGGCAGCGCTGTTCGGAAAGGCTGGCGGCAGATGACGGATCACGAAGAATTGAGCCGTGCTTTCAGAGAACGGATCGAAGAAAACTACGAAGATTTCAAAGCCGAATGGGAGAACGCAACGCCCGAAGAATTCTTCACGGACGCGGATATCATCGCCGTAACGAGGTTCGTTCACGATGAATGTCTCGATTTTGTCCGCGATGATCAGATGGAATACCTCCTCGGATTCAAGAATCCGCTTGAGATTCTTCGTGATTATCTGATGAGTGAGGCGATCCCTTCGCTCGACGAAATCCATCACGCATTCCAGACTGCCGTCGATTCCGAGGATGTTCCGCACTTCTATCAGCGGATCGACAGCGGTCCGTCAATGGAATAAGGGGGTGAGATCATGGCGGCAGTTACCATTGCGACAGTCGGCAAAAAGGCACTCGAGGTCCTTGCCTCCAATAAAAAGGGACGGAAATTTCTTGGCTATACGGTCGGTATAGCCATTTTCATTTTGCTGATCCCTGTCATTACTCTGCTCGGTTTGTTCGGTTGGATGGCGGGCGACGGCAGTAATACCATCGATATCAATGCCGCCAAGCAGGGTGCCGTGCACGGCATCGGCGCGTATTATTCGACCTACGATCAGCAGCTTGCCGAGATCGAAAGCACCTTTACAGCCTGCGGTTTGACCGAACAGGACATTAAAAAGGCAGACTTTATCTTCGTCTCTCTGCTTACCGACCACAGCGATGACGAAGGATTCTACGAAAAATATGCTCAATGTTTCACGGACACGTCGGGCAAATATTCCGTTTACGCGCTGATCTCCGACGCTTTCGGAGTGACCTTCAGCGATGAAGATAAGATACGGCTCGACAGCACCTACGGTGAAACACCGATCAGAAAGGACTACTGATTACTATGAAAAAGACACTTCTCGAGCTCCAGAGAGAGCTTGATGACACCGAAAATGTCATCCGCGCTTGCGATACCGCTCAGGTCTACGGGCTGACGCTCGACAGCGCTTCGTTCGATAAATACAACGAAGCAATTGAAAAGCAGAAAGAACTTCTGAAAGAAATCTCCGCTTACGAGCAGATGCGCGGTGGCATCATCACGCACACGCAGATGATGCGAAAGGAACCCGAACTGCGTGTTGACGAATGCAAAGTCGAGGACGTCGTGGAGCTTCCTCCCGCAGTCTTCGACGATTTCACGCACAGTATGCTCGAAGATTATGACTTCATCGCCGAGCGTAAGGACTGTATGTACAACGACAGCAGCTACCTTTCGCACTGTCTTCTCGTGCTTTGCGAAGGGCGTGAGGATGGCGTTCTCGTTGAAAGCGAGGGTTCGAGCTACGCGAGATACAGCGGATTCCTGCCCAATGCCCGGACGTTTATGAACGGTCAGATTCAGAAGATGGCTGACAGAATCGTTCGCGACGGGATGCCGGAGCAGGGCTCCGTCCTCTCCGAATTCACGTTTGAGGAACTCTCCAAACAGCTCAACACGCAGATCTCTTGGGACAGTTATATCGGTCAGAACCTCATTGACAGGCTGATCGACAACGGCTCCGTCCGCAATTTTTCTCAGACGGATGACGGTATTTCCTTTGAAATCATCGCCGATGAGATCGAAGAAAGACAGAAACCGTTCACCGTCCGCGACCTTATGAGAGCCAATCTCGAGGACATTCATCTGCTCGATACCGACGCGGAACACGACCTCGCGACCATCGTTGAACTCAATGAGCACACGCTCACCGAGGAAGGTCAAAAGGCTTGGTCGGACGTTTTGAACGCCAGAGTCAAGCGGGTTTACGCCGGATACTACGGCACTCAGGTCGATGTGGAGGGCTGTGATCCCAACCGCCTCGAAGCGTTTTCCAAGATGCTCGCGGGCGAATGTACGCTCGACGAGATGGACCGTTGGGTCAATCCTTCCGATGACGGAGAGACTTTCGATCTCAAATTCGATGACGGAGGCAGCGTATGAAGCAGCAGACTATGGCTGTCAAGTTCAGCCTCCCGCGCTTCAAAGCGCTTGAATTTTACCTCGATAAGGAAGGTAAAACCGTTGAGGGCGAGCTTGAAAAGCACCTCGAAGAACTCTACCGCGATCAGGTTCCAGACGCTGTGAAGGAGTATGTTCAGGCTCAGAATCCCGAAGATCAGGCTCCCGAACAGCCCGACGAACCCAAAAGCACGAAGCGTCAGACGCGAAAAAAGACGCACGAAACAAGCGAAGAAGAAGGACAGGACAGCGGTCCCGTCCTCACAATGTGAGGTGGTTAAATGGCACACGGTAAGATGAAAACTCTCTTCGGTCTTTACAAAAAAGTGGGGCGCGATGCATTCCTCGAGGCGGCGACCTACTACTCCGATCACGTTTGTGACACGGTCGATGCCACGCTCGACGAGATGGAAACCCGGTGGTATGCCTCCGCTCACACGATGACCGAAGCCGAAAAAATGGTCGAGGATTACAACAACGGGCTCACGATTCTCAACGAGAATCAGTCCTTTGCGGCAATCGATATGGCTCAGGCAGCCGCGATGTAAGGGGTGATTCGATGAAACAGAAAACGATCCAGGTCTCCTTCGATGACGAACGGCTGGATGCCGTGCGGATGTTTCTCGAGCAGAGAGGCATCCGTATTGAGGACGAGATGTGCAACTATATCGAAGTCCTCTACAAAAAGTACGTTCCGCAGGGCGTTCGTGACTATATCGACATGAAAACCGCCGATGCGGATGACAAGAAATAACCGCCGGGATTACCGAACCGCGAGGTTGGCGCTGTAAGGCGATTTGCGGGGCTTTGCCACGGATAGGGGCAGACACACGGGATAGAAGCGCGAAGCCCGTTTGAGGGCATCGTTGCGCCCGTGTGAGGTCCCGTGAGGAACGACGGAAGGTCAGCCCGGGACGGTACGACGGTTATGATGACGGAAAAAGCGAAATCGGTTGGCTGAGTTCGGGAATGAGCCTCGAAATGGCTCATTTTCGTGCCAACCGATTTAGAAGCAGGTTAAAGTGGTGCTTGCACCACCTCACACATCAGCCCGCAACAGCGGTCTGTGAGCGAGAAAACGCGAGAAATAACGAGATTTTCAGAGATTTTCAAAATTGAAGCGAGTGCTTGCACTTTCAAAAATTGCTTGCATTTTGCTTGCACCCGTATTTTCAATGGATTGGAGGTATTATGGGCAACAAACGCCCCGGTACAAAGGGCTGTTATTTCTATCTGACCGATAAAACGGCTCAGATGATAACCGCCAATATGCCGACAGCAGATGCGCGGACCCGTTCGGAATTCGTTGAGAAAGCCATTGAGCAGTATTGCTGTTCGCTGAACGCAGAAACGTCAAAGGACATTCTTAGCTACGAAGTAACCCGCGCAATTAAGGCCGCAGTCAAGGACAGCGAATGCAGACTCTGCAACTATCTGTTCAAGCTCTGCGGAGAGATGGGACTGCTGTCCTATCTCGTCGGTGCCGATCTCATCAATATGACCGATGAGGAAATCAATCAATGCCGCAGAAAAGCATTCGACGTTGTCAGACGCGAACGCGGAATGCTCAAGCTCGAAGATGTAGTCAAGGATGAAAGAGCCATCGCGGAAAGTGATTACTGATGCCTCGTCTGATTCTGAAGTGCCGGTATTATCAGCAGTCGAAACTGCATACCAACATTGCCGGAATGCTTTCGTATATCGCAAAGCGCGAGGGCGTCGAAAAACTTGAAGACAGTTGGAAAAGCGCATCACCAACGGAAGCACAGCTCAAGATGATCACCGCGATCACCGACAAATGCTCCGGCACGACACGGACTTCGGAGTACCGCGAGTTCTGTGAAAACAGGACTCGCGGATCGGCATCTGAGTTCATTGCATCGGCGCTCGAAGATCACCCGTTTCTCTTGGAAGACAAGACCTACCTTGACTACATCGCAACACGTCCGAGAACAGAAATGGTCGGCGGCGAACACGGTCTTTTTTCCGGAGAAGGTGTGAGCATCAATCTCAAAGACGAGGTCGAAAAGATGCGCGAATTCCGTGGAAATGTTTTCACGGTCATTATGTCTCTGAAAAGAGAGGATGCCGAAAGAGTACAGTTCAATTCTGCAGAACGCTGGCGTAATCTGATACGTGCCAACATCGGAGAAATCGCAGAGCAACATCGCATTCGTCCAGAGAATCTACGGTGGTATGCGGCGTTTCACAATGAACCGAGTCACCCGCACGTTCACATCATGCTGTACTCGACTGCCGAAAACAGTCAAGCATATATCACGAACAAGGGCATCGAAAATCTGCGCCATACTTTCGGTACTCAAATCTTCACCCATGAGATTAAAGAAATCTATGACAAGCAGACTGCCGTAAGGAATAAGCTGAACGCCGAAAGCAAGTATGAAATACAACTGCTGATCGATCAGATCAATTCCGGCATCTGCGCGAGTGATGAACTGAGGAATAAACTGCAGACGCTTGCGGAACGGCTCAGGCAATGTCCGAAAAGCACAAAGAAGTACGGGTACCTTCCGAAAGGCGTGAAGGATCTCGTTGACGAGCTCGTCGATGAGCTTGAAAAGACCGAGCCGATCACATCCCTATACGAAACGTGGTACCAACTGAAGTGCGATGTATGGAGGACCTATACCGAACAGTTTCCTCCGAAGAAACCGCTGTCCCAAGAAGACGCTTTCAAGCCGATCAAGAACGCCTTGATCAACGAGGCAGTCAAGCTCGGGGCAGAGTTTACCGAAGACGAGAAAGCTGAAAAAAAGAAACCGGAAAACAAAGCGGACCGAAAGCCCGCCCCGGTCAATAAGGGGCTCCGTGTATTCAACGCCCTCGTTCGCTTCGGGTACAGTTTATCTCAGATGTTCCGCGACAAGTTTCAATCCTTCGATTCCGAAGACGATGATATCGACAAGAAGCTCCGTCAGGAGATCGAAGCCGTCAAGAACGGACAGAATCCCACTATGTAACAGGAGGCAGATATGCCACATTTATCTCAAGAACAAATCGAGTCGGCGAACCGTGTGGATCTCGCCGACTTTCTTTTATCCCACGGCGAACGCCTGAAGAATATGGGCAGTCAGCGCCTCTGGGAAAAACACCAAGTGTGGGTGGACGGCTACCGTTGGTACTCACACTATGATTCCAAAGGCGGGTACGCAGTCAGCTTCGTTATGCGCTATTTCGATATGGATTTTCAGTCCGCAGTCAGAGAACTGATCGGCGAGCAGTATACGGTGAACGATACAGAACCGAAGGGCTACCCGAAGAAAGAAAAGCAGGGGCTTGAGGTCCCGCCGAAGAATGCTACGATGCAGAGAGTCTATGCCTACCTTATGCAGCAGAGATTCATTGCCCGGGACATCATCTCATATTTTGCCCGACAGAATCTGCTCTACGAGGACGCACAGTATCACAACTGCATCTTCGTAGGTCTCGATGACAACGGAACCCCGAAGCACTTCCACAGACGGTCCACGGTCGGCAAATTCAAGCAGACGATCACCGGCAGCGAAGCCGAGTATTCGTTCCACTATGACGGTGAGAGCGAATGGCTCTTCGTGTTTGAAGCCCCGATAGATATGCTCGCCTTTCTGACAATCCATCAGAACGATTGGCAGAAGCACTCCTACGTGGCGCTGTGCTCGGTATCGGAGAGGGCGCTCCTTCACCGGCTCGAAGCAAACCCGAATCTGAAAAAGATCGTTCTGTGCCTCGATCACGACAACGCCGGAATCGCGGCATCGGTCAGACTGAAGAACACACTGACCGAACACGGATATACCGATATCCGCATCAAGCAGCCGGTCAACAAGGATTGGGACGAAGATGTCCGTGCCGGTCACGGCATCGAACCGATCCCCGCAGAAGCGGATATGTCGGAAAAGGTGCGCGAGATCTGTCACGAGGTCGTGATGGACGCGGCACTCACCAAGATACCGACGATGCTCCGTGAGCGCACGTTTTCTCTCTTCGATAAGATGTGCAATAACTCCCGGCATCCCACACCCGAACAGTTCGAGGAACTGACTCGGCTACTTCTGATGAACGCCAAAGAGGAATGCCGCAAATGTCTCGAGCCGAAAGAATGGTCCGAAATTGAAAAGGCGCTGTCCGACTCGTATGTGTCCTACGCGGACAACGGGAACGAAGACTCACGCTTCCGTCAGTTGATGACGGACATGAACCGACTCAGAAAACTCTATGAGGAACCCGCGCTGATCAACGACACCGAGCGGTTCCTCGAACCCATACTGAAAGCGGCGATGGACTGCGTTCGGTATATCAACTACGAAAACGGAAAGGAGCAAAACCTATGGGATCATCAATCGGGACCCTCGTTCTCATCTCTCTGATTATGCTTGTGGTGCTCGGGATGATCTCGGTCCTTGCCCACATCTACAACCTCAACAACATCAAGGCGAAGACCGTAGGCGACGGTCAGCACGGTACGGCTCGCTGGGCGCGTAAGGAAGAACTTCAGAGAGCCTACCGCCATATACCGTACACCCCGGAAAAGTGGCGTAAACAGGCTTCTGAGGGCAAGGTACCGACCTACACGGTGCCTCTTGTCGGAAAGAAGAAAGACGATCCGAAAACAAGCGAAGCACCTCTTCCGCAGGGAACACTTGTCGGCTGTGTCTCCGGCAAGAACACCACGACCGCAATGATCGATACGGGCGACGTTCACACGCTGATGATCGGTGCAGCCGGCGTCGGCAAGACGGCATACTTCCTATACCCGAACCTTGAGTATGCTTGCGCGTCGGGAATGTCCTTCATCACCTCGGATACAAAAGGCGACCTCTACCGCCATTACGGAAAGATCGCCAAAGAGTTCTACGGATACAAGGTTGCCGTCATCGACCTCCGAAATCCGACCAAGTCGGACGGCAATAATCTGCTCCACCTTGTCAACAAGTATATGGATCTGTACAAGGCGAACCCGGACAAGCTCGTCTACAAGGCAAAAGCCGAAAAATACGCGAAGATCATTGCGAAGACCATCATCCTCTCCGGTATGGATGGCGCATCCTTCGGTCAGAACAGCTTCTTCTACGATGCGGCCGAAGGTCTGATCGTGGCAACGGTTCTGCTTGTGGCAGAGTTCTGTCCGCCTGAGACAAGGCATATCGTTTCGGTTTTCAAGATCATTCAGGATTTGTTGGCACCCGCAGGGGTCGGCAGAAACCGCAATCAGTTCCAAGTGCTGATGTCCAAGCTCCCGGAGGAACACAAAGCAAAATGGTTCGCCGGAGCCGCGCTCAACACATCCGAACAAGCAATGTCTTCGGTTATGTCGACGGCGCTTTCACGACTGAACGCATTCCTTGATTCCGAGCTTGAACAAATCCTTTGCTTTGATACTGCCATAGACGCGGAAACTTTCTGCAACGAAAAATCCGCAATCTTCGTCGTGCTCCCGGAGGAAGACACCTCCAAACACTTCATGGTCAGTCTGATCGTTCAGCAGTTATACAGAGAGATACTTGCCGTTGCCGACGAGCAGGGCGGTGCCCTCAAGAACCGTGTCATGATGTACCTCGACGAGTTCGGTACGATCCCGAAAATCGAGAGCGCCGAGATGATGTTCTCGGCATCCCGTTCCCGCCGAGTATCTATCGTTGCGATTATCCAGTCCTTCGCGCAGCTCACCAAAAACTACGGCAAAGAAGGATGCGAGATCATTACGGATAACACCCAGCTCACGATCTTCGGCGGCTTCGCTCCCAACAGCGAATCGGCTCAGATACTGTCAAAAGCACTCGGTACGAAGACTGTCCAGTCGGGATCGGTCAGCCGAGGAAAGAATGATCCCTCACAGTCTCTGCAGATGATCGAGAGAGCGCTCCTCACGCCCGATGAGTTGAAATCCCTGCCCAAAGGTACCTTCGTGGTCATGAAGACAGGCTTCTATCCGACGCAAGTCAAGCTGAAGCTCTTCTTCAAATGGGGCATCGTATTCCCTGAAAAGGTCTATTCCGTACCCGATAAAGGCAACCGCCACGTGTCCTACGCGAAGAAGAATGATCTCGAACAGGAAATCATAAAGATTTACGCTGTCACGAGCGTCGGCGATAAGATGACCGAAGACGAGATGCGCGAGCGCGAAATGGAACGTCCATCAGTCAAAACCGTCAAGCCCGGTCCCGGACCGTTTCAGCAGCACAGAAAACCCGGTGAACGCACGGCACATCTGCCGTCCCCGGGAGATGAGGACAAGGGCGATGCCATGCCTCTGTCACAGTCGAATCTCTCCGTGGGCGATGTGAAAGCCAAAGAAAAAGAAATCATCTTCGACGCAAGCGGAAAGCTGTACGATGAGGATGAAATTGAACCGAAGGAAATCATCTTCGGCGAGGATGGAGTGATAGTCGATGCCGAAGCCGTGGATCGTGTTTGATGACGAAGAACTGACACCGACGCAGAAGCTCGTGTACTCGTGTCTGTGCAAATATCAGGGAGGCAACGAAAGTTGCTTCCCGTCGCGCAAAACCATTGCTTTGTGCTGCGGGATCAGCACCTCCACGGTTCAGAGAGCCGTCAACGTGCTTGAAAAGAAGGGCTATATCGTGAAGACCAACCGCCGAAGACCGGACGGTGGGAAAACGAGTAACGACTACAAGTGCGTGAAATAACAGAAATTACCGTCAAGGGATAACTATGCCTTGACGGTGATCTATGGTATGTTTCAATATGAGCCATCAAGAAGAAAATCAAGCGAAAAGAGAGTAAGTTGAAAAGAACAGTTATATGGGATCATCGCTGTCAGACTGTCATGATCATTATTCGGTACTTTGATTTCGCCATCAAGGAATCGCACATTGATTGACGCATGGGCAGCGCCCATTTTTTCTTCAGTTTATGAAAACTATCTTGGCATCAAAGCAGTAATTGATACACGTTTTTGGGCAGAAAATTGCAATTTCGTATCCGATCATACTGCGTACAACACCGAATGTCGAAAAGGTTCGACATTCTCCACATAGAGCTGTGCAAAAACGGCGAAAACCCTTGAAAAATGACGAAAGATATGATATAATGAACTATGTATAATTTTACCTTGGTTCATTCGCCGCTCTGACGAACCAAATTAACCAATGGGGGAACTTAAATGCGAATCAGCTACAACAAATTATGGAATCTTCTGAATGACAACAAGATGAAGAAAAGCGATCTTGCAAGAGCAGCGCAGCTATCTGAATATATGCTCGCAAGATTAAGCCACAACGAACCGGTGGGACTTGACACAATGCAGAAAATCTGCAAAGTCTTTCACTGCAACATCGGTGACGTTATGGACATGATTGAAGAAGAAAAGGACACGGAGGACTGAACAATGGCATTCAACAACGAACCTTTCAAATTTGAAATCATCAAAAACATCGTAACCCTTTCAACCGAGAGAAGCGGATGGACAAAGGAACTGAATTTGGTTTCCTTCAATGATGCTCCTCCGAAGTACGATCTGAGAACATGGGACCCCGATCACCAGAAGATGGGTAAGGGTGTCACTCTGTCAAAAGATGAAGTGGCAGCTCTCAGAGAGGCACTTGAAAACATCGATTAATAAAGGAGGACTCGCAATATGTCCATGCTGAACGACCTTGTCAACCAAATTGAAGATAAAACCCTGCGCGACAGAATTGCCGCCGAGGTTGACCGTCTTGCCAAACAGAAAAAGTTCGGGCTGGTGTTTGAAGAACATCTGCCGGAATGCACACCGCTCTATGACATTCCCGTCAAGAACGGTTCTCTCGTTATGGTCAAAGGCGGCGACATCAAAGAACTTTACTATGTCAAATCTATGGCTGACGGTAAAGCCAACTGCGTAAAAAGAGATGGCAGCGAATCTGCAACGTTTGGCGTGGATGACATTGTTCCGGTTGCCGAATTTGGCGATCCGATCTATCCGTATCTGAAACCGCTCGACAGCGTCTGCAATGCGCCTGACAGCGATCTGTGGCATACGCTGATTGAAGCGGACAACTATCATGCTCTCCAACTGCTCGAATATCTCTATGCCGGAAAGGTCGACTGCATCTATATCGATCCTCCATACAATACTGGAGCAAAAGACTGGAAATACAACAATGACTACGTTGATAGTTCTGATTCGTACCGCCACAGCAAATGGCTTTCTATGATGCAGAAACGTTTGAAAATAGCTAAGAGGCTCTTAAATCCCTCTAACTCAGTTTTGATTTTAACGATTGATGAGAAAGAGTATCTTCACATTGGTTGTCTTCTGGAAGAGATGTTCCCAGAGGCACACATACAAATGATTAGTAGCATAATCAATCCTTATGGTGCGATTAGATTCAATGAATTTACAAGAACAAATGAATATATCTTTTATGTGATGCTTGGGAATTATTCGATTGCCGCTCTGGATGAAACAGAATATGCGATTGAAGGCGAACAAGTTGCATGGTTTACATATAGACGAAGCAATCCAAGGCCAACTCGTCCGAGACAATTTTACCCAATCTACGTAAATGATTCCACGGGCACAATTCAACAAATTGGAGACCCTATCCCTCCGAGTGTTGATAGATTTTCGGTGCCATCTATTGAAGGTTGTACAGCAGTATTTCCTGTAATGGATAATGGAGCCGAAATGATGTGGGGACTGACTCCTGATGTATGTCGTCAAAGAGTAAAAGATGGATATATCAAAGTTGGAAAACACACCCCTGCAGCGCCGCAACAATACATTATTCAATATCTTCGTTCTGGAACTATTGAAGATATTGAAAATGGCAAGATAAAAATCACAGGAAAAAATGCCGACGGAAGCGTTATTGCTGAAAATGTTGAAACCAAAAAAATGCTTCCGAGAACACAGTGGAATTTTAATACTCATAATGCTCGAGATTATGGTTCGAAAATAGTGAAAAGTATTATTGGTGGCGGGAGATTTGATTTTCCCAAATCATTATATGCGGTTCATGATGCCATTCGGTATTTGGAAAATGATAAGCCAAATGCGCTTATTGTTGATTTCTTTGCAGGTTCTGGCACAACGCTTCACGCTGTCAATCTTCTAAACGCAGAAGACGGTGGACACCGTCGTTGCATCCTCGTGACGAACAATGAAGTATCCGAAGCGGAAAATAAGGATTTGACCGAAAAAGGATTTAAACCAGGAGATGAAGAATGGGACAACCTTGGCATTGCCCGCTATGTCACATGGCCACGCACGGTTTGCTCGATTGAAGGACACGACATAAATGGAAATCCGCTGAAAGGAAATTACATTGGTAGTGATATTCCGATGGCAGACGGTTTCAAAGCCAATGCCGTATTCTTCAAGCTTGGCTTCCTTGACAAAAATCTTGTTGCACTCGGAAGACAGTTCAAAGAACTTCTGCCCATCCTTTGGATGAAAGCCGGAGCTAAGAACAAATGCCCTGAACTTACGGGAGATACGATTCCCGAAATGATGGTTCTTCCCGAGAATCAATTTGCAGTCCTTATCGATGAAAAGTATTATCTTGAATTTATCACGGAGCTTGACAAGCATCCGGAAATCAAGACCGTCTATATCGTCACCGATTCCGAAGCCGGATTCCGTGATATGATTAATGGTCTTGAAGACAAAGACACATATCAGCTTTATCGGGATTACCTTGATAATTTCCGTATCAATTCTGTCAGGAGGTAAAGGAAGATGAGAGTAGAGTTATTTCCTTTCCAAAAGGTTGCCCTCAGCAATCTTCGCTTGAGCGTAGCAACCGCGCTCGGCAACTATAAGAGCACTCATGCCCCTCAGGTTGTTTCCTATACCGCTCCGACCGGTGCCGGTAAAACGATTATCATGGCGTCTTTGATTGAATCCGTGTATTACGGCGACGGGAACTATCCCGATCAGCCCGAAGCCATCTTCATCTGGCTTTCCGATTCTCCTCAGTTGAATGAGCAGTCAAAGCTCAAGATCGACATGAAAGCCGAAAAGATCGCGCTCGATCAGTGCGTTACCATCAGCGACGATTCCTTTGACCGCGAAGTTCTCGAGGACGGACACATCTATTTTCTGAATACGCAGAAGCTCTCCAAGAGCAGTAATCTGACCAAGCATAGCGACGGCAGACAGTATACCATTTGGGAAACGCTTGCCAATACCATCCGTGAGAAGTCGGATCATCTCTATTTCATTATTGATGAAGCGCACAGAGGTGCTCAGAAGCCGAGCGATCTGACCAAGAACACGACGATCATGCAGAAGTTCCTCAAGGGATCTCCCGACGATAAACTGCCTCCGATGCCGGTCGTTATCGGTATGACCGCAACCTGGGCTCGTTTCAATCGTCTTGCGGAAGGTATCCATTCCACTACTCACTACGTCGAAACGAAAGCGGAAGAAGTCCGCGCTTCCGGTCTTCTGAAGGATCGCATCGTCATTACATACCCGGAAACCTCCGGCAACGATATGGCAGTTCTTCAGGCAGCCACCGACGAATGGATCGATAAATGTCAGCATTGGTATCAGTATTGCTACGAACAGCATTACGGTCAGGTCAATCCCGTGTTCGTGATTCAGGTTCAGAACGGAACGACGAACCGCGTTTCCATGACCGATCTTGACGAATGCGTCCGCACCATTGAGGAACGAATGAAAGACCGCTTCCTCGAAGGTCAGGTAGTCCATTCCTTCGGAGAGGGAACCCCGGCGCTGACCATCAATGGTTTGAATGTTCCGTATGTGGAGCCGTCGAGAATCGCCGATGACAAGCGAATCAAAGTGGTCTTCTTCAAAGAAACGCTGACCACCGGATGGGACTGCCCGAGAGCGGAAACCATGATGTCATTCAGAGTCGCAAAGGACCACACCTATATTGCACAGCTCCTCGGCAGAATGGTCCGTACTCCTACACAGCAGCATATCAACGTCGATGATACGCTGAACGACGTTCACCTTTATCTGCCGCAGTTCGACGAGCATACCGTCTATGATGTTGTCGAAGCACTCAAGAGCACCGAAGGCGCAAATATCCCGACCGAGGTGGAATCCGAAATGATCGGCGCGGACGGCTATGACACGCTGAGCCTTACGCCGACCTATCAGACTCCTCCACGTCAGCCCGGTTCACGCAAAAATCCCGTTGATCCCAATCAGCTTTCTCTTTTCGATATGCCCGTTGAAGACACTTCAACATCCGGAACAACTTCTGCTCCGAGTACGCCGGTTGTCACGGCTCCTCCTGCTTCTGGGACATCAACGGGTTCATCTGCTCCGGTTACGGTAACTCCAACTGTGCCCACCGCAGATACAACTCCTGCAACAGTTGCCCCTGCACCCATTATCACGACAACTCCCGTTACGCCATCTGCTCCTGCACCAGTTCGTGATACATTTGACCGTCAGGCAGTTGTCAAAGCAATCAATGATGCAGGACTCTTGACCTATGATGTTCGTAAGGTCAGAATCACGGATTATCTGAAATCCATGTACGCATTGGCAAGATTCCTGACGCAGTTCAGAATTGATATCGACGCGAAGGACGGAATTATTGCCGATATCGTTGAAATGATCCACACTCACATTGAAAAACTGAAGAAGGATGGAGAATACAACGATCTCGCAAGTCAGGTAATGTCGTTCAAGCTGAACACTCAGATTTTCGACGTTTTCGGAAGGTCTATTGACAACTATGCCGTGCATGATCTGTTTTCCACTACAGATACCGATATTGACCGTCAGTTCCGTCTTGCCGAAAACAGACTTGGCAACGAAGGTGTCGGATACGCATACGGCAACAAATATGACGATCCGAATGATCCCATCGCTTACAAAATCGATGTTATCATCTTTGCCGCCGACGCGGATTGCATGGAAAGCCTCAATACCTATGCAAATCATAAGTTCCACGAGCTGAATGATAACAACAGACGCAGAACCGTCACACTTCCGGACAGAGTCAAGAAGAAATACGATGATATCGTATCCGATGGTGATATCGTGAGTAAACACAACTTCAGACTTCCTGAGACGATCAGAGTCCCGCGTGAGGTTGAAGGAAAGCTCTATTCGAATCACTTGTTCGTCGATGACTCCGGCACCGCTATGATCAGTTTGAACGGCTGGGAGCAAAAGGTCATCGAGGAAGAAGAAAAACAGGAAGATTTCGTCTGCTGGCTCAGAAATCCTTCAAGAGGATCATGGGCGCTCTGCATTCCGTATGAACTCGACGGTGATAAAAAGCCGACTTACCCCGACTTTCTGATCATTCGTCAGGACGGTCCCGATTACATCGTAGACATCCTTGAACCGCACGATCCGTCGAGAACAGACAACATCGGAAAAGCGAAAGGATTCGCTGAATACGCCCGTCAGAATCCGGGTGTCGGCAGAATTCAGCTCATCAGAATGGAAAAGGACGCGCTTGGCAACGAAAGACCTTTCCGTCTTGATATGTCCAAGAGCTCGATCCGCGATAAGGTTCTGCATTGTGCAAGCGATACAGAGTTGAAACACATATTTGAAAGTGACGGATTCTTTATCTGATCACTGAATTGGAGATAAGCAAATGAACGAGAGATACATAGTCAGCAAAATAAATGAATACCTCCATTCCGCTACAAAGGAGTTATGCGTTTGGCTTGAAAAAATGCTGCCACGCGTTACTGAGGATTGGTGGAATGAATGCGTCATGTCCAACCTTTCGTATGCTCAACAGGAGCTCGCGAGAGAAAACGGCTATGACAAGTTGGAGCAGTTTGACCTTGCAGCTCTTCTGCGCATTACCAATAAGTCTTGGTATGATATGCGGACTTTTGCTTATCTCCCCACTTCTGAACGCGACTGCGTCAGAAGCATGATGAAGGTCAGAAACAATTGGGCTCATTGCGCCGGTACTCTTCCGGACAAGGATGTTGTCCTTCAGGATCTGACTGTTATTCTTGATTTCTTTGAAACCGTAATCGTTACCAACAAGTACTCTGAGGATATTCGCAACTTCACATCTGAGATAGAAACTGCAGACTTGTCTGCCGTCTATGCAGAAAGTGAAGAACCGGCTCGTGCCGTTCGAAAAGCACCGGCAACGGTTATCGCAGGGGATATTCAGGAAAAAGACCGTGTATTTCTTACGGGTGATCCCGATACAAAGGGCATGGTTTTTTCCGTGACCGAAGTCAACGGTGTCAAAAAGTACGATGTATTCGTAGACGGCGATATCAAAACCTTCTACGAAGGACAGATTCAGAAAATTGATTCTGCTCCTGCATACAGTTGGATTGATCTGCCTACGTTCCAAAGTAATCTGACCGCCTATGAAATCAACAATCCTTCTGCGGGTAATCTTTATTCTCTGAATGCGGCACGAATCGATTTTGTGCCCTATCAGTTCAGACCGGCATTGAAGCTGATCAAATCCGATGAACCGAAGATTCTTATTGCGGACAGCGTCGGTGTCGGTAAAACGATAGAAGCAGGACTGATCATTAAGGAACTTGAAGCAAGAAACGACCTTGATAATATTCTGATCATCTGCCCCAAGCCGCTCGTTTCAGAACGCAAATGGGAACTTGAAATGAAGCGCTTCGACGAAGATTTCATTCCCCTTGACGGGCAGGAACTTCGCCAAGTTATTTCCGATACGCATAGGGATGAAGAATGGCCGGCAAGATACAGCAAAGCAATTATCCCGTATTCAATCCTTGATAGCAAGGTTTATCAAGGAGATGACAAGAAAAAAGGCAAGGATTATTGTCTTCTTGACCTTGATCCGCCTCCGCATTTTGACCTTGTTATTATCGACGAAGCTCATCACATCAGAAACGGAAGCCTTGAAAAAGAAAAGGCTTTCGCCTATAAGTGCGTCCGTTATTTCTGCGAACACGCAGATGCTGTCGTTATGCTTACCGCAACTCCGTTGCAAACAAGTGACGATGATCTGTTCACGCTTTTGAATCTTTTGCGTCCCGATGTGGTTATGGACAAAGAAGTCTTCACGATGATGTCCAGACCGAACGAGTTTATTTATCGTGCGTCCCACGCTGTACGTGGAGCAGCAGACGGTTGGCAGTATGAAGCCGTCACCCAACTTCGCAATATAACCTCAACACAATGGGGTGAAAATGTAGTAGCCAAAAATCCCGTATATGCGGACATTCTTAAGACACTTGAAAAAGAGGATATCACAAGAGAAGAACGTGTAAAGCTTGTGTCTGATATTGAATCGCTCCACAGCTTTAACACGATGCTTAACAGAACCCGCAGAAAAGATATTCAGGACTTCTGCGTTCGTCGTTCATATACGGTTGAAACCAATTTCACGGAAGAACAGTCGAAACTTCATGATGAACTTCTGAAATTTGAATTTGACGCGCTCTCCAAACTGCACAGCATTCGATCTATTCCGTTTATGATGAGCACTATCCGAAGACAAGCGGCAAGCTGTATTTTCGGACTTGCACCTCAGATTCGGGATCTGATTAGCAGACGTTTCAATCAGATGGTCGATGATCCGAACGTGGATATCGAGGAATTTGACCTTGACGGAAAAGCAACTTCTGCACTTATGGCTTTGGCTCAGCACGTTCTCGAGCTTGCAGATAATCTCCCCGAAGACGATCCGAAGTTCGACAGTATTATCAAAATCATAGAAGAAAAGCAAAAACTCGACAATAATAAGATTATTCTGTTCAGCACATTCAGACATACCCTTGCCTATGTCAAGAAGAAACTTCTTGCTTTGAATTATCGCGTTGCACAGATTGACGGAAGCGTGAAAGACGAGGATCGTCGGTCGCTCAGAGAACGTTTTGAACTTGATAGGACCGACTCTGACGCAATAGATATTCTTCTTTTCACGGAGGTCGGATCAGAAGGTCTTGACTATCAGTTCTGCGATACGATGATCAACTACGATCTGCCGTGGAACCCGATGCGTATTGAACAGCGTATAGGTCGAATTGACAGACGTGGTCAAAAGAGCGAAGCCGTAAATATTTATAACATCATTACAGCCGATACCGTTGATGCCGATATTTATTCTCGGTGCTTGATGAGAATCGGAGTGTTTGAACGCAGTATCGGTGAGTGTGAAGAAGTACTCGGAACAATCGGTTCACAGATTGAACAGATTGCGATGAGAACCGAACTTACCCCGGAAGAACGTCGGATAAAGTTGGAAAAGATGGCTGACAATGAAATCCGCCGTTTACAGGAATTGACGAAACTTGAAGATGAAGAACGTGCTTTGTTCGGATTTGATCTCTCAAGTTATACTGCAGCCAAAGAGATCAAGGATGCTGAAAGCCCTTGGATCGCACCGGCAAGCATTCAAAGATTGATTGAACGTTACCTGAACGAACGTCTCGGAAACGGTCAATATATCATCGGTGCATCTGATGTCAAGCAGCTTCGTCTCGGCAAAGACGCAAGAATGACTCTGCTTGAAGATTTCAGAAAACTTTCCAATATTCGTTCTGCCTACAGAAGAAAGTGGGAAAATTATCTGAAGGGAGCAGAACCACTCCATAAGATTACTTTTGTTTCAGAGGCCGCATCAAAGGATCATAAGGCGTTCTTTGTTACTCCGATGCATCCTCTCGTTAAACAGGCAGCCAAATTCTTTGCAACAACCTCTGTTTCACACATTCATCTCGAATACTATTCATCCGATCTTCCCGAAGGAACTTATCCTTTTGCCATTTATGCATGGAACTATGTTGGACTTCATCCTATGTTCAGAGTAGTGCCCGTTTGTGAGAATGCTTTGGTTTCTGCAGAACTTACAGAGATTTTACAAGAAGCAGAAACAGCTACTACTGCTGTTCAAGTACCAACGAACACTTGGGAAGGACTCGAAGGCAAACATATCGACTTGTGGCAAGCTGAAAAGCAGAAATACATTACCGAAGTCCAGGGCACAGCAAATTTCAAGCTTGAGAGTATTACAAGCAACTTCAGAAACAGAAAACGCACGCTTGAACAGAAAATTCGAGACTCATTTGAAGACAAAATCACAAGAATGTATCAAAGTGAATTGACCACTGCAACCGAGAATTATCAAAACAAGATTGCAGAGATCAATGAAAGAACCGACCGGGCAGACATTCATACTGCTTTGGTTGCTCATGGTATTATCGAGATAAAGAGAGGATAAATCATGGCAAATATTGCTGACAAAATCAAGACTGCTCAAGACAAGGACGGGATGCTTCGCCGTGCCCTTGAACGCATTATTCAGCTTTATACTGATAAGTCTCATTTTGTCTATGAATTACTTCAGAATGCCGAGGATGCTGAAGCAAAGAGTATAAAATTTGTTCAGTATCCGGATCGTCTTGAGGTCTTTCACGACGGAAAACCTTTTACATCAGCGAACCTTCAGGGATTATGTGATATCGGAAAATCGGATAAAGTTGATAATCTCAATCAAATAGGAGAATTTGGTGTTGGTTTCAAATCCGTATTCGGAATATGTGATACAGTCAGATTATACAGCTCTCCTTCTGCTTTCCGCGATCAATCAAGATGTGACGAAGCCGAACAGTTTGCCGTTGAAATCGTCGATTTTACCCGCCCGGAAGATATTCAAGACGAGGATATGGACCACTCTTATACAACAAGATTTGTGTTTCCATATGTCGTCGGCAAGACGTTCTCCGGCTTTGATTCAATCGAAAATCTCAATAAGACGCTTTCGAGCAAACTACAAAACCTTGGCATCACCACTCTGCTGTTCATGAAAAATCTTGAAATCATCGAGTATCAGATTCGGCTTGATGATTCGATTATTGAGGGAGAGTATCTCCTTGAAAAGAAAATAATAAATGATCATTGCACACTCGTTTCGGCAATTGGTGTCGGGTCGCAAGAAAACAAAGATGAAGAAATATCCTATCTGAAGTTTTCCAGAGCCATTGATGTAGGTTCTCCGAGAACCGTTGATATTGCTTTCCCGGTAAGTATAAAGGAAGACGGCACATACGAATGCCAAAAGCCAAAGAGTCCCTACGTCTCGGTTTATTTCCCGACAGAAACTGAAAGTAAACTTGATTTTATCGTTCAAGGTCCATACAGAACTACACCAAACAGAAGCAGCATTCCCGCAGATGATGTAGATAACAAAAAACTTGCGTCCATAACTGCCATGCTGTTGAAAGACAGTATCATAGAATTGCGTAACGACAAAAAACTCAATATGAGTTTTGTAAAAGCTCTTCCCATTGATGCGAGAGTCTTCCAGCATTATTCGTTATTTGAGCCTTTGTACTCAACAGTTAAAATACTTTTTTCAACGTTGCCGGTTATTCCTTGTAAAAACGGAGAATATGTCACTGCAAAATGTGCAAAGATTGCCCGTCAAGACAAGCTTGCAGCGTTGCTTACGGACGAACTGTTGTCCCGACTCGTAAACGATAACCAATCATATCATTGGCTTCCGACATTTCTTACAGAAACCAACCGTGAATATGAAATATGTTACCGATACCTTACTACTGAACTGAGAATTCCGGTTATTCGTCCGGAGGATCTCAGATCATTCTTTGCTGCCAATCCGTCATTCCTTCCAAAGCAAAGTGATGATTGGTTGGTTGAGTTGTATTCGATATTGGAGAACGTCGGCGCGGCTTTTTCAAAAGCAAAGTATGAGAACAATATGCTTACCGCAGATATCATTAAAACATCAACAGGTAAGTTTGTTTCTGCATATCGCAAAACAGAAAACAAGCAGTATCTGCCGAATGTTTTCCTGCCTTCTGATAAGATTCAAAGTACGGAAATATTTTTCGTTGACAAAGCAATCTATGAAAGATGTCGCCACTTCTTTGACGATATTCTACAGCTTCAAAAACCCAACGAATATGAGTATACAATCAAGGATATCCGTAAGAGATACGAAACTGATTACTCTTTCAAAGAAGATCAGCATATTGATGACATCAAGCATATTCTGAAATACATAAAATACGATGATTACCGCGACGAGGTATCACGTCTGATTAAAGATTGCTTTGTGGTAAAATGCAATGACGGAAAAATGAGAAGCACTTATTCCGCACGTGTTTTCTTACCAATTAACGCGGAAGGAATCAACATCGAAGGATACTATAGGAATGTCATCAATACAATTTCCTATGTTGATACTGATTTCTATACTGCACATGGTCTTTCTTTTCAGGATTTAAGTACACTTGGTGTTAAAAATTCGATTTTGGTTGGTACTGACGTCGTTCAAGGAACGTATGAAATCGGCGGCAGAGGTCGTCAGCCAGAATGGCGGACAGCGGGTGAATTTCGTTGGAAACTTTCCTTAGATGCCATTCGTGACGTGCTGAAGTATATCAGTCAGCATTCCGGTGCTAAAGACTCTATGCTGAAATCTCAGGCGATATTCAGAACATTGCTTTCAAACGAAGACAAGCTTACGGGTCAGGTTCGTATTGGAGGATCAACCCCCAATATTGATAATGCGTTATGTGATCTTGTTCGTATTCTTCGCGGTGAGATGCTTCGTGATTGGAATGGAAAATGGCTGTTTACGGAATCCGGGGAACTCGTATCTCAAAAGGATGTTTCGAAGCATGACATAAGTGTTCCTCTATACGGAAGAATAAAATCCGATTCGTTTGTTTATGATCTGCTTGGCTTTAGAAAAACCGAAGCTGACGAAGTCGATGATCTGAAAAAGACCATTCCTCAAAAGCAGCTTGATGCATTCTTTGAAAATGAACTTCGCCAAAGATTCGGTATTTCCTCCGCAGAATTGACTGATAGATATGGCAAAGGAACTGACATTGATGACGATGGAGAACCGGATATTGTCTATCCTTTCCCCGTAGTCAAGGTCAAGAACTGGGAAGCTTTAAAAAAGCACGCAGCGGAAATGCTAATATTCGCTGATCCGGTCAAGTATGACTATGCTGTTCGCAGAATTCGAGTCAGCAATCACGACAAAGAAGCAAAGGCTTATTTGCACAATATGTACCGTTACGACGGTGTCTACAAATATGCTTGTCAGATGTGCCATGAGTCGTGTTCATCAGTGGAAAAAGCCCAGCTGTTTAATAACCCCGAAGCGGAATTGGATCCGATGAACTTATGCCTATGTCCGAATTGTGCCACTGTATACAAACAATTACGATATAATGATTCCCTTATGGACCGGTTCAAGGGAGATATTCTTGCTATAAGACAGAGCGAGGTCTCCGATGGTGAACAGGTTGTTGTTCCTTTGGATTCACACGAAATATGGTTCGCCCAGACGCACTTTGCTGAAATTCAGGAGTTGATAAAGCTGTCTGAACAGGTAAAGAACGGTGAGAAAGAAGAAGCCAAAGCGGAATCAGCAGCAGATGAAGGTGAGAAAGAAGGGCTGTCAGTATACTCTGGTTGGGTTGGAAAGCAGATTACCCGCAAAACAGATGGGTTTACTGGAACTATTGCGAAGATCGACAATGATTATATTTACGTAAAACGTCCCAACATAGAAAAATTGGTGCAAATTCAATTGTCATTTGTTCTGAAGAATAATGGTGTTTACAAGATTTTCTAAACAGTTGCTTAATTCCTGAGGTGAAATATGGATAATGAAGTAAAACTCAGACCGTTATATCTTGCCAAAATTCTTTTTGAGCGCACAGATGAAGAACACAGTCTATCCACTAATGAGCTAATCCAGATTCTTGAGGATGAATATCACATCCATTCCCATCGTCAAACCTTGGGGACTGATATCGAACTCCTTCAAGAGTACGGAATGGATATTCAGATGACGAGGTCTAATCAGAAGATGTATAATCTTGTTTCCCGTGACCTCGACTATGCGGAATTAAAATTGCTCATTGATGCGGTTGAATCGGCTAAGTTTATATCAAAAAAGAAAAGCGTCGCTCTTGTTGAAAAGATTACCAAATTGGTCGGAGGACTCAAATCTGCCGAACTGAAAAGAAACATATCCGTTGAACGCCGAATCAAGAGCGAAAACGAACACACGATTTATATAATTGACGCAATCAATGAGGCAATCAACCAGGGAAAGCAAATACGTTTTCAGTATTTCCAGTACAATGTCAAAAAAGAGCGGAAGCCGAAGTTTGACGGCTATTGGTATCGTTTAAGTCCCTACCGTCTTGTTTGGAACGGCGACTATTACTACGTTGTCGGATATTACGACAAGTACAAGAAGGTCATAAGCTATCGCGTAGATCGCATGGCAGGGACTCCCGAAATATCCGATCTCGATTCAGTTCCTCTGCCGGAAGGATTCGATCTCGACCATTATCTGAATTCAATGTTCCATATGTTCAGCACGGAACGTGAAAAAGTCAGCTTAATCGTCGAGAACGATTGCATGGATGCTCTTATTGACCGTTTCGGAGAAGACGTTGAAACATACGCATACGATATGGAACACTTCCGAGCCGAAGTGGAAATCGCCGTCAACAACGTATTTTTCAGTTGGATTTTCGGATTCGGAGGCAAGGTTGAGATACTTGGACCGGAAAAGGTGAAGAACAACTATATCGACTTGATTCGCAGAGCAGCCACGCCATTTGGTATTTGCGCTCCGATATCAGAGAATAGCGTATCTGACGAAGACGACGCAAAGCAATAAAACGCTGTTTCACGGTTCATGTAATGGTACGCTATAAACAAAGAAAAGCGTCAGAAAGGTATCTGCTCGGTTGAGTGGGTTTGGTGTAACAAACATGATCACCAAGACATGGGAAGAAATGACTCCCGAAGAAAAGAAAATACAGCTTTATATAAAGCAGAAAAACACTCTCGATTCATTCCTTGCCAGAAACGCAATCTCACAAGCTCAGTATGATAAAAGTCTTGGAGATCTAACCGAGAAAATGGGAATGAGCCAGGTACTTGAAGAATTGACTCAAAACAATCAGGTGTAACCGAGGGATAAGCAATGAGTTTTTTATCGAGATTCTTTTCAAAAAAGAAAGAGACGGCACCGAAGATCGAAATCTCCCCAGAGTGTAAATTATTAACCGATCTTCGTTCATTGATGGATCGCCTTCTTTCTGATGAAAGGTATATCGCCAAGAGCGAGTATAAGCAGCAGATGCTCAACTATCAAAAAACGGTTGAGTATTTTGGCGTGCTTATCAGCAGCGGTACACTCGATGATTTTTGCAAAAAGAACGGGATTCCCTCCAATATTGCTAAAGAAACGGTAAGTCAATACACCACATTTGAATCACTTATTGAACGCCATAATGACGAGTTTTTGAGTCGTGCGCTTGTATCGGAAAAAGCCTATCTTGATTCGATTCTAAAAAGCGTTGATCCGAAAATACTTCTTGATGATGATCAGAGAAAAGTGGTCCTCAGCGACGAAGATTATACTTTGGTTATCGCCGGAGCCGGTGCCGGGAAAACCACTACCGTGGCAGCTAAGGTAAAATACCTTGTTGAAAAACGTGGAGTATCCCCGGAGCAGATTCTTGTGGTGTCCTTCACCAACAAAGCAGTCGGTGAACTCAAGGACAAGCTCAACAAGGATCTCGGAATCAATTGTCCGATTGCAACATTTCATTCAACGGGCAACGCTATCCTGAGAAAGCAGAATCCCGAGAAGTTGAACATCGTTGACGATTCGAAACTGTATTTCGTCATTCAGGACTACTTCCGCAATTCAGTACTGAAGGACGAAGGTATGGTCAACAATCTGATCCTTTTCTTTGCGTCGTACTTTGATGCACCGTATGAGGGAAAGGATCTGAACGCTTTTTTCAATAACATCGCCAAAGCCAACTATTCAACGATGCGAAGCGACTTGAATGAATTTGAACGTCA
>OGSD01000900.1_pt1 | contig 29626 bp, 29 predicted proteins | sample 1553571 | NCBI WGS metagenome assembly OGSD01 (sample SAMEA2580072, study PRJEB22360) | human gut metagenome | biome: human gut; feature: human-associated habitat; material: faeces | place: Denmark | collected 2008/2010 | reverse complement strand
AAAAAATAAAAATATAAATCCTTATTTTATATAGAATCCGTAACGAGTAAGTTGTTATACGGTGACGTATAGCACACGCAGACCACAAATATGTATAGCATATTTCTACATTAATTGTAGCCTAACGTTAAAACGAGGGTGATGATATACTCTGCTCTCACGCAATAATCTAACAATGAAACGTGAGAATTAAGAAGAAATTCTTAATCGCCATATAGATAATATGGTCAGTAATTTATAATTATTATAAATGAAAGTAACAGCAGGAGTCAAAACTACATTACAAATAATGCAGCTGTAAGTATGCAGGATATGGCTGATGCTACATCTGAAGCTGCTTCTGTTGCTGCTCAGTATGGAGTTAATATTGATGAACTGTCATCTCTTATAGCGGTAGTTGTTTCTAAAACAAGAGAGTCTGGTTCTGAAGTTGGTAATGCGTTGAAAGCCCTCTTCATCAACTTACAGGATACTACGTCTAAGCCTATTCAAGAGGCATTTGATTCTGTAAATATTTCAATGACTGAAATGGTAAATGGTTCTGAAAAACTCAAAACACCTATTGAGTTAATTAAAGAATTATCGGCTGCATTTACAAGTCTTGATGAGGGTGATACTCGAAGAACTAATATTTTAAGTGATATTGGTGGTAGATTTTACCACAATGTACAGAAATGTGCATAAAGAACAAATTTAAATGCAGGTAATGAGTAAGAGCCTTACACCACAATAGTGGAGAAATCACGCTATGACGGTACGAAAGTAGAAAAAACGTAAGGATTGTATATGGTCAAAAGCCTAAGTACAGTAACAATCTCTGTTCTTGCAACGAAATACCCTAACGTTATACTCTGACCAAGAGTTAGTTAAGCCGAGGGTAAACGCTCAACGACCATTCCCCGATGAGGGGTTATGACAATAAAATAAAGGTGGAAATCCTGAATGGTCATAACATCAGAAGTACGGCTTAATCGCAAATGAAGTGAGTGAAAAACTCTTAAACGGAAAAGGTTTGACTGCTGTTGCATAAGCAACGTGGTTAAGAAATGGTCTGAACTCTTATCGAAAGATAAGGAACATGATTAGATTTTGCGAATCTAATTTAACATAATTGAAATATCACGCTAACACATTAGCAGCGATACTTTCTGACTTAGATAGTTATTACAAAATGCTCGATTACTATTCTAAGGGTCAAGGGTCGGCTACAGAGGAAGCACAAAAGACTGCTGAATCTTGGGAAGGTATGTGGAACAAGATGGAGAACAAATGGACGGAGTTTGTAAATGAATTTGCTAATTCCGATTTGTTTAAGTCTTTAATTGAAAGTGCAACTATATTTATTGATACTCTTTCAGATGCTTCATCTCCACTCAATTTTATACTAACCCAAATAGCTAACATAATTGAATTGACATCAAAATTAACTGACAAAATAGGTTTAATTCCTACTATACTTGGTGGATTAACCCTTAAAAACGTAGGTGAACTAAGTCTTAAATACGCCCGTTCTTATGCTACCACAGACATAAAGCATAGGGAATGTAACACGTTTTAAAATAAGGTTGTCAAACTGCTGGAAAATGCTAAAGCTGTGTGACTACTCATAACAAGGCATTATGAGAGTGAGGAAACTCGGAAACAACAACACAGATAGACTATGCTGAAACAAAAGCTTGATTTTATAATAGAATCAAGTGCTACGGTCTGCATACTATATAATAGTATAACAATGTATAATCAGCAACCAAGCCCTGTCGTGAGACACGGAAGGCTCAACGAGTAGATGACAACTGCCTTGTGGTAAGGTAAAGGTGTACTCTAACCTATGGATAACTCCCATAGTAGTTCCAAAGCAGATTATCCCTGCTTAGTTTTGACACTATGATAGATAGTGTAGGGATAAATCTATCCAAATTTATATGTTTGTAAATTTATTGTAAACTACGGTCAAATCGCTTTTATTTTTAATATATAATAAAGTCTAAACAATCACATCTGCAAAGGTATATGATTAAAATTATTTCTATTTTTCTATATTGTATCATCATATGTATTAACATAAGGAAGTGCTATTCACTGTTGTAAAGCTCATATTCTCTACTATACTCTTGACTTTTTACTCCGAATATGTTAATATTATCTCAAATAATTACATTTTGAGGTGGACTATTTGAAAAGACAGATTGTTTCGTTTATGATAGCAATTTCTTTAATTGTTACATCAACATCTCCTGTTATGGCTCATAGTGGCAGAACCGATAGCAATGGTGGGCACAGAGATAATAAGAACAAGAGTGGGCTTGGATATTATCATTATCATTGTGGTGGGCATCCTGCTCATTTGCATGAAAATGGTGTTTGTCCTTATAAAAGCGGCTCAAGTTCTAATAATTCAAGTTCAAGTAAGTCAAACACAGCATACAAGAACGAAAATGTATCTTCTTCCAAGCCTAAGACTGAGTGGATCGGAGATAAATATTGGACTGGCGATAGCTTTGCGAGAGGCTGGCAGAAAATAGGCGACTACACTTATTATTTTGATGATTACGGTGATAAGATGATAGGTTGGGCAAATGACGAAGAAGATAATACCTATTATTTTGACACCAAAGGCAGAATGAGTATCGGTTGGAAAGAAATAGGCAATCACACATATTTCTTTAGTGCAAGCGGCTATATGTGTACAGGTTTGCGCAAAATCGAAGGTAAAACATACTATTTTAATAAAGATGGTGTGATGGTTACTGGGAAAGTTAGATTTGGAGATAATATTCGCTATTTTGGTTCAGATGGGGTTATGAAAAAGGGCTGGGTTAAGATTGGCAATGATACATATTACTTCAAAAACAAAGACGGATATATGGCTACTGGAAAACTTAAAATTGATGATAAGGTTTATGAATTTGGAGATGACGGGCATGTGATTAATGGAAACTGATAATTTAATATATAAATGTCGAATTTTTTTTATGTTTGTTTTCAAAACCATATTGACAAGTATAAAATAATGTTGTATATTAAAATCAATAATATTTTATAGATTATTGATTTACCACAGCATTATTTAATATGATTACAGGATGTGATATATTTGGGTATGCCAGAACCAGTTCTCATGGATGATGCTGAGAATCAAATAAAAAAAATTTATATAGAGGAGGTTAATCATTTAATTTCCTATTTATAGTCATGATATACCAGCTGATATTGTTGAAGAAATCGTAATGGTTTTTCAGACGTATTCTCAGGCTCAACTCTCTTCCAATAATGACGAAAATGACGAAAAGGACAAAATGTATAAATTTGTTCTTTTTAAATGTAAGATAATATGTCATAAATTACGTAGTATGCTTATAGATGTCTATTGGGGGCAAATAAAACTTTTAAAAAAATTTATAGTTCAATTTAATTATAAAGGAGTTAAACTTGATAAAGAGGATTGCGATGATAACATTCAAAAATGTTTTTTTTGGATAAGAGTCCAAGATGACTTCAAAAAAATTGATAGTGAAATCAAAAATCTAAAAAAAATAGAAAGGATTAAGAAAAAAAGCAAATATGATGTATACGATTGTCAAGATACTATTATTGATATGACAGAACGGATATATTCGGAATCTAGGCAATTACTTAATCTATATGAAAGATATATGCCTAAAATAATGAATACTGGTTATAATGGTTCAACATTAAAACATATTATAACTAACGCATATATTGTAATTACCTTTATATTGCCGATTGTCACAATTCTGTTAAATAAGTGAGGTACATTTAAACAATGAAAAATCAAATAAATAAATATTATACCGCTCAGGAAATAAAAGCAATGATACTAAATGAAAATAAAATGCCAAAATCAACAAATCCTCAAAATATGAAGTATTCCTTCATTGTTGAAGCAAGAGGGTCAATATTTGGTAATGCAGAAAGAAAACGTGTATTGCGATGAATATATTTAATTTTAAAAGATTTCGTAAAAAAGATTCATATAGCATTATTTCTTATAATACTATAGCTGAACTAGAACGATTTAAAGAAAACATAAAAAATTGCAATTATCAAATATTGGATGAAGAGGCGACAACTAAAAGTAAGCTGTTTGAGTATTACAATCAATATTTGGATACGATTTATATGCCATTAAGAAATATATTAAATTGTTCTGTGTTTACTGTTGATAACGAAATTCGTGCAATGTTTGGTCATGTCTTAGATTCAATAAGTAATGATGAGGGAGATTACAACATACAGAAAGCACATGGACACTTGCGTAGAGCAATCATAGATGTTTTTAAAATTACTTGTAATAATATTGATTTGTTTTATAATGACTGGTTAAAAAGGTATTATAAATATGATTTTAGAAATACCCATTCAGAATTTTTGCGTGAATTTAGCCAACGCTATTATACTGCAAAAAATCAATATCAAACGGCTCAAGATAGTGAATGCGTTGGCAGTGATAAAATTCATAAAAATAACATTTTGGGGAATTATGCCAATGCTGCTTATTCATATATTGAAATGTTATTATATTATGCCCAAAACGAAAAAAGCATAAAAAAGATGAAACGGGAAGCTGATATTCGAGGAAGTCTTATTGTACTAATTAATGTCATATCATTTGTATTAGCAATACATCCTCTTATATAAAGAATATAAAGAAAGACCTCAGATTATACTACTGAGGTCTTTCTTTATATTCTTTATATCTTACCACTTATATCCGCAGTTCTTACAGTGCATAGTTTTACCTAAGTTACTACTAAACAATCCAACCAAAGCAAAGCCAAAAGCTTTTTGAGCTGTAGATATTTTTTCTACGTTAGTTGAGCCGCAGGTAGGACACTTGGGGACGTTAGCTCTTTGAGCTTGTTGTTTTTCCATACGCAGTCGGTCTGACGAAATTTCTTCCTGTTTTTTCTCCAATGCAATTCTTTTATTGTAGAGTTCTTCATCAAAGAGTGAATTGGGTTTGACGTATTTCTCAAAGATAATTTTATCGGGGTTATAATTAGGTTCTTTCTCCCAATCATGATGCAATGAATCTGAAAAAGAAATATTGGTCGGCAAGCACTCTTCTCCGCAATAGTTACATTTTTTGTTATTTTCTGGGGGGAGCGTAATATTCCCACATTTAGGACAATAATGATAAAAAGTCAAGATTATTTACCGCCTTTCAATGAATTAACATAATTTAAGTATACAATATAATATTAGAAATGTCAATAACGTTTGCAAGATTTATTCAAAACATAAATTTTGTATTTTGGTATTTAAGACTGTTGATGGGCATTTAACAACTATGTTTAATAAAGTTGAAAAAATCAATGCTGGATTTAATCTTGTAAACAATGAAGTTCAACTGTTTGTAAATGACTTTAATAAATTAAATTCTAATCAAAATTTTGGTCAGGAATATACAGATTTCATTGCCGAAATGACCAATAGAAACTTTAATGTTTCCCAGATGTTCTCTGATCTTGCAAAACAAGGCGCTTCTGCAAGGGCAAGCATTGAGGGTGTCTATACTGCAATCCTTGATGGTAATACTAAAGGTTTTGCCAATGTAAAATCAACAATGACTTTGTTCAATCAGGCACAACAGTCTGGAGCAGATAACGCAAAGGCATTTGCAAAAGCAGTTGGTCAGAGTAATACTCAGCTCGGTAATTATTTGGGCGGTCTTAACGGAGCTAAAGCATCTCTTGTTAGTTATGGTACGCAATTAGCGATTACAACAGCAAAAACTATAGGTCTTCGAGCTGTCACTATGGCTCTTAATACTGCTTTGTCTTTTGGTGTTTTAACTGTTGTTAGTTTATTTGTTAGTAAGCTTGATGAATGGATTGTAACTCAAAAAGAGCTTACAGAACAAACAAAAGAATCTGCCGACAAGGCAAAAGAACAAGCGGCTGCGTTTTCTGATTTAAAAACTCAGTATCTGGCAATTATTGATAGTGCCGATGATGAGGCTACAAAAACAGAAAAACTTAATGAGTGGAAAAATACACTTATTGAAACATATGGTTTTGAAAAGAAAGCTCTTGAAAGTCTTAATACTGAACGTGAAAAAGGTATTGAATTGCTTGAACAAGAGTCTAAAGCTGGTATAAAATCAACTTATCAAAATTATCTTGTTGAAAATAAAAATGAAATAGAAAAAGCCCAGAAAAAATTAGGACAACTTGGCGAGTTTAATATCTTTACAGGCTCACAGATTGATGTTGATGAAAATGCCGATTTTGGCGTTGCAAAAAATCTTCAAAAGTATTTTGATGTAAAATCAGGAGATTATCTCGGTGAGTTAAATTATAAATTAAGTATCAGTTTTGACGATGCGGTTGATGAACTTGATCAATTAACCAAAATTCAAGATGAAATAAATAATATTGAATCGGAAAGAAAAGTAATTGGCAAGGGTTTAACAGAAGATGAAAAGTTAATTCGTCAATATGTTGAGAGTGAAATAAGTAGAATTGAAAAATTAAATGATAAATATTTATCTACCTATCAATCATCCGCTGAAGCTGGTGCTTGGGTAAAATTTAATACCGATGCCAATCAAAAAGCCTTAGAAGCCGCAGGAAAGGATGGCTATTCAAGTTGGAGGAATGCTTTTTTAAAGCAAGCTGAATCCCCTGCCGAACAGCGAGAAATGGAAAAAATTCTTGCTGAGAATGTTCCTGACTTAGAAACTGCTTATAAAACTCTTGAAACTCGAAGAAATAATCTTGAACTTGCTAAATCAAAATTCGGCATAAGTGATTTGCTTAATTCAGAAAGTGCGAGAATGAAGGCTGTTTTCGTAAACTCTCTTGATGATACAGACCTCGATATTCTTGTTAATAAAATTGAAGACCCATTTAAGAATGGTATTGAGGGCGCTGAGAAAGCAATAGCAGATTTTAAAGCAAATTCTGATAATAAGCTATCTGTTGAAACTGATACTTTTTCGCTTGAAGAAGCAACTAAAAAACTTGAAGATTATTCTAAGTCTATAAGTGATTACACAAAAGCTCAAAAAACTATTACAGACGCATATAATGAACAGACTAAATATGGACAACTCGCAGCAGATACAATTCAATCTTTGATTGATGCAGGATACGCCGAAGCTCTTGTTGTAAATGATGAAACTAGTGCTGTAACATTAAATACATCTGCTGTAGAAATGTTAAATAATCAAAAGAAAGTATCTCTTTTACTTGATGCTCAAAAGCAAAAATCCGAATTGACAAAACAGCTTGATGATGAAAAATCGAAAATTGATTCACTCACAAGCAGTCTTATGACTAATAATGAAGAAAAGAAGAAGTCATATGTTGCGGATTTACTTGCTGCTCAAGCGAATAAAGAACAGATTGAATCCCAGATTGCAATGTATGATGCTTTGATATCTTCTTTAGATGCTCCTGACTTTGGAACTGAAAATAAGGAAGACCCTGCTACTGTAAAACAATTCAAGAAAGATAATAAAGAAAAGAAACATCTTCTTGAAATGGAACAGATTACAGAGCAAGATTATTATGATTGGCTTGACAGTGAAAGTCAGCGTGTTTATGGCAATCTTGCTGATTATCAAGATGAGCTTTGGAAGCACGAAGAAGAGGTTTATAACTGGAGGCAGGAGCAAGAGCAAGAGCTTTTTGACAAGAAAATTGACAACCTTGAAAAGCTGGCTGATAAGGCTCTTGACAGCTATAAGGACGGAGACGGCAACGAGCTTACAGTTACCGCAAGTTTTGATTATGCCCGTGAACAGATAAACAAGGCAATAGCTGAGACACAGGCGAGAATTGACGGTATCAGAAACGATACTATAAGCGGAAATACTGATGATATTGAAACGCTTATAGATGACCTTGATAGTCTTTATGACAAGCTTATCGATATCAATAAGAAGGAAATCGAATCTGAAAAGGATTATATCAGTGAACTTAAAGACGATTATTCCGATATGATGGATGAGCGTATTGATAAAGTAGATGAACTTTCTGATAAGATTGAAAAGAGCTATGACAAGCAAATTGATGCTCTTGAAAAAATCAAAGATACAGAAGACAGAATCAAGAAAATCAAAGATGCTCAACTTGAAGTCAAAGAAAAAGAAAAGGTTCTTGATGATGATGCTAAACGTGAAGATGCTAAGAATAATTACGTTTACTTTGACGGAACTGGAATGTCTGTACAGACATCGACTGAAAATCAGCAGAAAGCTCAACAAGAACTTGAAGAGAGCAGAAAAGACCTTGAAGAAGCTTATCGTGAAGAAGAAATCAATGTTCTCAAAGAACAGAAAGAAGCTGCTACAACTTATTACGATAACGTAAAGGATAATCTTGAAAAACAGAAAACACAGGGTGAAAAGACCTATGAAGCTGTTGAAAAGATTTATGAGCAGCTTGGCGGTGACAAGAAACAGACTTCTTCTAATGTTGAACTTGTTAAAAAGCTTTCTAAGTCAGGTGATATATCTAAGGCAATGTCTGAATTGTCTGATACTGAACGTCAGAAAGTTATTGATACAGGTGTTGTCAAAGTACAGCCTAACGGTGATTATACTTTTGATTATTCTGCCTTTGCGAAGTATTCAAGTACAGTAGATAACAATACACTTGCTACACAGGATTTAACTTCTATTCTTAAAGACATAGTTACTCAGGCTGATATTGATAATAAGGATAAGACTGATAATTCTATGGTCGCAGGTGGCTTTAATCTTGTCGCTGACCCCAAGACAGGCAAACTTACTAAGAAGCAAGTTATGGTCAATGGTGAAGTTGTTGAGGGATTAGGTCACAAGGTCTATGCTACTTCTAAGGAAGAATGGCAGAAACATAACAACAGCGAAAAGACAAGCAAGGGAAGCTTTGCTGGTTATGACACATTTATTGACTTTATGAGAGCTGTTAGTGCTGGTAAAGTGGATATTAGTCCTCTTACTAATGCGTTCAATAGTGGTTATAACCCTTTTGTTGACAAGATGAATAAGTCCGTGAGCGATACCATTAACAATGTTTCTAACAGCAATGTTAATAACGTAAATAACAAACCTGTTGTAAATCTTACTGTAAATGTTGAAGGCAGTGCTGATAAAAAGACTGTTGACAAGATTAAAACAGAAGTTGGTACAATGCTTATAGATTACACCAACTATATGTCAAGTTCTATGACTACAGCAATATTTAGACAGAAAAATAAATCATAATATTAAAGTAAGGCAAGATTTTTACTGTGCCCTAAGCTTATAAAACCTTTAATATATTCTAACTAAAAGTACGACATTAAATTAGTTACATCTACATTTTATTTGTAAAAAGTAACCAATAACTACTTGACAAATACTGTTTAAAATGATATACTATTAGTAAAGGAGGAGTAATTATGAATAAAATGGACGATATAGATCACTGAAAATAAAATTGTAAATTTTTAGTACCATAAGGTATTGACATTTGTCAAGCTTTATGGTACTATATTTCTTATAACATATATTTTAATAAGAAAGATGTGAAATTATAATAATGTTCGGTGCTTTTGATATGGATTCTTTAATAATTGGTGTCATTTCAGGTATTGTTTCTTCCATTATTATATATATTTTGGTTTTTCAAGTAAAACCTAAAATTAAGATTAGTAAAAAAATTGCTCATCATATTGGCGAAGAAAATATATACAGAGTAAAAATTTTAAACAATACTCATTTTGCTGTATTCAATTTATATTATTCATTACATTATTGCTATGCTCAACCAGATGGTATAATTTCTATTGTAGAAATTGAACCATCCAAAAGTCCTTTACATTACATTTCTCCAAAAAGTTTTTTCGATAAAAATAATAATCATGCAATAAGATTGTCCTATAAAATTGATAAAGATAAATATGTACTTGATGAAAACTCATATTTGCAATTTACCATTATAGCAACACATAGTCTAACAAATACTACATCCTATACACAAGAAAAATTTTTTAAAAAAGATATTATTGATGGCGTTTTTGAAACAGGAAATTCATTAAATATAGTGTCCATTTCTACAGAAAGAGCACCACAATTTGTATAAAAATAGCATTTAATGTTATATAAAACAGCTTCTAACACCTTTACAAATTTACGTAAAGGTGTTTTTATTTTATATTGTCAGGAGATGATCTAGTGAATTTAAATAATAACATAAAAAAAGCCATAGATAATTACACATCAAAAGTAAGTTACGAAAACTACGATATGACTAATACTAGCATAAATAAATCTAATTTTGATAAAACCTACATTGGTAAAGTAATAGGCTCCATAAAAGACGATAATGAAAAAGTAGTACGTTGGCAGATATTCGCAAATGCTTCTACTTTTAATGTACTTGCTGAGAATTGTAATGTTATTGCAGTAGGTCAGCGTGTGAGAATGTTTATACCCAGTAATCAGAGAGATATGGTTTATGCGGAGGTTATTGATGACATTTTTTCAAAAGAGAACTTAATTGAAATAGTCAAAGTATCTGATAATGAAGTTTATGGCTTATATCAGGATAGTGAAAATAAAAAAATAAAATACAAGCAGACAATTACCGCAGAAGGCAGTGGCAATGAGCGTCATAATTTTGTGGAAAAGATAGAAGTGGTGAGTGAAAATGACGTTTGATGAAGCAGCTTTGATTATGATGAGTGGTGACGGAACTTTAGGCAAAATTAAGCCAATTACAATCACTAAAAATGGCGACTATGAGTTGAGCGACGACGATAAAGATGCTGGCTACATCGGATATACACCAGTACACGTTGATGTAACCGACTTCGATAAGCAGTCTGTTACTTTTACAAAAAATGGCTCGTATCGTATTGATTCACCAATCAAATATGCCTGGAATCCAATAATTGTCAATGTTGACACTAATCCTATCATCAATTCATTGTCAGTATCGGAACCTGGTACCTATCATGCCTACAGTTATTCGTGTAATGGGTTTGATCCTGTTATTGTGAGTGACAAGTATAAGAAATTGTACGAGCAGGCTAAGGGAAATGGCGAGAATATTGATACTGGAATCACTGACAAAGATGGCAATGAGATAACCTTGGATAATGCGATAGAGGCTACTTGGACTGGCTGGGATGGGCTCACAATAAATAACGAGGTTATAGTAGTTGACCCAAAGACCAGCGTTAAAGTACGGCTTTATGCCATAACTGAGGAAGTTTATAATACTCAAACTGGAGCGTTTTTAGAATATGAGAAATGCTTGCAGTGCGAAATGACTAATCTTAAAACAGGTGATGTTTATTCTGGCATGGCAACTCGTTATTGGTACACAAGTACAACAGCGTCTGGCATTTCTTTGATAAATTTTCGTATAGAAAAGATACATATTACTCTCGGCGAATTGCAAGTCGAAGGTAATACTTACTCAGGAAATGAGAAAGTTAGCGCTAACACAGCGTATTTCTCATGGTATTTACGAGGCGGTTGGGTAAACGCTGGAAGTTTTTCAGATGAGCATCCCGTGTTTCTTCAAGCGGTATATAGTTGAGGTGACATTATGGATTTTCGATCAGCAGCTCTTCTCATGATGAGTGGTGGTTCGGGTGCGACTGGAACTGCTAAAGAACTTGAAATTTGGGACAATGGCGACTATGAACCAACTGATGATGAAAAAGCAGAAGGGATTATCGCTTACGATCCACTTCATGTAATCGTTATGCCGGGAAAGACTCGAACTTTCGGTTTCACTGAGAATGGTACATACTCAATTACTCCAAATGGTGATATCTATCGTGATGGGGCTTTGTACGGTAAAACAGGCGGTAGCAATAATCTCGGTTGGCACTACGGAAATATTAACGTTCCCGTTGATGCGACAATAACAGCATTGTCTGTATCTGAACCTGGTACATATTATGCTAAAGATTATTCATGCGATGGGTTTGATCCTGTAAACGTTTCGAGTATATACAAGGATTTATATAATTATACGGTCAACGGTGGCGATACTCATAACACCAACGAAGGTCATTTTATAGACAATTCTTTGGATACTGGCAACACCGATGACACAAATCTATATCTATCAGCAGGCGATTTCGATACGGTGACTAATACTGGCAATTCTGTCGAGATAAAATTCTGGGTGGAGAAAACCCCACACCCTACTCAGGATAAATATTGGAGATTGACTTATTATTACACCGTAACAAATCTGAATACTGGCGAATCAGCCACAGACGAATGCTATTCGATTAGCTACGGTTGGAATGAGGCTACGACTAAGGAACCATTATTCCGAATAGATTCAATAACCTACGGATCGAATAACTGTGATATTCATTATAGTATGACACGATATAACGAAGATGGTACTGTACGTGATACAAATCGTAACTATCGTGAAATTACTTGCAGCGCAGTAAACGCTGAAACCTACACAGACCATTGGTTTGTATCTAATTCTACTAAATAAAAAGGACGGTGAATAAAAAAATGAAATTTAATGGGATTGAAATTTGGGACGATACTGGTCTCTGCTTTTACACAGATGTTGAAATCAGTGAAGATAATACTCATAACAGGGCAGCTGATGTTAAAGTCTCAAAGAATAACAAATTTCCTTATGTTATCCGAGATGGTGAAGCTTCATATTGGACTGGCACAATAAACGGGTTATGGCTTGATAATTCAGAGGGAGATTGCAAAGAAGACTTCAATCTTGATACATCTACGGCTTGGATAGTTGCCCTTGCAGAGTGGTTACATAACGGAAAGCCTAAGAAGTTAAAACTTTCCGAGGATTGGATAATGACGGTTGAAATTCAGTCAGAGGTACAATTAAATTGCGAAACTTCAGTAGATGTGGCATACAATAACAAATTGTCTTGTAGTTGGGTTCAGACAGAAGAACGTTATACATCGGATAATATAAAACCCTTACACTGTCCTAAATGTAATACTACTGTTATACCCACTGCGGTATATTGTCAGAAATGTGGCACAAAGTTGGTGAATAGTGTATGAGTGTTGTAGAAAATTTTAATTTACACTATGATATTGCCCAACCAGTCAAAGAAAACTATTTCAATCCCAAAGAATATAATCCTAATGCTATTACTCACGTTATATTCAGAGCGTATCAATATAGTTCTGATATTGTAAATAGTGCAAAATACGAGGACTTCTCCCCTAACGTTGTGGATTGGTCTTATTCTGCAAGTGTAGATAATGAATCACGTCAAAGTGCAAGTGTGACACTTCATGTTCCCAAAGACAGTAAAATGTGGTTCATGCGAAGAGAACATTTACAATACGCTGGCTATGATGATGAGTTAGGTTATTTTATCAATGTAGGTTGGAATCCTGTAATATATCGACTGATGTGCGATTTTGAATTACCTGATGGGACTAAGAACAGAGTAGATTTTGGTTTCTTTATTCCTACAGATGATAAATATGACTATGATGCAACCACAAGTACATTTATTATGTCTTTAATTGGCTGTTCTGGAAGCTTTAAGTCCGAATATGGTGGCAGTCTTGTTACTTCGAGAATAGGATATCTTGAAACAGATAAAGAGGGAAATCAAAGAGAAGTAGGATTTCCTTTAGGTATTCACATTGCGAATGATACACCTATTACATCTGATTTTATACGTCAGTTTGTTGAAAAGAATAATACGTTTTTTAGACAGAACAATTCGGAAGTTCCTGTTAAAAACATTTACATAGATGGCTTAGATTTCTATGATACGGTAAAGTATTATGAATTTGAAGAGGGTAGTTCTGTCAGTGATATTTTAAATAGTATTCTTGAAGATAGTATGCAGAATTACACATACTGGATAGACGAAAAGGATAATCTGAGAATACAAAAGAAGTCTCCCCTGTTATATGGGGATGTGATTATGCACTACAGAGATTATAGCAGACTGGTTATTAGTGAAGGAGCAAGTTATACTGATAGTGATACTATAAGTTATGCAGAGGTCTATGGTAAAGACGGTAATTATTATGGGTATTGTGATTGGGCTATGTATAACTTTGATGTTATCAGAAGCAAAGTATTTAATTGTTCTGAGCTTGACACTGATGAAAAATGCAGAAATAGAGCAAGGTGGGAATGTTACAAAGGTTTGTACGGACACGAGACTTTTGACGTAAATCTTGTGGGCATTTATATTTCTCAGTTTCAATATCCATCTATGGCTATTGGCAGAAGTATTGAGTACACGACTATGAATGGCGATACTAATGTTTATACTATTAAAAGTATAGGTTATTCAAATCGTGAATGGACTTTGGGACTATCTATTTACAGACCTTATTATACTGATGAAAAGACGGATTTATCTTCTGAGACAAGAGATAAGTATATGCTTGAAAAACCGGTCATTTTCAAGCATGAAATTGACGGCAATAAGATTAAGTTATATGTAAAATCCAAGGATATAGGAATATCTCTTGTAAAGTTATATATGAGAGCTAATTTTATTGGAGAAAGCGTTGATACCGATGGAACAGCTAATCTTGAGTGGCTTGATGAAAGTGCTTACAAAGTAATTACTTATACTATCCCAGAGGATAATCAGACTTATTTATTTAGTGTACAACTATATAATCCTCAATACGAAATGTCATTATTGAGTAATACATACGTTGTAGATGTTGGAACAGTTGATGATAAGTATTATAAAACCAATAACGGTAAGTATATTGAAGTTGTTAAGAATCACAAGACTGAATTGTTAGAAAGGGCGGTGGAATAATGGCATATATTTATGATTTAGACCCTATTACAAGTTTAAATGAGGCAGATGTGTTTATTCTGAATACATCTAATCGTGTTGATAAAAAAATCAGTTGGCAAGTGCTGTCTAATCAAATATTAGACAAGGTACACTCCCACACAAATATGCAAATTCTTGACAAATTCGGTACGAATAACGAAGGAAAATTAACATGGGATAATGTGATAGTAGGTAGTGATTATACTTTGCCTATTGCTACTAATTCAGTATTGGGTGGTGTTAAGCCTGATGGCAATACAATAACTGTTGACGAAGACGGTACTATTCATGGTGCAAATACTTACACTCTTCCTATAGCAACAACAGCTGTTTTAGGTGGAATAAAGGTTGATGGCACTACTATTACTGTAAATTCCGAGGGTGTAATTACCTGCATTAACGATAGTAGTATTCCTAACTGGGTAGCAAGTACAGATTATACAACAGGAATGTTAGTTGTTAATGGAACGGTTATATATCAGTGTAAAACAGAACATACATCTGGTGCTACATTTGACGATACAGAAAAGACTAATTGGATTGCCCTGACAGGACAGCAGGGTGAAAAGGGTGACAAGGGTGTTGATGGTGTCTCCCCTACTGCAAAAGTTACGCAGACCGACTTGGGAGCAACCATAACTGTGACTGATGCTAACGGAACCACTACTGCCAATGTGTCTAACGGTACATCTGCTATGCTGTCGGTATCACAGACTGAAACAGGTTGTACGGTAACTGCGACTGATAGCTCGGGAACAACTACTGCTACTGTCTCTAACGGTACAAATGGTACTAATGGAGATGATGGAAAGTCGGCTTATGCTATAGCAGTCGAAGAAGGTTTTAGCGGTGATGAGGCTGCTTGGCTCAACAGCCTGAAAGGTATAACGACCGTAACGTCAAGCGCTGTAAATTTGACGGGAACGTTAACAGCTGATGGCTGGTCTGACACTGCTCCTTACACTCAGACTGTTACCGTAACTGGTTTAGCCGAGGACGGATATCCTATTCTGGATTTAATTACATCAGCAGATACGACAACGGGAATTGATGAGAACAAGCAGTGGGCGTACATAACAAAGGCAACAACTGCTGAAAATACACTGACAGTAAAATGCTATGAGAAAAAGCCTACTATTGCTTTGAATTTCGTTATAAAGGTGGTGTAAACATGGCTGATTGTTTTATTACACGAAGAGGATATGGAAGTGGTGGGGGAAGTTCTATTACTACTGTAACTCCTGAAAAATTAGGATACGTTTCTGATGCTATTTTGTTTTTTGACGGTCGATACAATTCCCCCTCTAAACATATATCTAACGGGTCATACTGGATTGATTTAGTGGAAAACATTTTGGCACAAAGAAATAATATCAATAGTGGAACAGATTTGATTAATAACGATTACTATATTAAGCAAACAGGTGTAGCTTCATCATTTAAAATTCCAAACAATTTTAATTTTGACACTTTTACTATTGAAGTGTTTATTGAAATTATTAGCGATGGTGGTACTGGAGAGAATGATATTTTTGATAACTACAAATCTGCTGGATTTGGAATATATACTGAGAATAACAAACTTTGTGCATCAATACATAATAATAGCAATTATTCAATTATTAAAACGGATTACACATTGAACACAAAATATCTAATAACCATTACTTATGATGGACAAGTATTTTCTTTTTATCTTAATGGTATATTAGTTAATACAGCAGAAGTGTCTAATTATAAAAAAACAACAAAGTATCCTTATTTGGGAAGTTACGATGGAAATAATTGTGCTTCAGGAGCTTATAATTATTATCGTTTTGGAGTTTATAACAGAGCTTTAACTACTACTGAAATCGCTCAAAACTACAATAAAGACGTATATAGATATGTCGATGGTAACACTGACAATATAAACTGAGGTGATATACCATGAAGAAGAGCAAAATGGAATTTTCTAAGAAGATTTATATACTAAACATTATTTTGGTTATCTTTGTTGTGATTTCTTCTTTGACATTGATTGCCTTGAGTGGGAGATTGGGTTTGACAGACCTATCTCCCCTTTCTGTTATTTGTACTTCAGCCTTCTCAGAGCTGGCAGTTCATAGTGGGTTCTATGCAAATAAAGCAAAGGTTGAAAATGTAATTAAAATCAGCAAGCAGATAGGAAATATCAATAACGAAAAAGTTGAACTTGCTAATCAAATAATGAATGGCAAGTTCAATAGTAATATGTAAAGGAGTGATAATTATGGCAATATATCTTGTGCCTGATAGCACCGATACTTGGTTTGATGTGCCTATCCAAAAGTACAACATTATTGATCACAATGTAAATAAGATAGCTATGCCTGTTAAGAGAACAAAAAAGCTACTTGGTATAACTATACATAACACAGACTGGATCAATGTTAATTCTGCTACGACTCCTGCCGAGCAATATACAAGAGCTTGTATTAACGGTAATCTTAACACGGTCAGAGTTCATTATTATGTTGATAATAAATGTGTTTGGCAGAATCTACCCAATGACTGGCAGGGTTGGCACGCAGCCGATGGAAATGGTAACGGTAATACTGCGACTATTTCGATTGAATGTATTATGAGAAATTCATATGATAAAGAAAGTTTAAATGCTATGGATAATTGTGCAAGGCTGACTGCTTATCTTTGTCGTGAATATGGTCTAACAGTAGATGATATCTATACACATACTTATTGGCTTCATATGAGAGACAAAGATAGTGTTTCCAAGTGTGGAGATAAGAATAAAATTTGCACTGCAACTCATAAATACAAGGTATGCCCATTGTATATAATTCCTCAGTGGGATAAATTTCTTGATTTAGTAATTAAGTATTACGATGGTGCAAAGAGTAAAATTCACGATTCTATATCAGTTTCTACCACTCCTGTAACAAATAACAAATTCCCATATAAAGTACGCATCATTACAGATGAACTAAACGTTAGAGAAAAGGCAGGCGTTGGAAATAAAATCGTTACAACGCTAAAATTCGGACAGGTATATACAATAGTTGACGAGACAACTGTTAAGAACAAAGATGGTTCTACAGCTACTTGGGGCTTGCTTAAAGCTTATAAGGCAACTTGTGGAGCGTGGATTAACGTTGGCTCGTCTTATGTAAAGAAAATAAAGTAAACGACAGAAAGGAAGTTTTATTATGACAGATACAATCAATATTACTCCTATATGTGAGGGTATTATTTCACTGATTATTACAGTGCTTTCAATAGTGGTTATCCCTAAAATTAAGGTATGGCTTGCAAACAAGCTTACAGTGTCTCAGATAGATATTGTAAAGATTATTGTGACTTCTGCGGTTAAAGCAGCTGAACAGATATATTCCCAGGCAAACAAAGCAGGAAGTGATAAAAAGAAATATGTTCTTGAATACGTACAGAATAAGCTTGCTGAACTTGGAATGAGTATTGATACTAAGGAAATTGAAATATATCTTGAGCAGGCTGTATTAGAGTTAAAAAAGAATACAGAGATAGACTATAAGCCTGAAATCTCGGAATGAGGTGGGCTATGTCTGTTGAATTTAATGAGAATTATCTCACAGCACTTACTCAGGTTGATGAGCGAAGCAAATCAAACACTCATCGTCTTGATGCTGTAGAAGAGGACATTAAAGACCTTAAAGAAAAGAATAATGCTCTTTACGAAATAAACTCCAATATCCGTACTCTTTCTGAGGGAATACTCACGGTCAAAAATGACATACAAGAAGTTCGTACTGAGCAGGGTGAAATGAAGTCTGATATTGCTGAACTAAAAAATGTTCCCACACAGTCTAAAGCCAAAGCTTTTGACACAGCGTGGAAGTTTATTGTTACTGCTGTAGCCACAGGGTTAGTTTCATTTATTCTTGGTCAGCTTGTACCAAATGTGTTTAAGTAAATAATTAACTAACATATGGACTGCCGTACTTGTTGTATGGCAGTCTTATTTTATATAATGAAAGGATGATTTTATGGCTGGAAATCTTTCCACAAGAAGTGGAAGTTATAACACAAGTATATGTAGTTTTTATGTTGATACTGAGGCTGAGATAGCACAGTTACCTACCACCACTAAAAAGGCAAGTGGAACATTTGCAGGTAATCCAGATTTTGATGTATTTCCTGCACTTAGATCAACGTGTATTGTTGGTAATTATGACGGTGAAACCGAGGTATATATTCTTACCTCTTCTGGCTGGAAAAAGATGTGAGGTGAGTAAATGAATATATTCAATAATGATGAAATGTATGCTATTCTAAACAAAAAAATAACAAAGGGTAATGGAAATATTAGTTCTCTTACTGAGAAAGTAAATAATCATATTGCCGATACAGATATTCATGTAACAGCAGCTGATAAGACAAAGTGGAATGGATATGAAAGTACCAAGGCAGACAAAACCGACATTTTATCTCAGACTATCGCAGAAAATCATAATAATATCTTTCGTGGTGATGATTTATTCGCAAAGGGATATGATATCAATGACATCTGCGCTATGATTGCCGATGGGTCATTTTCTGACATTTACATTGGAGACTATTTCACGCTGTCTGGCAGTATCCCCGATGTCCCCTGTTTTGTGGAGCAGACCGGTGATGATGGTACAAAATCGCTGGTTGAATCGACCCAGACGGTCACATACAATACAAAATTCCGTATTGCAGGACTGGATACATACTTGAATACAGGCGATACGGCGTTTGTGCAGCATCACGTTGTGATTGTGCCTGATGGGGTTATCGGTAACAATCGAATGAACAGTACAAATACAACTACTGGCGGATATGTTAGCAGTTTCATGTTTGCATCGGTATTACCTGTGTATAATACGCATTTTGACGTAAAATTAAATAATCATTTGCTGTCGCATCGTGAAATTCTGAGTAATAATGTAACTGGAAATCAGGCAAGTGGCTGGGCGTGGGCTGATGTAAAAATCAATCTGATGTCTGAACCAGAGGTGTATGGCAGTAATCTGTGGGGAAACAAATATGATGTAGGTGTAAATTATAGGCAATTTCCGTTGTTTAGAATCGCATCAAAATATATTTGTAACCGCAACTGGTGCTGGCTAAACGCAGTCGCTGGGGGAAACGATTTTGTGGCTATGACAAGTAATGGTAATGCAACTCGCAATGGGGCTGGGGTTGCACTTGCTGTGTACCCCTGTTTCTGTATTGGTTAAAGAAATTTAGAGAAAGGAGACTGCAAATGGTAGTATATAAAAACAAATGGTTTATTATCAATATGGAACACCCAGATACAGACTGGCTCGGAGATGCCGATTGGGTTGTTCCAGATGATTCAGAACTTGGTAAGAAAATAGTATCCTATGCTCCTAATTTTGATCTTATAGTCAAGAACGGCAAGCTTATTGATGTTAAAAAGGGTAAAATTACTAAAGAAGAGCTTGATGGTATCAAGGAAGATAAAATTGCACAGTCTAAAAAAATGTTATCTGAATGGCTGGCAAGTCATCCGTATCTGTACAGCGACGGCAAGTATTACAGCTGCACCGAGGAAAAGCAGTCACTCCTGAATGGAAATTTAGCATCTTACGAAAGAGCCAAAGCAATAGGTGTTGAGTATCCTCTGAAGTGGAACGCAACTACAGCAGAATGTACGGATTTCAGTTATAACGACTTACTTGCTTTGAGTCTGAGCATTGCAGCTTATGTTGCGCCCAAAGTAAGCAAACAGCAGTCAATAGAAGTTCAGATAAGAAATTGTGAAACTGTTGAAGCTGTAGATGCGATAGAGATAAGTTATGATTAAACAAATAATCAAAAATAGTACGATTTTTGTTGCCTGTGGAATTGTTTATATTATAATCGAGCTATTATACCGTGGCTACACATCACTCAGTATGTTTTTTTGTGCTGGTGCTATTGGACTTTTAGCTTCGCTTGTAAATAATCTTTTTTCATTTGAGATATTGCTTCAATGGCAGTTGGCTATAGGAACTGGTATAGCTACGTTTTGTGAAGGTATCACTGGACTTATGCTTGTGATGATATACGGATATAACCCTGTATGGGATTATAGTAGATTGCCATTTACATTCTTTTGGGGACAGTGTAATGTGTTCTTTTGTCTTATCTGGATAATATTATGTTTTATAGCTATATTACTTGGGGATAGCATTGAGTATTATTTATTTGATGGTAAGAGAGCTTATTATAAGGTGGCTAAGAATAAAATATGGTTTTGGTTGCCTAAGAAAAGATAATTCTATTTGAGATATAATTTTAGGGATAACGAAGTGAATTTCGTTATCCCTATTTTTTACGATTTTCAAAATTAATATGACAAAGCTGCCCTTTCCCACATAATTAAGCAAATCATTGTGGGAAGATTTTTAGTGGGAAATTAGTGGGAAATTGCACAATATTTTCATTGTTTCATTAGCCTTTTCCTTTATTTATGCGTTTTTTAAAATGTGATATCATGTTGAGGCAAGACACGGCAAGGCATTCCAGGGTCTCCTCAACCGTTACTTCAAGTAATTTATACGCTGATATCCATAGGGTGTACAGAGTGATCTGTACACCCTTTTTCTATGTGCTACCCCCGCTTGCAGGTGTTATACTAATCACCAATAAAACTATAGACAAAAAATCATCGCATAATCCATATACGCAAGATTATGCTCAATTTTTTGTATAGTTTTTAATTGGTGCTTAGTATTATCCATCTTGCACGGGAGCTTTTCAGCGGCAAGCTTTTGTAACAGCACCAATGAAAAAAGGGCATTGCCGAAAATAGCAATGCCCTTTTGTTATTTCTGTATAAACTTATGAAAGCTTAGAGCCGTTGGGGATATCCTTGTCAACGAAAATTACCTTTGCATCTTCTCCGACACTTGCGGCAACTATCATTCCGTTGGACTCAACTCCGCAGAGCTTTGCGGGAGCAAGGTTTGCAACAACAATTACCTTTTTGCCGATAAGATCCTCGGGAGCATACCACTTGGCAATGCCCGATACTACCTGTCTCTCGCCGAAGCCGTCATCAAGCATGAGCTTCAGGAGTTTCTTTGCCTTGGGTATCTTCTCGCAGGACTTGACCTCTGCAACACGCAGGTCGGACTTGAAGAAATCGTCAATCTTTATAGTCTCGGAAAGAGGCTCAAGGTTTGCGCCGTCCTTATCCTGCTCAGCCTGAGTCTTTTTCATCTGAGCTTCGATAAGAGCATTAAGCTCGCTTATCTCCTTGTCAACGTCGATTCTGGGGAAGAGAACTTCTCCTCTGTGAACGGTGACATCGGCAGGAAGAACGCCGAACTTAGCTGCATTTTCGTAGGAAACATCATCGGCGGACGCACCTATCTGCTCCCATACCTTGGGCATGGTGGTAGGCATAAATGCGGAAAGCAGAGATGTGGAAATTCTGATAGCTTCAAGGAGATTGTAAAGAACAGCTGCAAGTCTGGGCTTGTTGGACTCGTCCTTTGCAAGCACCCAGGGAGCAGTCTCGTCAATGTACTTGTTTGCACGGGAAATCACCTTGAATATCTCAGCAAGAGCGATGTTCAGGGTGGTGTTGTCCATGCACTCGTCAACCTTTGCACGGAGGGCTGTTGCCATGGAGATAAGCTCATCGTCCATAGGGTCGGACTTCTTGTCGGCAGGAAGAGTGCCGCCGAAATACTTCTCCACCATTGCAACGGTTCTGGAAACAAGGTTGCCCAGGTCATTTGCAAGGTCGGAGTTAATTCTGTTTATCATTATCTCGTTGGAGAATGAGCTGTCAGCACCGAGAGCCATTTCACGGAGAATGTGGTATCTTATAGCATCGGGAGAATATCTCTCGCCAAGAACCATTGGGTCAACAACGTTGCCGATGGACTTGCTCATCTTCTGACCGTTGAAGGTTATCCAACCGTGAACAGCAAGGTGCTTGGGCAGAGGAAGATCAAGAGCCATAAGGATAGCGGGCCAGATGATAGCGTGGAAACGCATAATATCCTTTGCTACCATATGCACATCTGCGGGCCAGAACTTGTCATAATCATTGTAGGCGTCGTTTGCATATCCCAGAGCGGTGATATAGTTGGAAAGGGCATCTACCCATACATATATAACGTGCTTATCATCAAAGGGAACGGGAATGCCCCACTTAAAGGAGGTACGTGAAACGCAGAGATCCTCGAGACCGGGCTTGATGAAGTTGTTTACAAGCTCAGTAGCACGGGTCTTGGGCTGGAGATAATCGGTTTCAAGGAGCAGCTTCTCGATTCTTTCAGCAAAGGGAGACATCTTGAAGAAGTAAGCCTCTTCCTTGGCCTCAACAACATCTCTGTGGCACTCTGGGCACTTGCCGTCCTCGTCCAGCTGGGACTCGGTCCAGAAGCTTTCGCAGGGAGTACAGTACTTGCCCTTGTATTCGCCCTTATAGATATAACCCTTGTCATAAAGAGCCTTGAAGATAGCCTGAACGGATTTTACGTGATAATCGTCGGTAGTTCTGATATAGCGGTCATAGCTGATGTTCATGTAGGACCAGAGCTTCTTGAAATGTTCAACGATCTCGTCAACATACTGCTTGGGAGTAACACCCTTTTCAGCAGCCTTCTGCTCGATCTTCTGACCGTGCTCGTCCGTACCGGTAAGGAACATCACATCATAGCCCTGCATTCGTCTGTAACGGGCAATGGAATCGCAGGCAACTGTGGTATAGCAGTGACCGATATGAGGATTGCCCGAAGGATAATAGATAGGGGTCGTAATGTAGTAGGGTTTCTTTGACATGATATTAGCCTCCAATTATGATATTCATAACTTATATTATAAACCATTTTTCTGCATTTGTCACTACTTTTGGGAAATTTTTTTGAGAAAAAGAGCATAATTCCAAGGATACACCCCTTGACAAAACGCAGTCGGGTGTGATATAGTAAAAAAGTAAACCATTCACCAATGATAAAAGAGGTCAGTATCATGCTTTGGAAAATGACAAATGTACAGCTTCAGAAAGGTTCCGTTTTTCCCTTTTACGGGGATAGTGCGCCCTTTTGTAAGAAAATTTGTCATAAACAGGCTCTTATCTGACTTAAAACAGAGCAGTTTTACAAATAAATAGTGCGCATTATCTTCTTAAACTATCACTAAATTCAGTTTAAGGAGATTTTTTTATGCTTAATATCGAAAAACAAATACGTAAGCTTTACGCCTCATCTGTGCTGGGAAATCTGTCCCTTACGGGAGCATGGGTAGCAATACTTGCGGCAAGGGGCTACAACCTTGTGGATATCGGCATCGCCGAGACAGTGTTCCACATCACAAGCCTTATTTTCGAGATACCCTCGGGAGTTCTGGCAGACGTTTTCGGGCGGAAGAAAATGCTTATCGTAAGCAGTATCATGCGAATGATAGGCAACATAATTATGATACTTTCGGATAACCTTTTCACCGTTTGCCTGTCCATTGCATTCCACGCACTGAGCTACAATTTTTCCTCAGGCACAGGGGACGCTCTGGCTTATGACTCACTGAAAGCCGCAAATGCAGAGAGCCGTTTTGAGCGGTTTGAATCCGATCAGCTGGTGATATACAGGCTTTGCAGCGGAATATCCACACTGTGCGCAGGCTTCGCCCTTTTCATCGGTCACAGGCTTGCATACGGCACAGACCTTATCACAGGCGTGATACAGATTGCCGTCCTCATGTCCCTCAGTGAGATGTATGCTCCCGCACCTGAGCAAAGCGGAAGCATAGCCGCAAGGCTGGCAATATGCCTTAAAGAAAGCTTTACATTTATGAAAAGCGCCAAAAGGGCAATGAAGCTTATGATAGTAAATTCCCTTATTGGTGCGGCTGATACCCTGCTTCTTTTCTTTTTGCAGGCAAAGCTCCCCGAAAGGGGTATCCCCCACCGCCTGCTGGGTGCAGCCCTGCTGTTTATGGAAATTGGCGGTATAATCGGCTCCAAGCTGATAACAAAGCTTCCGAAGCTGAGCTACAGGTGCGTTTTCTGCATATCATCTGTTATGGTGCTTGCAGGCATTGTTGCGGAGCATTCGCCGATGTACGCAGTAATGGCGCTGGGCGGATTTATTGCCGCTGTGGCTGATGATGCTCTTCAGGTGCGGACGAATGTGCTTTTGCAGGATATGTTCCCCTCGGAACAGCGTGCGACCCTCACATCACTTGAATCCTTCACATTTTCGGTGATAATGATAGTTCTGTCGCCACTTGCGGGCTTTGCATTTACATACTGGTAATATAAGAATAGGGCTGCCGAAGTTTAACGCTTCAGCAGCCCTTTAATTACATATCAATTTTACTGATTTGTGTGTACCTTCGCCTGTCGGCGACTAAACTTTTTACCTTTGTGCTTATTTGTGCGGATATTTTTACAAGCTTATATAACTAAGGGCTGCTGCATCGTGTGAAACAGCCCCTTGAATTTTTATAAACATTATTTCACCGCAGCGGCGCTGTTCCTTGCCTGAGCGGACTTATATTTGAGCCTGAGATTATCTGTGATAAGTGCGATGAACTCGCTGTTTGTGGGCTTTCCCTTTCCCACGCTCACGGTGTAGCCGAAAAGGTTCTGGATAGTATCCAGGTCTCCCCTGTCCCATGCGGTCTCAATGGCGTGACGGATAGCCCTCTCCACTCTGGAAGCGGTGGTGTTGAAATGCCTTGCAACTGTGGGATAAAGAAGCTTTGTAACGCTCTCCAGCATATCTGGGTCATCGTAGCTCAGAAGTATAGCCTGCCTGAGATAATGATAGCCCTTGATATGGGCGGGAATGCCTATCTGGTGGATTATCTCGGTAACTACCATCTCCATATCCTCGCTGAGGCGTGGGTCGCCCGGAGCCATTTCCATAGCCGCCGCACTTCTGATAACGTTCACCAGCATATCGCAGTCAAAGGGCTTGAGCATAAAATATGCGTTCTCCATTGACATTATCTGGCGCTCCGCAAAAACGTTCCTGTATGCGGAGGTTACGATGAAAAAGGGCTTATGTACAAAGCTGTCGCAGCGCTTTATCAGCTCGGCTGCATCTATTCCGGGGATAATGCTGTCAACTATAACAACATCGGGTTCCTCACTTCTGATAGCTTCCAGCAGGAGCAGACCGTCATTGTCACGGGTAACGGCAAAAAAGCCTCTTCCTCTCAGTGAGTTTGCCAGCATACAGCCAAATTCCTTGCTCTCGTCTCCGATAATTACCTTGATCTTTTCGTTCATCGTGGAGTCATCCTTTCATTTTGCAATTATAGTGTTAATATATATGTCTCGCTATTTCCTGACACCGGAAATAAGTCCTTGTTCAATATATTACCACGTCTTTTGGCAAAAATCAATACATTTTGGACATTTTATATCCATAAATATTCGGCTGATATTTCGCATTTCTGAGATAAATTTATGTATTTCAAGATGTCTCTCGGTAACTCAAAGTTATTCGCCATTTTATGCGTAAAGGCGCAGAAGTATTCGACCCATCTGTGCATTTGCCCCCATATGCCGCATTCCGTCAAATGCCCTATTTTTCAAGTCTTTTCAGCTGTCTTATGTCTTTTCCGACAAAAATCAGCACCTCGTAGAAGCCGAACAGCCGTGAGATTATCCTCTCGTTGTAATGGTCGTAAAGCTCCTCCACGGAGTAGTTGGAGCTGACTATTGTGGGCAGTCCCATATTCATTCTGCTGTTTATGAGATTGTAAACCGCAGACTCGTAAAAAGGCGTTCTCGGCTCCGCTCCCAGGTCGTCCATAATGAGCAGGTCGCAGCCGCAGAGAGCGGAAAGTGTGTCACTGTCCCCCTCGGCTCTTCCGAAATGCTCTTTTTCTATCTCACGGAGCAGGTTCAGCACTGAACCGTAAATAACGCTGCTGCCGCCCTTTATGACCTCTTTTGCAATGGACATGGAAAGATGTGTCTTTCCCACGCCTGTTTTGCCCAGCATAAGAATGCTCTTGGAATTATGGGAAAAGCCGTTGGCGTATTTGATGCAGAAATCAAGGTTATCCGCCATTTTGGCGTAGCAGTCCACGCCGTCAACGGTGATGCCCCTGTAATAATCAAGGCTGAAATGGGCAAAATCCGCATCGGGCATATTTGCACTGCGATTAAGCTCCTCGGAAGCTATTTTGTTGATAAGGCGCTTCATACAGTCGCACATTCCCATATCCGTATAGCCCGTGTCATTGCAGGCACTGCACCTGTAGTGGACTTCAAGATAATCCTCGGGATAGCCGTTTGACCTGAGAATGGACTTTATCATTCGGCTGCCCTCAAGATTGCTCCGCTTTATCTTTTCAAAGCTTTCCTTATAGTTATTGCCCCGCCTGATTATAAGCTGAGAAAGCTCGGAAGCTGTTCCTGCCAGCATTCGGCGTATCTCCGCCACCTGTGGGAGTTTTTTATATATCTCCGCAGTTCTTGCCTCCGCCTCGGCTTCCGCCCTGAGACGGCGCTTTTCCATTTCGCTGTTGGCTTTCTGACGTATCTCTGTACGTGTCATTTGTGTACTCCTCTTTATTTATACAGTAGGCTTGCTGTTTCTGGCGTGCTCCATTATGGCTGACAGGTCAAAGGATGGCGCTGATTTTTCCGCAGCCGTGCTTCTTCCCTGCGCCGCCTGACGGGGTGCCTGACATCTTGACGGCTTGGTGCGTTCATCGAACTCTATTGCCGACTGCATATCGGTAATGTTATTGTCATGCCACTTCACAAGTATCTTGTTCATGTACTGGAACGCAGGCTTGCCCGTTGCGTCAACGGTCTTGTCATAAGCCAGCTCCACAAGGTCAACAGACATATCCATGCGTGCCCACTCGTCAATGTACTTTTTCTGGGAAGCGGTGAGCTTGTTCTGCATTTTTAGGCGTGACTGCACCTTTGCCTCAAAGGTAAAGGATCTCTGCATGAGCAGTATCTCGTTTTCCGCCTGCTCGTGAGTGGCAATGTTCTTTTCATGCCAGTCAAGGGCAGCTTTTTCTATGTAGCCCATATTCGTCCTGCCGACAGAGCAGCAGTAGGCTATGAGCATCATTATGATATCCGCAGACATTCCCAGATGGTCGTATATCCACAGGATAGTCCGCTGATCGTCAAAGGTAAGCACCCTTTTAAGGCTGCCCTCGGCGCTTTTGAAAAGCAGCGCTATCTCCTGAGATTCGGCTATTCTTTCCGCTATCTCAGTGGGAAGCAGTGATTTTCTCGGTCTGATGACCTCTTTTTCGGGCGCAGCAGGCACAGCGGCAGCTGGTATTGCAGCCGCAGGAACAGCAGTTTCGGGCTTTGGAGCCAGCACCCTGACAGGCTCATGCGCCGCAGGCTGACTTTTTGCCTGAGGAGCATTGCCGCTCCTGTAAATTACCCCCACCGATGACCAGTAGGAAAGAGCCTCGTCAATATCCTCGGCGGTCACTCCTATCTCGTCGGGGTCATCGGGGAGACGGCGGTATTTAAGCATATATATAAGAACTTTCAGCGCCTTGCCCGAAGCAAGTCTCAGTGCTTCGGCGGCAGCATCGGGAACGGCGAAAACTCCGCCGCTGTCCCAGTTTACCTTGTAATCCATGGCATACACTCTCTTTGCGTTACACATATTCTGCGGGTCTCTTATTTTTATCGAAACAAACCCATATTATTATAGCACATATATCCGCAAAAAACTATAGGCAATACCGCACAAAGGAGCCGCTTTTTATTTGTAAGGTGTTTCAATATGCGTTGCGCTTTATCACCTCGGAGTAGAAGTCGCACAGCTCGGAGGCGGCTTCAAGGGCGTAGCTTTCCACATTGAGCATAATGCCCTTGCCTGTCCTTACGGGGCGGACTGTAACTCTGCCGCCGTCGCCGTCGGTAAGCACTCCCCCTGTCGATACGCTGAGCCGCTCCAGCAGCTCGGAGGGCTTATCCACGGGGATATACCTGTTGACCCCTGCAAATTTAGGGAGCTGTGAGACAGCCTCTTTAAGGGTCATCTTCCTGCGCCTTAGAGCCTCCAGTACATTGAACGCCAGAGCTATGCCGTCGTGCATGAAAAGCTGCTTTGAGGCAAGATGCCTTGCTTCAAGGCACTGTGACGAGGGCGAGCTTTCATCATCGCAGATGTTCTTCCCGCAGCTGATCATCTTCCTGCCGCAGCTTTCCGCCAGCTGTTCCAGCGCTCTGGGAACAGAACCGCAGACAGCGCAGTCCTCTCCCCTGTCAAACATATCCATGCAGCATATCATGACTAGCCTGTCACGGAAAACATAGCCCGTTTCCTCCGAATAGGCGGAAATGCGCCTGCCGTCTCCGCTGATACGAAAGGCTATACGCTCGCCGTTCTTGTCGTTTCTTCCTTCAAGTATCTTTTCACAGACGGAAAGTATCCTTTCGGATGAACTGTAGAAATCCGCACGAATGCCCTCAAAGGGCATCACCTGCTCCGATACTGCGGCAGCATAGATAAGGTCAGCCCCGTCAAAATTCGTAACAGTGCCGTAATGACTGTAGGGAAGCAAATGCGAAACGGTCAGCTCATGCTCTATCTGCTCCTCTGTGCTGCGGTAAAAATCAAGACCGTCCCCTGCAAAAAGTCCCAGAGAAGCGGTTATCTCCGTATGAACATAACAGCCGCCACTGCAGCCTGTTATCCCCGCCGCATACGCCGCAGAGGTGGCGGCACAGCTGCCCATGAAAACACATTCACAGCCCGATGACGCAGCTCCCGCAGCAAAAGCCATGGCAAGGGACGCCGCTCCTGCCGAGGGACTGTGAGCAACGCATATCCGTCCCTTTTCTCCGCCCATGGCTGCTCCCACCGCAGGTCCCCCCCCCGCCGCCCCCAACCTATAG
>OGSD01000875.1_pt1 | contig 30436 bp, 26 predicted proteins | sample 1553571 | NCBI WGS metagenome assembly OGSD01 (sample SAMEA2580072, study PRJEB22360) | human gut metagenome | biome: human gut; feature: human-associated habitat; material: faeces | place: Denmark | collected 2008/2010 | reverse complement strand
AGATAGTTGATAAGAAGACAAAGGAAGTCATCAAGGAGTTTCCGCCGGAGAAGACACTCGACATGATAGCGAAGGTCTGGGAGATGGCAGGACTCATGGTGGATGAGAAGAGATAGGAGGACATCATGGCAATCAGATTATCGGGAATGAATTCGGGCCTCGATACGGATTCAATTGTCAAAGCACTTGTATCAGGCTATACAACCAAGAAAGAAAAATATGAAAAGGCACAGACAAAGCTTGGCTGGAAGCAGGAATCCTGGAAGTCACTGAATACCAAGGTGTACAGTATGTACAGTAATATATCAAACCTGCGATTTTCAAGTGCCTACAATCTTAAAAAGACATCGGTTTCAGACACGACAAAGGCCACAGTTACAGCATCATCAACAGCTCCAAATGGTACGCAGTCACTTAAAATAAAGGAGACCGCAAAGGCAGGCTCGCTCACAGGAGCACAGATAAATGCCTCAAGTTCAACGACCACACTGGCTCAGCTTGGCTATACAGGTGGAGATGCACAGATAAATGTAAATACAGGCGGCACCACAAAGACTATCACGCTGAGCGCGACATCCACAATGTCAGACGTGGAGAAGCAGCTCAAGGAGACAGGACTTAATGCCAGCTATGACAGCAACTACAAGCGTTTTTACATAAGCTCAAAGGACACAGGTGTGGAGAATGACTTCACACTCACAGGAGCAAATGCCGCAGGAGCGAGCGCACTCTATAAGCTTGGAATTGCAGTGGGAGCATCGGCAGACGGAAACAGACCAAACCCATATGGAGAGTACGCAGGCCTGTCCGGTAAAAACAACGGAAGCACAAAAACCACACAGCAGAATATAGAAGACGCCAGAAACGCATATGTCACAGCAGCAGACAATGTTGCAAAGTACAATGCGCAGAGCAGCAACCTGCTCAATGCCATAACATATGGCAATGCTTATGCGGATGTTCAGGACTTTTATGCAGCACACAGTAGTGCAGACAAGACAAAGCTTGAAATACTTGCAAAGCTTGGCTCAGGAAGAGACTCAGCCGTCATAATGAAAAACAGTGATGACAGCTACACCACATACAGTCTGACAACTGCAAAAGACGCAAAGGGCAATGCAGTATACAAATCAGCAGACGGCAAGTACATCTCAGCAGAAGAGACATATACGGCCGACGGCAAAACATACAAGAAGGATTCCGACGGCAATTATATCAACGTAGCTGATGAAACAGATAAATACAGCGGAGATACAGCAAAGCTGACCAAAAACGTGGCATATCATGAGGTTACAGAAAAAATATCATACACATCCACAACCGGCGAGGGCGATGACGCCAGGGAAGTGTCATACACAAAGGTCGGAGACACTGATGAAAAGCTTCAGGATGCAGACGGAAAAGTATATACCAAGCGTGCAGACGGCAAATATTATGCAGACGGTGAACCGGATGATTCAAAAAACGGCATAACAATCACATCAAAGGCAGATTACACATCCAAGGGAGCGTCGCTTACAAATGCGGAGGCTGCAAACACAGCCTATACAGCTCTCACAAATGGTATATCAGAGGCTGATCTGAACACATACACAGCAAACCTGTCAACAGTCACAGCCTTTGAATCATCAGAGGATACAGTGCTGAAAAAGGATGATGATTACACCATAAGCAAGCTCACAGAGGCTGTCCATAGTGCGTATGCGGACAACGGCGGAAAAGCCGGAGTGCAGGCACTTATATCAGGAACCGGCGCCTATGCATCAGGCAGTGATGCAGTAGATAACAGCTACGCGGGCAGAGTGTCAGCGCTCACAACAGCAGCACAGACAGCACAGGAGACCGTAGACAAAAACAGCATCGTAAAGGATCTTGCAGCAATAAAGGACACAAACTCAGAGGAGTACAAAGCAGCCCTTTCAAAGCTGGTAGCTGAAGTGGATGCAGCGTATGACCTGTCATCAAGTGCACAGTACAATACCGATGCCAGCAAGATAGATGGAAAAGACGCCGAAATTGAGTTAAATGGCGTAAAATACACCGGAGCCAGCAACAGCTTCAACATCAATGGACTGAACATTACTGCACTCTCAAAGACCTCCGGCAATGATGAAATCAGCATCACCACAGCCACGGATACACAGGGCATTTATGACAAGATAAAGGACTTCCTGACAGAGTACAACAACGTCATAAACGAGATGACCAAGCTCTACAACGCAGCATCAGCAGGCAGCTATGAGCCGCTGACAGATGATGAAAAGGAAAAAATGTCCGACAAAGAGATTGAGAAATGGGAGCAGAAAATCAAGGATTCTCTGCTCAAAAACGATACAACTCTCAGCGGCGTAATGACAGCCATGCAGTCAGCCATGTCATCAGCAGTGGAGATAAACGGCAAGAAATACTCATTCTCAAGCTTCGGAATCCATACGCTTGGCTACCTCAATGCTGCAGACAATGAGCAGAACGCATACCATATCGACGGAGATGAGGATGACACCAACACCTCAGGCAACACAGATAAGCTCATGGCGGCAATCAATAATGACCCTGACAGTGTCATGACATTTATGCAGGAAATCTCCAACAACCTCTACAATGCAATCGGAGATAAGATGTCATCAACATCACTGAGCTCAGCGTTTACCATATACAACGACAAGCAGATGAGCACAGAGTACAGCGATTATACAAAGCTTATCAAGGAGTGGGAGAAAAAGATATCAGACAAGGAAGACTATTACTATAAAAAGTTCTCCGCAATGGAGAGCTCGCTCGCCAAGCTCAACAGTACACAGAGCTCACTCAGCAGCTATTTCTCATAAAGAATAACCATACATGAGTCAGAATGTGTGAAATATATTGAAAATGTACATTTCAACAAACAGTAAATGTACGAAATCAGGGAGGTAACAAATGTTACAAAGCAAAGGATACGCAGTATATGCAAACAGCAAGGTTCAGACAGCATCGCCAGCGGAGCTGACACTCATGCTCTACGAGGCAGCCATCAAGTTCTGCAACATAGCAGAGATGGCTATAGAGAAAAATGACATACAGAAAGCACACGATAATATCAAAAAGGTAGAGGCAATCATCGAAGAATTTCAGGCCACCCTGAATCACAAATATCCGGTAGCAAAGGATTTCGACAAGGTATATACATACCTCATGCAGAGACTGGTTGAGGCCAATATCAAGAAAGATACAAAGATACTCGATGAAGTGCTTGAGCACCTGCGTACCATGAGAGATGCATGGAAAGAGGTCATGCGTGTCACTTGCAACGGAAGCAAGATAGGCGTGTCGTAAAATAAAAAATAATAACGATAAAAGACAAAAAGGCTATTGCAAAGTTATGGAGCTGGGCAATAGCCTTTTTGAAAGGAGAACACCATGGAACAGACATACATCGCAATAATGATACAAAGCCTGGAGAAAAAAGAGCAGGTACTAGACAAAATAATAGAGCTTGACACGGTACAGAAAAACCAGCTTGAAGACCCAAACCTCACACCGGACGATTTTGATGATGTTGTAGAGCAGAAATCAAAGCTCATAGAGCAGCTGGACAACCTGGACAGTGGCTTTGAAAAGCTCTTTGAGCGCGTAAAAGAAGAGCTTGAAGGCAACAAAGAGACATACAAAGAAGAAATCCGCATCATGCAGGACCATATCCGTAAAATCACAGACAAGAGCGTGAAAATCCAAAGCCAGGAAGCCAGAAATAAAACCCTTATGACAAACAAATTCAACGGAATAAAAAAACAGGCCAGACAAGTGCGAAAGGGCGCAAATGTGGCCAGCAAATATTATCAGTCAATGACAAAGACCGGATATGTAGATCCACAGTTCATGGATAATAAAAAGTGAAAATGGGTGAACAGCATGAATATACTAATATTTGAATACCACAACTTTGGAATAGAGGACGTAAAAGAAACCCTCACAAAAAACGGACACAAATACAAAGCAGTAGAATCAGCCCTGATAAAGGAGCGTAAAAGCACAGAATTTGACAGCATCTTTGAAAAAGCATATGAAGAGGGCATAAATGGCAGACCATACGACTGCGTATTCACCTTCAACTATAGCCCGGTAATATCGGTCAACTGTAACAAGGTCAATCTGCCATACATAGCGTGGGTGTACGACAGTCCGCATGTGGCACTGTACTCATACACCCTGATAAATCCATGCAATCATGTATTCATCTTCGATAAGATGCAGTATCTGGAGCTGAAAAACGCAGGAATAGACACAGTATATTATGAGCCACTGGCGGTAAATATGGACCGCATGAAGCGTATGCTCGACAGCAAAAATGACAAGAATGCACAGATTGCAGAGCAACTGAAAAAAACACAGTCATGCGACATATCCTTTGTCGGAGCAATGTACAACGAAAAGCATAACCTGTTTAAAAGGCTTGATGGAATATCAGACTACACCAGAGGCTATCTGGAATCAATCATGAAAGCACAGCGAAAGGTTTATGGCTATTACTTTTTGCAGGAAATGCTTACACCACAGATAATAGCGGATATGCAAAAAGTATGCCCGCTGGAGCCAAGCCCGGATGGAGTGGAGACTATACAATATCTGTATGCAGATTATTTCATGGCAAGACAAATGGCGAGCGATGAGCGTATCGAAACATTGAAGCTGCTCGGAGAAAAACTGGGCAGTCAGTATAAAATCAATCTGTATACACACAATGCTACACCGGAGCTTGAAAAAATCAACAACGTCGGCGCAATAGATTACTATGATACCATGCCGTACATATTCAGAAATTCAAGAATCAACCTGAATATCACAATACGAAGCATAAAGTCAGGCATACCGCTCCGCGGAATGGATATATGTGCAGCAGGAGGCTTTCTGCTGTCAAATTACCAGGAGGATATGTATGACATCTTCGTGCCGGGAGAGGACGTGGTGCTATACGAGTCACAGGAGGATTTGCTGGCAAAATGCAGATATTACCTGACCCATGAGGCTGAGAGGCAGCAGATAGCAGCGAATGGATATGGTAAGGTCGCGGAGAAATGCAGCTATGATGTGAGGTTGGAGGAGATGTTTAGAGATATTCTTTCTTGAATATCTCTTTTTCGTTTTCGTAATTATCCAGGTTTAACAAACCATCATCATGAATAACCCAGGGACTATCCATTTTAGGAACTACAACTCTGTAACTAGCTCGATGAAACTCAAAAGATTGTGAAACATCATAGAAATCCCATGCTTTAAATAAATCTTCCCGCCATGGAATATCGTATTGGGTGGCTATTAAAAGACCATCTATGCAATCAACATCAGTAGGCGATGGTGCAGTAATGTCACTCATATAGGATTCAAGAATATTGTTTGAGTAGAGTGCACCTACTCTGAAAGCTTCCCATGGGGTTATGGATGCAGGAAGTGATGGTGTACCAACCATACCAACCATACCTATAGAGCCATCACGGAAAACATCAAGTAAATCGAAAAGAAAATGCTTATTTATGATGAAAACGTCTTGATGAAGATATATTTTGTATTTAGCGTCGTTACCGGTCATAGCATGGTTATATCCGGAAGTCATTGAAGAGGCATTTTCTATGGTGACGATATCAAGTGAATAGCCAGCAGGCACATAAAGGTTATTTATATATTTGATACATTCATTTTTATATTCAGTATCATTTGTGCACATGATGAAACAAAACTTGTGATTATCCATTATGAATCCTCCTGATTAAATAGTAAATTTGTAGTGGTTTCTTTGTTTAGAGACATAGTGTCGATTAAATACTTAATAGCAACTTTAGAAAGTGTGTTATTCTGCATTGCTTCGAGAATGGTGTCAATAGCATTTGAACGCACAACATCAAAATCAATGTTAAAAATGAGATGTTTATAAAGAGTCAGCTTTCTTCTTATAGCGTTAATTGAATAGACATTATGGAAAATGGTCTTTTCAAATGGCAATTCAATTATTTCGCGAGTATAAATATTTAGTGCAAGGCACAAAAAAATGAAATTACTGTCTGTCCTGCAGATATTATAAATTTCATTGTCTGTAGCGATAGCTATTACCGCTTTCAGGGATTGTGACGAATTTATACTAAGTTGTGCGTCGAGATACGTGAAAATTTCTTTAATTGTTTCGTTCATATTAATTCTCCGGTTAATTTAGTATAGATTTATAATAAATCCAATACGTGAATAAATCCACAAAAATAATTTAAAAAAATTGAATTTAGGTATAAAGTATCGCAAAGTCGCTCCGATATATATAACAAGTAAGCAAAGTATTACTTGGTAGTAAGCCAAACGAAGCGTACGGTCAGGCGGCAAGCTACGATGACAAAACAGATTGAAGCATGGACGCTTCACTTAATTCAAGGAGGAAACAATTATGGTAGTACAGCACAATATGGCTGCGTCAAACGCAAACAGACAGTTAGGAATCAGCACAGGCACACTTAGTAAATCAACAGAGAAGTTATCTTCTGGTTACAGAATCAACCGTGCAGCAGATGATGCAGCAGGACTCTCAATTTCAGAGAAGATGAGAAGCCAGATTAGAGGTCTTAACAAAGCTTCTTCAAACGCACAGGATGGTATTTCTCTTATTCAGACAGCAGAGGGCGCATTAAATGAGTCTCATTCAATTCTTCAGAGAATGAACGAGCTTGCTACACAGGCAGCAAACGATACAAATACATCTGTTGATAGAACTGCAATCCAGAAAGAGATAACAGCTCTTACATCGGAAATTGACAGAATTCAGTCTACTACACAGTTTAATTCTCAGAACTTATTAGATGGAACTTTTAAGAATAAGAACCTTCAGATTGGTGCATTAAAAGATCAGAATATTAAAATTGATATTGAAAAAATGGATTCGACAAAATTGAAAATTAATAATTTACAGGTTGATTCATTTGCAAATGCTGGTACAGCTATGAAATCAATTCAGGATGCTATTGGCACGGTATCTGACCAAAGAGCTGCTCTTGGTGCATTACAGAATCGTCTTGAGCACACAGTAAACAACCTTGACAATGTATCTGAGAATACACAGACAGCAGAGTCTCGTATCCGTGATACAGATATGGCTTCAGAGATGGTACAGTACTCAGCTACTTCTATCATCCAGCAGGCAGGTCAGTCAATGCTTGCTCAGGCAAACAGCCAGACACAGGGAGTGCTTTCATTACTTCAGTAATAGGTACTGTTACAACCAACAAAAACAAAAGGTGGTTAAGACTTAGGTCTTACCACCTTTTATTTTTGCTTATGAAAGTGAAAATGCAAGCTCTAACATTTTAGTTAACCTGACAGGATAGTTGTATTCAGTCTTAACTTTTTCGAAACCATTATGTGCTATTTCTTTTCGCTCTGAATCATGGTTTAGGTAATAATTAGTTAGTTCAATGAGTTCATCCATACTTCCATATGATACAAGTTCTGTTCCGATGTCGAAAAGTTCAGGCAGCTCAGCCTGATAATTGGTCATAACGAACCCGCTACATCCCATGATATCAAATATCCGAAGCGGAATACCTGTACGGATGGCTTTTGAAGTAGTGTTTAGATTGATTTTACTCTCATGGAATATTATTGGCATTTCAGTCATGGTTTTGGCAAAACCTCTGTTGTGGATATGTGGTATCATAGATGTATCGCTGCCGGTATATATATCCATATCGAAATTATCACTTAAAAGCTTCATTGTACGTTCGCGCTCAACAGCAGTGATTTTATTGCCAATATAAAGCTGTGAGGTTATCATTTGATCGTTCAGTATATAGTCGTCAGGTGGTGTGTAGAAGCCCGGAAGATGTGTTTTAAAGTCTGCAACTACTGAGTTTGAAAGCATTTCATCAACAAAATAGTACCCATATACATGCAATTGAGATTCAATTATACCATCCATATACCCCTTTAAATAATCAGGAGCATTTTTTATCTTATCATAGGGACATTTTTCACTGTATAATGAGCCGACAAATGAAATATCTGATTTAAATTTATTTTTTATCTGTGTAGAAGCATTTTTGATAATAGTTTGTTTCTGAGTGATATTTACAGCAAGAGGAAAATAGAATATATTTCCGGGATTATAATCATATATCTCATCATATTGTGTGTGGTCAAAAACGAATACTTTGTTGCATGGATTTTTGATAGATTTTGAAAAAAGCTCTAGTACAGGTGAATCAACCGTCCAGCACAGATAAGGTATTTTAAAGATATTGCATACCTCCGACACGACAGGAAAAAAGTTTATAGAGAACACAAAATCATGAGGATGCTCTAATAAAAAATGACTGACTAAACGTGCACAATCACCGGGCAATAGTTCTTTATTTGTTATTTCTTCTGTCATTTCACTGACTTCGAATCCTAGTTCATTGAACCCCTCTATAACATCGGGCTCACAGATGCTTCCGTATCTATAAATAAGTACTTTCATGATATTCTTTCCTCGTAATTCATTCTAGTGTATAATGTTATATAAGTATTTTACCGAAAATATTTATGATTAACAAGTATTATCGACAAAAGGGGAAATGTATGTACGAAGAATTTTTAGAAAAGTATAATCCTAAGCCAATATGGAATCTTGATTACTATAAAAATGATGATCAATATTCGGACGGAGATATAGAGGATAGAATAGTTGAGATAATTGCAGAAAATGAGCCGGAGCAATATACCGAGGCAATAGACAGAGATTTTAGCTGGCCTGTATATTATCATCTGACCAGAACAAGAAGAAATCTATTGAGCTGGTATGATTTTAAACCGGAAAGTGATGTGCTTGAAATAGGCTGTGGATTTGGGGCAATTACCGGATTATTATGTGATAAATGCAACAGCGTGACTGCAGTAGAACTATCACAGAGAAGAGCTGTGGGAGCATTGCTTCGCTGCAGGGAAAAAGAAAACCTGAAAATAATTGTAGGAAACTTAAATGATATAGAGTTTGGAAAAAAATTTGATTATATCACACTGATAGGAGTACTGGAATATCAGGGCAGATTTACAGATTCGGATAATCCTTATAAAGATTTTTTGACGAAGATAAAAAAGCTTCTGAAACCAGATGGAAAGCTTTTGATAGCGATAGAAAATCAGTATGGACTAAAATACTGGTGTGGTGCAAGTGAAGACCATACAGGAGTGCCATTCGATGGTATGAATCAGTATATATATACAAATCAGGGGATAAGGACATTCTCTAAGGCTGGATTAGATGGGCTGATACATAAGAGTGGGTTTAAAAATACATATTTTTATTATCCGATGCCGGATTATAAGCTGCCTACAGTGATATATTCTGCAGACTATCTGCCGAAAGATGAGAATATGCAGAATGTCGAACTGTATTATTCAAGAAATGATAAATCACTGATTGCAGATGAAAAACGTATGTATAAGGATATTATAGCTAATAATACTTTTGAATTTTTTGCAAATTCTTTTATGGTGGAGTGTACAGATGTAGATGATATAGGAAATATACGGTTTGCGAGTCTTTGTGATGATAGAGTAGCAGAGTATCAGCTTGGAACCAAAATATATGCTGACTCAGAGGTGAAAAAATATGCTCTGTGTGATAAGGGGGTAGAACATATCAGACAGACAGTACAAAACGAAATGGATATAGCGGCTCATGGGCTTAATGTGATGGGGAGTAAAATAGTAGGAAATGAGTTGAGTGTGCCTTATACTGATAGTACTTCGTTTGAGCAGCTATTTGTGGATACGTGTAGAAGTGGAAATGAAGAGGAAGTTGTCGGATTGGTTGAAACGTTGTATGATCGGATATTGCATTCATCAGAGCTTGTAGATTTGGAGAACAATATTATGTATGCTTTGATGCCTGAGACTAAGGATAACGGAGTGGATTATGGTCCTATCCTGAGAAATGGATACATAGATATGACATTTAAGAACGCATTTATAAGTGATGGAGAACTCTATTGGTACGATCAGGAATGGATGCTTGAGAATGTTCCGGCAGACTATATAGTATTTAGAGCACTTGGAACGGTGTATTTTTCTTATAGTGATATAAATGATACGATTCCTATGGAGTGGTTGATACGAAAATGTGGTCTGGAGGCAGAATGGAGTGATTTTGTCAGGCTTGAAGCTTTCTTTTCGGCTTCAATTCGTGATGAACTTCATATTAAGGAAGGGGAAGTCTTTAAAAAGGCTGATGAAAATATATATGTTATGAATATTAAAAAGTTGATGGTAAATTAAAGACTTTAAAAGACGATAAGGGGTTAATATATCTTATATTTAACCGATATAAATTATAAGTGGATTTAGGATGAATCCGGAAGTTGCATGGAGGCATATATTATTATTAAGCGTAAGAGGTGCTTTCGATATGGAAGCACCTCCTTTTTAGTGATAGGAGAAAGTATGAAAGTTGTAATTCTTGCAGGTGGACTTGGTACCAGGATAAGTGAAGAAAGCCATTTGAAACCTAAACCTATGATTGAGGTCGGAGGTTCTCCAATACTTTGGCACATTATGAAGTATTATTCGTCGTTTGGTTTTGATGAATTTATTATATGCGCAGGTTACAAACAGTATGTAATAAAAGAGTATTTTGCTGATTATTATCTACATAGGAGTGATGTCACATTTGATTTTTCTGCTGACAATAAAATGATTATTCACAATAACGTTGCGGAACCTTGGAAGGTTACTATAGTGGATACCGGATATGAAACCATGACAGGTGGACGCCTGAAGCGAGTGAAAAAGTATATAGGTGATGACACTTTTATGATGACATACGGTGATGGTGTTTCAAATGTAGATTTGGATGCATTACTTGATTTTCATAAAAAGCATAAAAAACTTGCCACAATTACAGCAGTACAGCCGGGAGGACGTTTCGGTGTGCTTGATATTAAAGATAATTATGTGGTTACACAGTTTTCTGAAAAGGCAAAGGAGGACGGAGGCTGGATTAATGCCGGTTTTATGGTGCTTGAACCGAAGGTTATTGATTATATAGATGGAGATGCAACATTTTTTGAGAGAGAACCATTGGAACGTCTAGCACATGAAGGACAGCTCGCTGCTTATAAGCATGAAGGGTTTTGGAAATGTATGGATACACTTAGGGATAAAGAGGAACTGGATTATTTGTGGAACACAAAACAGGCAAAATGGAAGAGATGGGAGTAGAATATGATTACGTTACAGTTGAAAAAAGATTTGGAATATACTTATGAAAGATTATCAGAAACGGAAATAGATAAATTGAATGATAGCAGTTTACTGATTACAGGGTGTGCTGGGTTCCTCGGATTTTATTTTGTGCATTTCCTTTATCATTTTCGTGACAAACTTAGATTAAAGAAAGTGATTTGTTTAGACAATTTTATGCTTGGATATCCGAAATGGATTGATGAGATGGCACTGGATGAGCGATTTGTGGTAAAGAAGTTTGATATTATAAAGGATGATATCTCTGATATCCCGGAGGCTTCAACAGCAGATTATGTTATTCATATGGCATCAATTGCGTCACCTATGTTTTACCGCAAGTACCCTATAGAAACGCTGGATGCGAATATATGGGGATTGCGTAGATTATTGGATTATTATAAACAAAAAGACATAAAGGGATTTTTGTTTTACTCATCAAGTGAGTTATACGGAGATCCAACCCCAGAGGCGGTACCAACCTCAGAAAACTATAATGGCAATGTATGTCCAACGGGACCAAGGGCTTGTTATGACGAGTCAAAACGATTTGGAGAGACTATGTGTATGCTTTTTGCACAGCAGTATAGTATGCCTATAGGTGTAGTAAGACCGTTTAATAATTATGGACCGGGTATGAAAATTAATGATAAGAGAGTACCTGCAGATTTCGCCAAAAATATAGTAGAACAGAAGGATATTACTATTTTATCAAATGGTTCACCGAGCAGAACTTTTTGTTATATTGCAGATGCAATAGCTGGATATCTTAAGATTATGCTACATGGCACATATGATTATTTTAATATAGGTATTCAGGAACCAGAGATTACGATTACACGGCTTGCAGAGATATATGAAGAGGTGGGTAAAGAGATATTTGGATATAATGGAAAAATAAATTATGCAGTGTCAGAAGATAAGGAATATCTGACTAATAATCCGCAGAGAAGATGTCCTGATATTACGAAAGCAAGAACTGTTTTGAATTATCAACCACAGATTCTGGTTGAAGAAGGAGTACGAAGATTCTTACAGTTTATAAAAGAAAGTCCGGAGGATAATTTGGTATGGTAACAGTATTTGGACTGGGATTTGTAGGCCTTACAACTGCACTTGGTTTTGCACATTTTGGTTATGATGTATATGGAGTAGATGTTGATGAGGTACGAAAGGAAAGGCTAAGAAAAGGCGAAATCCCTTTTATGGAGCCTCATATGAAGGAAGAATTACAAGAGCATCTTAACAAAAACTTCTTTGTAACAGATGATATAGAAGAGGCAGTTTCGAAGTCTGATTATATTTATTATTGTGTAGGGACACCATATGGTAAGCAGGGTTGTGCTGATTTGACATATTTATTTTCTGCAATTGATAGTACGGTGTCAGCTATTGAAGCTTCGGAAACCTGTGATAAGATAAGAGTTCTTGTGACAAAATCGACAATTCCACCATCTACCACAGCGGAAAAGATTTTACCATACGTTAAAGCTAAAGGGATTGTTAGTGAAAATTTGGGGGTTGCGAATAATCCGGAGTTTTTAAGAGAAGGTCACTGTTGGGATGATTTTATTGGGGCTGATAGGATTGTTCTTGGGTGTAATGATGAGGTGTCGGCAGAAATGCTCAAAGCGTTGTATAAGCCCATGAATATTCCAATTATATGTGTATCACATTCTACAGGTGAATTTGTTAAATATTTATCTAACACACTGCTGGCTACTATGATAAGCTATTCTAATGAAATGGCTCAGGTCGCAGATGCTATTGGAGAAATTGATGTCGCAGATGCTTTTCACATATTGCATATGGACAAGAGATGGAATAATTGCAATATGGCAAGCTATGTGTATCCAGGCTGTGGATATGGTGGATATTGTTTGCCTAAAGACACATCGGCTATGTTAGCTCAGGCTAAGGCTAAGGGATATGAGCCTAGAATATTACAGGATGTAATTGAAATGAATACTAATAGACCTAAGGCAATTGCAGAAAAAATTGTGAGAGAGCTCAAACATGAGGCGGTAATAGGAATATTAGGACTGTCATTTAAGCCTGAGTCGGATGATGTGAGAGATACTCCAGCATACAAGATTATAAAAGAAATACAAAATAGGGGATATAATAATATTGTTGCGTTTGATCCGGTTGCAAATGAAGAATTTGCAAAGAAGTATCAAGATGTTAACGTTATATATGTTGATAGTTTGCGAGAGGTATATGATAGAGCGGATGTCGTTGCTATTGTCACAGCCTGGGATGAGTTTAAAGAAGTTAAAAATATGGGTGATAAGCTATTGTTTGATTGCAGATATATGTTTTCAAAATTAAATTAAGTACAGGGAGAACACGATGGAAAAAGAACAAATACTGGAAATGGTAAAGGAGTATACGAAGGAACACCACACACCTAAAAAATATCAAAAGGGTGATAGAATTAATTATGCGGGGAGAGTTTATGATGAGGATGAGCTATGTAATCTGGTGGATGCATCACTGGAATTTTGGCTGACAGCCGGAAGATTTACAAAAGAATTTGAATCGGGATTGGCAGAATATCTTGGAGTTCCGTATGTTTCATCTGTAAATTCCGGATCTTCGGCGAACTTGCTTGCAATGTCAGCGCTCACATCTCCACTTTTAGGTGATAGAAGAGTTCAAAAGGGAGATGAAGTGATTACTGTTGCAGCAGCGTTTCCGACTACTGTAGCTCCTATTATTCAGTGTAAAGCAGTGCCGGTGTTTGTTGATGTGGAAATACCTTCGTATAATATTGATAGCTCGCTTTTAGAGGCTGCTTTTTCTGACAAGACGAAAGCTGTATTTCTGGCGCATAGTCTTGGAAATACCTTCGATTTAAAGAGTGTGACGGATTTTTGCAAGAAACATAATCTTTGGTTAATTGAGGATAATTGTGATGCTATTGGAGGAACATATGAGATCGATGGAGTAAAGAAAATGACGGGAACCATAGGCGATATAGGAACATCTAGCTTTTACCCGGCACATCAGCTTACGATGGGAGAAGGTGGTGCTGTATATACATCTAATCCAATACTTCATAAGGCAATAAGGTCATTAAGAGATTGGGGAAGAGAGTGTGTATGCGCAGGTGGACAGGATAATCTTTGTGGACATCGTTTCGATGGGCAGTTCGGAACTCTTCCTAAGGGCTATGATCATAAATATGTGTATTCGCATCTCGGTTACAATTTGAAAATCACGGATTTACAAGCTGCGATTGGTTGTGCACAGCTTAGAAAGCTTCCGGATTTTGTTGAAAAGAGACAGGAGCATTGGGAATATTTGCGTACAGGGCTGGTTAACAGTGGAGCTGAAGAATACTTGATTTTACCTGAAAAAGCAGAAGGAACAAATCCTTGTTGGTTTGGTTTTATTATGACCGTTAAGCCTGAATGCAGGAAAAATAGAAATGAAGTTGTAAGATTTATTGAAGATAATAATATTCAGACAAGAAATTTATTTGCAGGAAATATTCTTCGACATCCATGTTTTGAAACTTTGGAAGAGGGTGTTGATTATAGAGTAGTTGGAGATTTGATAGTGACAGACAGAATTATGAATAACTCATTTTGGGTAGGTGTATATCCAGGACTTACAGAAGAAATGATGGATGAGATGATTCGGGTAATTACAGAAGCGGTGGCGAAATAAAAGAGGGTGTTATGGGAAGAATAGAAGTATTGGATTGCACATTGAGAGATGGAGCATATATTGTTGATTCGCAATTTGGAAAAGGCGTAATAAGAGGAATTATCCATAAACTTCAAAATGCCAATATTGAAGTAATAGAATGTGGATGGCTAAAGGACAGTGAGAATAAAGAGGGGTCATCATTTTATCATGTACCATCTGATTTATTAACATATATAGATGGAAAGAAAAAGGAATGTACATATGTAGCTATGATTGATTGGAATCGTTACGATGACAGTGTTCTTCCTGAAAACGATGGCACATCACTTGACGCAATTCGTGTTGTTTTTCCATATCAAAAAGCTAAAGAAGGTTTGAAGATAGGTGCGAGAATTAAAGCTAAAGGGTATAAGGTGTTTTTTCAGGCAGCTAATACACTGGCATATTCAGAAAGTGATCTTATTGAGTTGGCAGACCGTATAAACGTGTTTAAACCGGAGGGACTATCTATCGTAGATACCTTTGGGGCAATGTATGAGGATGATTTGATTAGAATTGCCAAAATACTTGATGCACATTTGGACAATGATATTCGTTTGGGATTCCATTCTCATAATAATCAGCAAATGGCATTTGCAAATAGTATGGCATTTGTAAATTATTTTGCCGAATCGAATAGAAATATAATGGTTGATTCGAGTTTGTGTGGTATGGGAAGAGGTGCAGGAAATGCGACAACAGAACTTATCACAAGTTTTCTTAACAGAAAACATCATAAGAATTATAATCTCGATGAAATTTTGGATGCTATAGATACATATATGGTATGGTTTGAAGAAAAATTCAAATGGGGATATTCGACACCATATTTCATTGCTGGAACATATTGTTGTCATGTTAATAATATAGCTTATTTATTAAATAATCATCGTGCATCAGCGAAGGATATGAGGAATATAATTGCTTCGTTATCAGCTAATGAACGATTAAAATATGACTATGATTTGTTGGAAGAAAAATATATAGAAAATCAAAGCAGACTGGTCGATGATAATTTACAGATTAAGAACTTATCTCAAATTTTTGAAAATAAGAAAATATTACTTATTGCACCTGGAAAGTCATCGGCTGATGAGTTTGAAAAAATTAATAAGATATCGGAAGCAAAGGATGTAATTACAATTGGGGTTAATGCTATTTTATCAGGATATGAATATAATTATCTTTTCTTCTCAAACAAGGTGAGGTATGATTATGCGAAGTCTGCTTATGACGAGGTGTTTGCATTGACAAATAAAATCATTCTGTCAAATGTTAAAACAAATGCAGAAAAAGATGAAATAGTCATTAATTTTAACAGGGCGATTAAAAGAGGCTGGGAGTATTTTGATAATGCTGTAATTTGCGCTCTTAGACTACTGCAGAACTTGGGAGTACGAGATGTATTAATTGCAGGATTCGATGGATTCAAGAATAAGTATAATGAGAGTTATGCAGATAAATCACTTCCGACACTTGGAACAGGGATTGATTATGCTGGACTTAATGAAGAAATTCGAGATATATTCAGGGATTTCGTTGAATCGGATGAGGGTAATATGAAGATTGTATTCGTGACTGACAGTTATTTTGAAAAGTAATGAAAGTGTAGAGTGTGATGATAAAAGTTTCTGATTATGTAATTGAATATCTGGAATCTATTGGTATTCAGGATGTGTTTTATGTTCCGGGAGGCGGAGCAATGCATTTAAATGATTCGTTAGGAGCCAATCCAAATGTTGATGCTATTTCTATGATTTTTGAACAAGGAGCTGCTATTGCAGCAGAGTCGTATGCCAGAGGAAGAGATGGATATGCGGCATGTATTGTGACAAGTGGACCGGGAGCAACGAATGCATTGACAGGGGTAGTTGGAGCTTATTTGGATTCTATTCCTGTTATATTTATTTCTGGTCAGGTGAAACGAGATGACTTGGTGGGTAATCAGGGGATACGTCAGTTTGGTATTCAGGAAGTAGATATAATATCAATGGTTCAATCCAATACAAAATATGCAGTTCAAATTGAAAATCCGGACGATATAGTTTATCAATTAGAGAAAGCCACTGCAATGGCTGTTTATGGTAGACCGGGACCGGTATGGATAGATATTCCATTGGATATTCAGGCGGCTATGATAGATGTGAATAATTGTAAGAGGTTTGATGATGAGATTACACCTCATAAATATGCCATTGGTGAAAGCTTATGTGGAAAAGATATAGATAATGAATATATGGCGATGGATAGGGATATTGATAAGGTAGTCAGTTTGATAAATAATAGTAAGAGACCTATATTATATATCGGACATGCCATACGATTGGATCATAGTATAAATCTTGCCAGAGAGTTTTATGAGAAGCTGGGAGTTCCGGTTGTTACATCATGGAATGGTGTTGATTTAATAGAGAGTGACAATCCGCTTTATGCAGGTCGACCAGGTGGTGTAGGGCATAGAGCTGCTAATATTATAGTTCATAAAGCTGATTTGGTAATAAGCATTGGTACTAGATTTAATCTTCTTGCAACAGGATATAATTTTAAAAGTTTCATGGAAAATGCTATACATGTAATGGTTGATATTGATGAAAATGAAATGAATAAGAAGTCACTTCATCCGGATGTGCGCATAGTGTCATCAGTATATGTTTTTTTGCAAAAGATGCTTGAAAGAATAGATGAGGTTAATTTACATGATAGCATAAAAAAAGCATGGCTCAATGAATGCAGGCTTTTACGTGAGAGGTTTCCAGTTCGGATTCCGGAGCAAGCTGCCAGAGCCGGATATGTCAGTAATTATAATCTGATTGAGGATATTTCGAATCAGATGAATTCATATGATATGTATCAGTTTACCAGTTCCGGTACTACGGTAGATATAGCTATGAAAGTATTTAAGATAAAATATGGGCAAAGGGCATTTCTCAACAAGGGACTTGCAGCTATGGGATATGATGTGCCAGCATGTATAGGAAGTGCATTTGCTAACAAGAGGATATATGAGAAAGGTTTAAGTACTGATTATGTCGAAAAGTGTGGTCGTAAGATATCCGACAAAGCAAATGTAGTGTGTGTAACGGGAGACGGAAGTATGGCGATGAACATGCAGGAGCTTGAGGTAATTGCTAGATATAATTTACCGATTAAAATATTTGTGTCAGATAATTCTGGATATTCCATGATTTATGGCTCGCAGAATGGTAATTTTCATCGTCTGACAGGAGCAGATAAAGAGTCGGGACTCACTCTTCCTAATATGGAGAGAGTCGCCAGGGCATTTAATATAAAGGCTATGTCAATTGAAAATGAGAATCATTTATCAGAGGATATTGCAACAGTACTTAGTTATGATGGACCGGTAGTGTGTAGAGTAAAAACTGATATTCAACAGAAAATCTTACCAAGACAATGTAATTACATGAAAGAAAATGGACAGATGGCATCGAGACCACTGTATGATATGACACCGTTGGTGGAAGATATAGATTTGGTAATATCAGAGAATAGAGAATAGAGGATAAAAGGATGATTGATTTAGAAGAATATTATGCAGAGGCACATTCAGGAAATAAAGTTGATAATACAGAAATACTTGATTATATAAGATCTTTTGAAAATATCATTATTTGGGGAGGAAGCTATTTAGGAGACGCAATTGGTAAATATCTTCGAGCTAATTCTGTGGATATTACTAATTATTGGGATTTAAGATCAAGTACCATTAAATCTGTAAATGGAGTAGAGTGTATACAACCATTTTCCACAACAGATAAAGAGAATACTTTGATAGTGTTCTGTATAGGAAATAATGTAATCAGAGGCACATTACTGAAAGAATTAAGCGATAAAGGATATATGAATGTAATACGGGGAGACTATTTATATATGGGAGCTATATGCCCGTTTGATAAATCAAGTGGAATTAAATCGTCGCAATGTCAGGGAACAATGTGTTGTCGTTCTATCTTTTGTCAAAGATTAAGCAATATTATTAAATCAAGAAGTACGGAAGTAAATCCGTTACATATGTATAGTATTACAATAATTGTAAATCAAAAGTGCAGTTTGAAGTGTAAATGTTGCACTTCGTATATGAATGAGTATCCGCTTAATGAACGAGTGAATATACCTGTAGAGAGAGTATGTGAGGATATTGATAAGTTTTTTGACGCTATGGATAGTATTGGAACCGTTACAGTTATGGGAGGGGAACCATTTATGCACCCTGACATAGCGCAGATAATTAATAAACTATTGGAAAAGAAAAATTTTGGCATTGTTTCAATTGCCACATCTGGTACATATCCAATAAATGATGCGCAGTTAGAGGGACTAGAAGATCCTAGAGTTAATATTAGTTTTTCAAATTATGAGCATGCAATAAGTGCAAATCAGATAAAAATGATGTATAAGAATATTGAATTGGTAAAAAGCAAGGGTATCTCATATACAGTAGGGGTTACAATTCCAGAATGGCTTGTTCCATCAACATTATATGATTTGAATGATTCTGAGCAGACTATGATTGAAAAAAAGGCAAAGTGTGTGCAACCGCCAAGATGTATGCAAATAAAAAATGGAAAGCTTCATCCATGTGATTTTGGAACGGCTCTTTATAGTCTTAATATAGGCAATTATGAGATGGATTATGTAGATATTGAAAACTCAACTTCTAAAAATTTTCTTAAGGAAGAAATAAGAAAATTTATAGATCAGCCATATTATAGAAGCTGTGGTCATTGTGACTACGGAAATGGTCTAACGTCAAAAGCAGCAGAACAGGGATATATGGATTTCAAAAAACCATTAAAATTTAGTGAAATAGAACGATAAGGATGGAAAAATTAATGAATGAACCATTGGTTAGTGTATGCGTTCCAAATTATAATTACGGACAGTATTTAGAGCATTGTTTAGATAGTATATTGTCACAGACATATCCAAATATCGAGGTATATTTTAGAGATAATCAATCGACGGATAATTCTTATGATATAGCATTAAGCTATAGGAAAAAATTTGAAAAAAAAGGATATTATTTTAACATTGCACAAAACAAAACAAATGTCGGAAGTGATAAGAATTCCCAGTTGCTTTTAAGAGATGTGGAGGGGGAGTACATATATTTTTTGGCAAGTGATGATGCAATTGAACCAACTTTTATTGAAAAATGTATAAGAGTTTTTGAAGAGTATTCTAACGTGTCTATGGTTATGGTGCATAGGAAGGAAATTGACGAAAATGGAAAGTTATATGAGTTGCCGCCATTTTATAATAAAAATTGTGTAGTTGATGGTGAAAGTCAGGCCGCAGTTTTTATGATGGCAGGCATTGCTATACCGGGGCAGAGAATGCAGCGACGTAGCAAGTTGGCACCTATAAAAAAATATAATAGAATATTTAATGTTGCAGGTGATTGGTATAATAATTTTTTGACCGCAATGTGTGGAGATATAGCGTATATTAAAGAGCCACTTTGCCAATACAGAGTTCATACTGGGAATGAAACAAATGAATCAGAAAAAAATTTATTAGGTATAACTGAACATTATCAATTAATAAATTCATTTGTAGATATAGCGAATGCCTTTGGAATGAAGAAGCCACAGGCTAGATTTAATGAAGCTGTTGAGCATTTGGGCGATATGTGTTTGCGCTATGCCTTGAGAATGTTATCAGCGCATGAAGTTGAGGCAGCTAAGCGTTATATGATGCTTGCACCAATCTTGAATAGGAAAATATATGAGAACTCAGAGTATAATGCAATGATGGATTTGACATTTGAAACAGCTCAAAATGAGCTTGATGAGAAGGTTTGTCAATATAAGAAAGAACATTCATTTAATAGAAAAAAATCATATGATCCACCAGAAGGGTATGTTGAGTTAATGATTTAGCCATAAGATAGGACGAGAAAGTCAGTTGGAGAAGAAGTTAAGATATGGATAAAAATAAAAGAAAGCTAGAAGAAATTTTTAATTATTCTGTAGAGCATAATTAATATAATAAATCTACAATGATTGATGATGCTGTGAATGTATGTGTATTTGGATTGGGGGCTTTTTTAAAGAAGCCTTTGATTCTAAGCATATTAGGGAGAACTATCATGTAACTGTATTGTCAGACAATTGTTCAGATTATTGGGGAAAGAAGATTAATGCTATACCTGTAGTATCACCAGAAAAGTTGAAGTATATAGAGAATTTGGTTGTTATTATATTAATTGGAAATCCTTTACCGATAGAAAAGCAATTGGATGAAATGGGAATTAGCTGGGTTACATATACAGATTTAACAATTGATGATGAACTTGAAGATATAGATGTTACATATATAAAAATGGATATTGAAGGAGCAGAATTGAATGCTATAATGGGCACTAAAAACACAATAATAAAAAATAAGCCCAAATTGGCGGTTTGTGTATACCACAAAACAAGTGATTTTTGGAAGATACCTGCATACATTAAGACATTAAATGAAGATTACAGCTTATATTTAAGGCATCATTGCAATTTTAATAGTTGGGGAACGGTATTGTATGCTAAATAATTGATGAAAATCGTGATGATAAAAGGAGATACGAAGATGAATGTAAGAGAGTGCATGAATAAAATAAAAGAGGCGGTGGTTAGTGCTCAGTTAGGTGAGACAATTACTGCTTATAATTGGAATGAATATTTTAAGAATAAAAATGTGGTTGCATTTGGATTGGGAAAGTTTTTTGAGGATACTCATGAAAGATTATTCAAAAAAGTGGATGTTGCAATGCTATGTGATAACAATCCTGAAAAGTGGGGAAATACTTATTACGGGAAAAAATGTGTATCTCCAGATGAATTGTATCAAATGAAAAATGTTGTCGTTATTATGGTGCTGGGAGATTGCAGGTCTGTTGAAAGACAGATGGTAGAACATAATATAGAATGTATTTCTATAACAGAAATACATTTTTCAGCATATGAAAAGGGTATTGATTGCAGGTGGCTTGTTGATAGTCTGGGTAATATAGAGAAGGCTTTGAATAGTTTATATGATGATAAAAGCAGAGAAATTTTCACAAATGTTTTTTTAAATAAAATATATATGTCAAAATCAAAACAAAGATATAGCTCTTTTAGGTGTGGGGGTGAATATTTTAATAATGGTTTATGGAATGTTACAGAAAATGAATATTTGCTTGATGGAGGGGCATACATAGGTGATACGATAGATGATTTTGTCCAAATAACTCATGGAAAATTTGGCGCAGTATATTCGTTTGAATATGATAATAATAATTTTATTGATTTAAAAAATCATATCGAAAAAAATAATTATGAAAATATAGAAATATATCCGTATGGTATATGGAATGTTGAATCAGAAGGAATGTGTGAACATTTTGGAGACGCAGATGGGACACAGATAGTAAATGTTGACGATGGTAATGCTCAAAAGTGTTATTTAAAACCGCTAGATGATGTATTAGCTTCAAAAAAAGTTACAATTCTAAAGTTGGATATTGAAGGGGCTGAGATGAAGGGCTTGGAAGGAGCAAAAAACATTATAGCTTTACAAAAACCGAAACTTGCAATATGTTTATATCATAGACCGGAGGATTTATGGGAAATTCCGATTGAAATCAAGAAAATCTGTCCAGAGTATAATATGATTATTAGACATCACGGATACAATTATACAGATTCTGTTTTATATGCGTGCGTATAAAGGGTGAATTATTTTGAAAAGCAAATAGTATGTAGAAATATATTATAAACATTCGATTAAAAAGGATTCATACATGACTGAAGAACAGTACAATGGTAAAATTATTAAATATGTAAATCAACTCACAAATCAAAATGCAAAAGACATTAATGCAAAACTTGATATGATGTTTGATATAAAACCTGTGAGAACAGTTTGGTATGCTGCGAAAGCTTTGGCATTGATAACGGGGAATTTTGAAAAAAATGCGACTAAAGCATTTGGAATGATGGATGGAAAAATATGGGGAATAGATAATCCGTATGGTATTGATTTATTTTATAAGGTATATAAAATAAAAGCAAACCGTTGTAAAGATTATGTAGATTTGCGTAGAATGACATATGAATGTGAGATGATTCAAGAGCATAAGGACAGCCATGCAATAAGAGATGAAATAATGAGTATGGAATCCACATTATCAAAGTGGGATGGAAATACAGTAACAGGCAGAGAGTTATTTATTAATCTTCTGGATTTATGCTATATTCAAAATAAATATGTAGAATATGCCATACTTTATGAAGCCTATAAGTATTTTTGGCCTGAAAGTTATTATTGTGTTAGAGAATGGTGTATGCATGATACAAACATGGATTATCTTAGAGAAATGTTAAAGATAAATAGTTTGTTTATAATCGTAGCCTCACAAGATGATAATACGTTGTATGAGCTTATTGCATGTTATTTAGCAAAAATGGATAAGAAGGTTGTCTATATACATAAACCCTTAAAAGTGAATGTTGATGGACCGATAAATATCCAGAATACGCTGGAAATCAGTATTGAAAATAAAGAGGAGAGTAGGAATTGTATTACATTTACTCCGGTTGAACTTTGGCATGAGGAAAAATATATCGGCGATAATCGTGAGTTAATAATCAATTATGCTACAGAAAATTATTCAGAAAGTAAACTTTCTACAATTCTTTGTAGTGGAAAGATGATGAATGAGCTGACATGTAGGGAGAGCTTGAGAAAGAATACACAGAGACTTTATAATTTTAGATTTGATTTCTGTGAAGATAATATGGTGTTTGGCTGGCATGGCGATTATTTGGCATATATTAGTTTGGTTTATAATGAAGATACAAAATCACTTATTCACAAAGTGGCTGAGAAAAAATTTTCCATAGTTGTTCCTGCACGTAATTCTGCGGATACTTTGAGATATACTTTGCAAACATGTTTGAATCAGACTTATAAAGGTGATTATGAGATTATTGTTAGTGATAACTCGACAGGACAGAATGCATCTGTATATCAGTTATGTAAAGAACTTAATGATGATAGAATCATATATTTAAATACACCGAGAGATTTGCATTTGCCAAAGAGTTTTGAATTTGCCTATATACATGCCAAAGGAGAGTATATTTTTTCTGTTGGTTCTGATGATGGATTACTACCATGGGCATTAGATGAAATAGATAAAATAACTAAAAAATATCCTGAGGAGTATATTATCCATTGGGATCGCGGGTTTTATGCCTGGCCTGGATTTAACGGTGAACAGGAAAATCAGTTTATATATCCAAGAGAGTATGATAAAGATGGCTACGAGATTTATTATAGAGATGGAATGGATTATCTAGCAGAGGTTCTTGTACACCCTGAAGCCATGTATGGAATGCCAACACTTTATGTTAATTCATGTTTTAAAAGAGAATATTTTGATGTTTTACTTGAGAAAACCGGTCGTTTATGGGATGGTGTATGTCAGGATCTTTATATGGGAGTTGTCTCTTCGGTTATAAATCGAAGAATACTGTATGTTAAGTTTCCGATGTCTGTACTTGGATTAAGTAAAGCTTCCGTCGGAGTTAATTCCAATAAGTCAGTGGATACAGATGAAGAATTTAAGAAGATAACAGAACAACAGAAATTGGATGGAAATATTGGAGGATATTGTAGCTCATATTATGAAAGATTTTGTCCTACTACAATGACAGATACATATTCTCTGATTATTTCATTGTTAAGAATGGTTTCTTTGGGACTTATTTCGGAAAGCTGGATAACGGATGTGTTTCCGTGGAAAGATTGGTATATACATTTAGCAGTGGAGCTTGATATCACTGATGTAGCTTTTGATAAAAAATTACATCAGATGAGATACTGTGCAAAACAATTAGGGGATGATTTCTTGAAGTGGTTTGATGAAGGAATATATGAGGTAAAGACAAGACCTGTTTATATGGATTCAAACGATGAAAAGATTAAAGAAAATGGACCAATCTATAGAAAAGGCAGAGCCGATACAGGTGGGTACATACTTGATGCATCTGATTATGGTGTAAAAAATATTTTGGGTGCTGTACAACTTTTTGCAGATATTATGAACGGTAAGATTAAGGTGGATATTGAATGAGATATATAGTTACTGGAGCGACTGGTTTTATAGGATTTGCATTATGTAAAGAGTTGATAAAAACTGAAAATGATGTAATTGCGATTGTGAGACCAAAATCGAAAAATATTAAGAAGCTAAATAATTATATTAATGAAAATCCTGTGTGCAGTTCTCACATAAATATAATAGAGCTGGAATTGAATGAAATTGGAAAACTATATAAAGAATATAATATCAAGGCAGATGTTTTTTTTCATTTGGCATGGAATGGTTCTTCTGGAAAAGATAGAGAAGATTTTGATATGCAATACTCAAATGTGAAATTTATGATTGACGCTATAAAGACAGCTAAAGCATGTGAATGTCAAAAGATAGTTGGTGCAGGCAGTCAGGCTGAATATGGAGTTTGCCAGCATTTAAATAAAGAAGATGAGGTGGTTCCGCATCCATTTATGATGTATGGAGCAGCAAAGCTTGCCGCATATGAGATGGGAAAAATTTTTGCAAAGCAGATAGATATTGGTTTTATTTGGCCCAGAATATATAGTGTTTACGGTGTCGGAGAAAATGATGGAACTTTGGTCAGCTATGTGATGTCATCATTGCTTAATGGAGATATTCCACAATTATCACCGTGTGAGAATATGTGGAATTATATATATATTGATGACTGTGCGAGAGTATTGCGCAAATTGGGTGAAAGCGTGCATGCTATGGATGGTGTGTATAATGTAGCATCAGAAGATACAAGGTTATTGAAAGATTTTGTTAGAGAAATAAGAGATATCATTGATAAGAAAATGAGTTTAAATTTTGGGGCACATCACAGTATACCAGAGAGGACTTTTTGGTTGGAACCGGATACTACTAAAATTCAGAATGTTGCAGGTTCATGTTGCTGGACTTTTGAGCAGGGAATACGGGAGAAATTGAATGATTACAGCGTGCATCATAACGAGAAATCAACAAGATAAGTTAAAAAAATGTTTACAGCATCTCAAAAAATATAATATTGAAATTGTAGTTGTGGACACAGGATCGGTGGATGATACAAAGAATATTGCAAAAGAATATACAGAATATGTATTTGATTTTCCGTGGGAAAATGATTTTGCCAAGGCCAGAAATTTTGCTATAGAAAAAGCACCGTCAAATCTTATTTTGTCAATAGATTCAGATGAATATGTAACAGCATTAAATGTAGCAGAAATAGAACAACTTATGTCGAAGAATGTAAATGATGTTGGACAGATTACACTGACTAATATATTTAATGCTGACGAGATACGTAAGAATGACGAATTATTAGGTCGTATTTTTGATAGAAGATATTGTCATTATGTTGGCAGGATTCATGAGCAGATTGAGTGCAAAAATGGACAAGAACACTCGTTTTTTTTCACATCAACACATATATTACATGATGGCTATCTTCTTGACGATGAGGAAAGAGCTAAGAAAACAGAACGAAATATTAGGATTTTGAAAGATGAGTTGGAGATGTTTCTTTCAAAATATGAAGGAAAAGATTTAACAAAAATGCCATTATCGGTTCAAAATCGTGCTGGATATATACTTTACCAGCTTGGAAAAAGTTATTATATGAAGCATGATTATAAAACAGCAGCGGAATATTTTGATTTGGGTTTATCTTTTGATTTAAATGATAAATTAGGATATGTGATAGATATGGTTGAGACATATGGTTATGCGCTTATTAATTCGGGGCAAGTAAAAAAGGCATTGGCTTTGACAAATCTGATAGATACATTTGGAAATAGTGCAGATTTTCGTTTTTTATTAGGTATTATTTATATGAATAACGAAAAATATGATGAAGCAGTTGAACAGTTTGTTATGGCGACAACTTTTTCAAAGTCAAAAGTAAGAGGTGTTAATTCATATTTGGCATATTATAATATAGGTGTTATATATGAATGCTTGGGTGATAGAATAAGAGCAATCAAATATTATAAAAAATGTAACAATTATAAGCCTGCAAATAATAGACTTAGAATATTATTAGAAACAGAATGAAAGAAGAAAGAGTATTAATATGGATTCAAACATTACAGTGGTTTTAATTTTACAAAATAATGAAAATATATTATTTGATTGTATTGAATGGCTGACAAGTGTGTATGGAATAAAAAATATTATATTAGTGGACAATGGTTCAAAAGATGGTACTGTTGGGAAGATGAGCTGTTTAGAATTTGACAATATAATATTTGATGAAGGCATTCAGGGGTATAGTACAATTGTTAATGCAGTTGTAGATAATTTTGAGTTATCTGATATCGTGGTTTTTATGGATATCAGATTTATTCTGGCAGCAAATAGCTTGCTTTGGATTCAAAATGCATTTGAAGAGCCTGAAACTGTTATTGCAGGTTTTTCTATTAGAGACAATTTTAGTAGCTTAGATGAGATGCTGGCATCAGAAATAAAGTATGATGGATATTGTAAACAAGAGTTAAGAAGAACACTTGGTGTTGATAGTGGAATTTGGGCAATATCAAAGGAAACATTATTGCGATATGGAAAATTTAATGAGAATTTGTATACATCTAAAAGTTGTTTGATGGACTATGAACTGCGTCTGATTGAACAGGGGAATATACCGGTTGTAGCTTGTAATGCATATGTATATGAGATTAATATGCCACAAAGAGAAGAAAATGTTTTGCAACACAATATTAATAGTGATAGATGCAAGATGAAAGAAAAGTGGAATATGAATTATTTCAATTTGCAGCCACATTATTCGTTGCTAAATCTTATGAATGATAATAAAGATGCAGATTTGGAGGTGCTTGAGGTAGGCTGTGATATGGGAGCTTCGTTAATAGAAGTAACAAATAGATTTTATAATGCAAATATTCACGGATTGGAAATTAACAAGGATGCGGTATTTATATCGAAAAATATCATAGATATTGTGCAAGGAAATGTTGAAAATAAAGATTTGAAATTTAAACAGAAGTTTGATTATATTATTTTTGGTGATGTGTTGGAACATTTGCATGATCCATTAGGTACAATAAAATATTGCAGAACATTATTAAAAAATAACGGAGCTATTTTAGCTAGCATACCTAATCTTATGCATATGTCAGTTATGAAACAATTGTTGTTGAATGGTGTTTTTGAGTATGAGGATACTGGGTTATTAGATAGGACACATATCCATTTTTTTACTTATTATGAAATTATTAAAATGTTCAATGAGGCCGGTTTTATTATTGACAAAATTGAAGGTACCAGGACTATACTTTCTCAAGAGGATAAAGAACTTGAGGATAAGTTATTAGAACTTTCATTAGAGACAGAATCGTTTATGTATGATGTTTATCAATATTTGATTAGGGCAGTAAAGAAAGATTAGTTAGATTATGATATTATATTACGACTGGCACTCAAACAGTACCGCTGATATTTGTCAGGGATTTGAGGCATTAGGTTTTTCTTATGATATATGGCATCATGAACTGAGCAATTATGAGCACGATGAGATTTTTCAAAGGGATTTGTGTAATCGGTTGAAAAGTAAAGCATATGACTGTATTTTTTCCTTTGATTATATCCCATTGCTTTCGTATGTAGCGATGCAATGTGGTATTTTGTATTACTCATGGATTTATGACTGTCCATAGCTTGGTGCAGCAGGCGTCGCTTTTTTCTTTGCATCTGGCTGATGAAGAATTTGAAGACAGTTTTCGGCATGAGGTGAGTTTTATTGGCAGCCTCTATAATGACAATATGTATAATCGTGTTGGTTTTCTTCCGCAGTATCTGAGAGGTTATCTGGAAGGAATGATTCATAGTCAGCTTAATGTTTTTGGATATGATTTGATTAGAGAGCTTTTAAGTTCGGATGTTGTTGAAGCGTTGGACAAGTATATTTTGCTGGATGATAGTGTGGATCCTTATTCCGTAACACTATGGTAAGTTTCACGGAATCAGGTATTAGAGAAAGAAACATTATAAGAATCTTTTCAATAAGCTAGGGATAGGTTATAATATCCTTAGCTTATTTTTTATAGGAGGCGGGACATGGAAAATAACAAACTTGAAAGTTATCTTCAGGGAGTGGCAGTTCAACAATACAAATCTGATATCGGATTTAGGACTTTAGTTGAAAGCGTAAATGATAACATGTATATTATTCCGAAATATCAGAGAAAATATAGATGGAAAAAGGAACAGGTTGTTAGTTTGGTTGAGTCTTTGTTGAGAGGACTCCCAATTCCGCCTATTTATACTTGCAGGAATGAAAATAATCAATTGGAGATATTAGATGGACAACAGAGGGTTATGAGCCTGTTTTTCTACTATATAGGTTATTTTTTGAATAAAAAAAAGGAAAGCGCTATAGATTTTTCGGAGATCGACACCCAAAACTGTTCATTTGCAGAGGCACTAATAAGTCAATTTCAAGTTGAGAAACTTCACATTGATTTAAAAGATGCAAATGGAGAGAAATTTAACGCTGATTATGCGGCACTGCCTATAGAGATAAAAAGAAAAGTTGATTATACAGCCATTACTGTTATTGAGATTAAGATTGGACGTGAGGACAAGAGACAGGAAGTTTTACAAACTATTTTTGAAAATCTTAATCAGAATGGTGCGATTTTATCACCACAGGAACAGCGTAATGGAATATATATGTGTAAATTTTACGATATGTTACATGAGTTTAATAGGAACAATGCGAAATGGAGAAAACTGTGGGGAAGAGAAGATGCTAAAGACAGGGATATGGAAACACTTTTGCGTTTCTGTGCACTAAAAGGAAATGTTGAAATTGTCATTAATAAGGATGAAAATAAGTATGAGTTTGAAATAAAAGGATATTACAGTTCATATGCTGAATTATTAGATAGATTTTCAATGGAGGCTGCGGGATTTTCGGATGGAGAAATTGAAAAATATAAGACCAGTTTAGAAAAGTTTGTAAATTTATTTGAAGTCAATAATGTATTATCATCAAAAGTTGCATTGATGGAAGGGTTTTATATTATATTTGAAAAATTAGGCATTAGAAGGAAAATAACGAATGAAATGCTTGATAATGTTCAAAAAGCTGATGATTATAAGAATAATAGCAGACAGAGAACTGTTAATATCAAGAAAATGAATGGAAGGTGGAACGCAGTATATGAAATTTGGACGGGGTTCGATAGGGGAAATTGTTGATATAATAAAAACAGCAAAGTTACCACATAGCGATACTGTAATAATAGGGGATAATTCGAGTGGAAAATCATTGCTTTTAAATAAAATCATTGAATCTCAGGAAAAAGAAAAGAATCTATATTGGAATATGACTTGGTGGAAAGGGAGTATGTAGCATTGAAGATGATCATTTAAACTATAACATTAATATGTATGAAGAAA
>OGSD01000849.1_pt1 | contig 30979 bp, 26 predicted proteins | sample 1553571 | NCBI WGS metagenome assembly OGSD01 (sample SAMEA2580072, study PRJEB22360) | human gut metagenome | biome: human gut; feature: human-associated habitat; material: faeces | place: Denmark | collected 2008/2010 | reverse complement strand
CGTTCTTCACTCTTCACTTAAATATGCTCCTAGCTCACCTTAGTGAGCGATAACTCCTCTAACTCCTTTAACTCCCAATAACAATATACCCAACAAGACAATTGCAAAATTAATTAACAAATAACAGAATTATTAAGACATTATCATTAACATGACATTGAGGCTTATGGTAAAAGAAAGAACACAGAAAGAACCTAGAAAATGGACAAAATGAGGCTATTTGTTTCGTATATGACAAATTTAGGGCTGATATAGAATAATCTTAATCAAAGTTAAATCCGTAATTTTGCACACCAAAAAAGCGACATAAAGTATGAGATTACGGAGATTAGCCGTGTTGTTATTATTTGCCGGCAGCAGTGTTATGGCGTGCCGGATGTCCGCTCAGAAACCGTTGAGGATGACAATTGACGAATTGTTTAGAAGAGTGGAACAATCGAATGTAGAAGTTAAAGCGGCACAAAAGGACGTGAACATTTCCAGACAACTAGAAAAGAACGCAAGGGCAAAGCGACTGCCCGACATCGGTCTGGAAGCAGGAGTAAACTATCTGGGGGATGCAACAATTCTGGAACGTGACTTTTCGAACCCTACACGTTCGGCAATGCCCCATCTGGGCAACTTGCTTTCTCTTTCGCTCTATCAGCCTCTCTACTCCGGAGGTGAGATAACGGCAGGAATACAGAAGACGAGATATCAGACACAGATGGCATCTACCGACCTGAAGATTGTTACGGATAACATTAAAATGGAGGTGCTCGACTGCTATCTCAGTCTTCTGAAAAACCGCAACCTGCTGAGTGTGTACGACGAGAACATCAAGCTGACAAAACAACTGATTGAGGAGATGAAGGTGCGCTCTGAACAGGGGCTGGCACTGGCAAACGACGTTACGCGCTACGAACTGACCCTGTCGAACCTTACTTACGACAGAAGCACCGTGGCCAACGCCGTGGAGCATCTTAACTACAGTCTGCTGGTGTATCTCGGACTTGACGAAGGCACGATGATAGAGCCATGGCTCGGCACGGACGAGATGAATCTGCCCGACCTTGGAGCAAGCCACTGGAGACAGGAGGCCGAGATGTCGCCCAAGCTGAAACGGCTCGACCTGGCCTACTCGCAGGCTAAGACCGAAGAGAAGATTGTGCGCAGCCGCATGCTGCCCATGATAGGACTGACGGCAGGCAACAGTCTCGAAGGCCCGACAACCAACTGCGCTCCCGTGAAGAACAACAACATTAACACATGGTGGGTGGGCGTGAAACTGTCGATGAACCTGTCGGCCTTCTATAAAGACAACACCTCGCTCAACGCCGCAAGGATGCAGACGGCAAAGCTGGTGGACAACCGCCAGGCCGAAAAGGAAACGATAGACCGAAAGGTGGACCAGATGTACAAATACTACACCGAGGCATGCCGTCAGGTGGAGACGCAGAAAAAGAACGTGGAACTGGCCAACGAGAACTACAGGATTGTGGAGCAGCGCTATTCGGCCGACCTGTCGCTGCTGACCGACATGCTCGACGCATCGACGTCAAAGCTCGACGCCGAGGTAAGACTGGTTAACGCACGCGTGAATGTGGTGTACTATTATTATCAACTAAAATATATTTCAGGAAACTTTTAAACATGAACCGCAAGACAAGACGAATGATCCAGAACATCGTGGTTCTGGCTGTGCTGGCAATAGGTATATGGTGGATATGTGTACAGTTTATAAAATTCAACGTTTCAACCTTCACTGACAACGCGCAGGTGCGCCGACACATCGTGCCGGTGAACGCACGCGTGCAGGGCTACATCAAGAAGGTGTGCGTTGAGGAATATTCCTTCGTGCATAAAGGCGACACGCTGGTGATACTCGAAGACAGAGAATACAGGCTGAAGCTGGCAGAGGCCGAAGCCGAACTGCAGAACGCAGTGTCGGGCAAGACGGTGATGAGCTCGGCGATAAGCACCACGGAAAGCAACATAGGCGTGAACGAGGCGTCGATACTGGGCACAAAGGCCGAACTGGAGAACGCCGAACGCGACCTGCAGCGCTACTCGGTGCTGCTGAAAAACAAGGCCGTTACGCAGAAACAGTATGACGACGTGAAGACAAGATATGAAAGCACAAAGGCCGAATATGACATGCTGTGCAGACAGAAGCGCTCAACGTCGCTGACCAAAAACGAACAGACAAAGAAGCTGGGACAGCAGGACGCAAGCATAAAACTGGCCAAGGCGCGCAAGGACTATGCCGCACTGGACGTGTCGTACACCGTGATAACGGCACCTGTAGACGGATATACATCGAAGATAACGCTGCAGGAGGGACAGCTCGTGCAGCCCGGACAGACGCTGATGTCGGTGGTTGACGAAAACGACGTGTGGGTTGTGGCCAACTATAAGGAGACACAGACGGCAAAGATGAAGCCAGGCGACCGCGTGAGGATAACCGTAGACGCCATACCGGGCATTGAATATGTGGGCGTGATAGAGGCCATGTCGAACGCCACGGGGGCACAATATTCCATAGTGCCGCAGGACAACGCCACGGGCAACTTTGTGAAAGTGGAACAGAGGCTGCCGGTGAAGATACGCTTCACGAAGGAGAACAGCAAGGAGAACATAAGGCGGCTGCGTGCCGGCCTGAACGTTGAATGTGAAATGATCGACTGATAATGGCCAAGCTATATCATACGACAAACACCGTGATACGCACGCGGCAGCTCCTGATGTATAAAGACTGGGTGCCGCCACGGCTGCGTTTCTGGCTGTATATGGCGTTCGGCTTTCTGTATCAGTATGTGGGAAGCATCAACACGTCGTACTCAAACCAGATTGTAAGCGAGATAGCGCTGCTCAACGAGGACATACAGATGGCAGGCTACTGCACCCTGGGCGGCATAACGGTGTGCTTCCCGGTGATGTACAGGCTGAAATTCTATATGTACACGCGGCAGCTGTTTTTCGTTTCTGCCATCGGAATAATAATATGCAACGCCCTTACCATGTCGGTAACCGAGCCGTGGATGATATGGGGACTGGCCTTCATTGCGGGCTTCTGCAAGATGCTGGGCATGTTTGGCTGCACGAGCGTGTTCCGTCTATGCGTAACGCCGTCGCGCAACTATGCCGTGTTCTTCCCTGTTGTCTACATCATGGTGTGCGGCGGAACATATCTTTCTGGCATAACGACGGCATATCTTACATACTACGGCAACTGGCGACTGATGAACCTGTTTGTCATAGCGCTGATGATGATTCATTGCGGCATAGTATATTTCATGATGAAGCCCGACCATCGTCCGGGTCCGTTCCTGTCGCTAAAGGGTGTCGACTTCGTAGGTCTGTTCCTCTGGAGCGCGTTCCTGATATCAGGCATGTGGATGTTCACCTACGGCGAGCATTACGACTGGTGGATGAGCAGCACTATATGGCAGGCCACGGGCATAACGCTGGCGTTTTTTGCCGCAGCCCTGTGCCGGTCGAAGTTTCACGAAAAGCCGTATCTGCCGCTGTCTATATTCAAGTTCAGGTCAGTGCAGCACCTCATGCTGCTTCTGCTCGGCGTTGGCATTCTTCAGGCTGCGCCCAAACTGTTGCAGTCGATGTATCTGTCATCTGTGCTGAAATACGACTCGCTCAACACGATATCGCTCAACTGGCCTATACTCTACGGCGTGGTGGTAGGCTCGCTGCTGGCCTTTGCCACATTCGTAAAGTGGCACTGGGGATTCAAGAAATACTTTATTGTGGCGCTTATGCTGCTCACCTTTTACGAAGTGTCGATGTATTTTCTCATCGACGGCGACACCAACAGAGAGGCTTTCTTCATCCCGCTGTTTGCCTTTGGCGTGTCTGAGGTGATGATAGGCTCGGCGTCTAACGTATATCTGTCGCAGTCGCTCCCCTTCTCTCACTTTTTCTTCGGCCTCAACTCCATAGGCTACATACGCTGCGGCATAGGAACGGCCTTAGGTTCGGCCACGGTGCAGCGCCTATACAACTGGTCGATATCAAAGAACAGCCTCAACGCGGCCGACAACATGGACGGCACGGTGATGCCGTTCGACCTGCCGTCGTGGAGCGACACAATGGCTGTGATATCCAAGCAGGCCGTGATGATATCCATAAAGGAGTGCTACGGCTACATGACGGCCATAGGCATACTGATGATGATGCTCATCATTATTCATCACTACCGCCTGCCCGTAATCCGCCTGCTGCCCAGAATGGCAGCCATACGCCAATGGATGAACACCGAGAAGACCAACGACCCGAAGGGCTCCGTTATTCCGAACAAAGCAGAAGAGGACGACGAGGATGAAGAAGATGACGCTGACTGTCTGGAAGATAAAAAAGAAAAGGAGAACTGACGGAAGACAGACACCCCAAAACTTCACCTTTCGCCTGCTCCTCGGCATGAAGAGGAAATAGAAGGCTAAAACACTAAGACGGCATAAAAGTTGTAAAATTTTGAACAGTTAAGTATGTTTTATATATATTACTGTTCAAAATTTTACTATATTTGCAAAAACAAACAATGTTCTCAATATCCATGCTAATCTAAATAAGCATGCTTACCAGACATCTTGTTTGAGTAAACTTTATCCGTACATCATGAATAATGTTTTAGCAAAACTCGGCAACATACCGGTAACGTCCTCAATAATTGAATCACTATATCCACAATTAAAAGGAGGAAGCCAAAAAATAAGACAACTTGAGAAAAGCGGAGATATTATCCGCCTTAAGAGAGGACTGTACATATGTAATCCTGAGATATCAGACAGGCCTCTGTCTACCGAGCTTATCGCCAATCATCTTTACACCCCGTCATATGTATCTATGTCTTCTGCATTGCGTTACTATGGCCTCATACCTGAAATGGTTTACACTATGCAGTCAATGACGCTAAAACATTCACGTAGCTTTGACACTGCATTTGGACGGTTTGAATATACATACATCCCAAGAAAATCATTTTCAATAGGACTGTCGAGCATTGAAAAGGACGGATATGCGTTCGTGATGGCTACACCGGAAAAAGCACTATGTGACCTGATTGCCAACTCACCAAGCGTAAATCTAAGATCCATAAAAGATGCTGAAACGTATCTTGAAGAAGACATACGCATGGAGATGGACGACTTTTTAATGATGAACGTAAACATCTTTGAAGAATATGCCAAGACTGGCAAAAAGTCGGAATCAATAAGAACCTTAATAAAACTGCTAAACAATGACAAATGACATTTACGACAGTATGCTTTCGGCATACGACCTTTCTACCGAACAGAAGAAACGCAATGCCATATTTGAGGTTAACCAGCAAATAATACTTGCCGGTCTTTATAACGGAGGTTTCTTCAACGTGGCTGCGTTCTATGGCGGTACATGTCTTCGTATTTTCCATGGTCTTCAACGCTTTAGCGAAGACATGGACTTCTCTCTTTTGGCACCTGACGACGAATTTGATTTCAAGAAATATTTTCAGCCCATCATCGATGAATTTGCCGTTGTGGGAAGAAACGTGGAAATAAAGAAGAAAGACAAAAAGAGTTTCGGAAAGGTTGAATCGGCATTTCTAAAAGACAACACTGATGTTTACGACATATCTTTCCGTACAGACAAATCGATAAAAATAAAAATTGAGGTTGACACACAGCCACCGCTGAAATTTGAAACTGAGCAAAAGTTGCTGTTGCAACCACATTCATTTATGACACGCTGCTTTGTTTTGCCCGACCTGTTTGCAGGCAAAATGCATGCACTGGTGTACCGTGCCTGGAAAAATCGAGTAAAGGGACGCGACTGGTATGATTTTGAATGGTATGTACGCCATAATGTACCACTTGACTTCAAGCATCTGGCAGAACGCGTAAAGCAGTTTAATAATGAGGAAATTGACATGGATACATTTATCGCGTTGCTGAAAGAAAAATTATCAACTGCCAATATAAATCAGGTTAAAAATGACGTCCTGCCTTTTGTCAGGAATCCGAAAGAACTGGATATCTGGTCAAATGATTACTTTGTACAACTGGCAGATATGATAAAGATTATAAATGTGTAAGAAATAACAAAAATTCGATGATATGAAAGAAATAAGATGTCCTAAATGTCAGAGCGTGTTTCAGGTAGACGAGGCCGACTATGCATCTATCGTCAGTCAGGTTAAGAACGCCGAGTTTAACGACGAACTCAACCGCAGACTTGAAGAGGTGAGGAAACAATATGCGGCAGAACTGAAGGCCGACGTGATGAAGTCGGAACAGACGTTCGGACAGCAACTATCGGCAAAGGACCTTGAAATAGGAGAAAAGAATACTGAGATAGAACGGCTGAAGGCGCAGATAGACAGCATGGCGCAGGCTAAGGCGCTTGAACTGGCTGAAGAGATGAGCAAGAAAGACCAGGAGATATCGGAACTGAAGGCTAAGATTGAGAGCACGGCACAAGCCAAGGCACTCGAACTGGCCGGAGAGATGAACAAAAAGGATCAGGAGATATCCGAACTGAAAGCCAAGATTGAGAGCACAGCACAAGCCAAGGCTCTCGAACTGGCCGGAGAGATGAACAAGAAAGACCAGGAGATATCCGAACTGAAAGCCAAGATTGAAAGCACGGCGCAGGCTAAAGATCTGGAACTGGCAGGAGAAATGAACAAAAAGAATCAGGAGATATCCGAACTGAAGGCTAAGATTGAGAGCATGGTACAGACTAATGCGCTCGAGCTGGCCGGTGAGTTGGCAAAGAAGGACAAGGAGATTTCGGAACTGAAATCCACAATTTCGCAGAGTAAGGATGCCTGTCATATAGCCGTACTTGAGGAACAGCAAAAAGCGCAGGACGCTCTGAAGGAGAAAGACAACAAGATTGTTGAGCTTACGGGCATGGTGAACCAGCAGAAGAATGAGGCCGCACTGCGTGAGAACAGCATAAAGGAGACTTACGAAATGCAGCTGAAACAGAAGCAGGAAGAGGTTGACTACTATAAAGACCTGAAGACAAGGATGTCGACAAAGATGGTCGGCGAGACACTCGAAATACACTGCAGCACGGAGTTCAACCGCATGCGCCCGCTATTCCCCAACGCCTACTTTGAGAAAGACAACGACGCATCGGGCGGCAGCAAGGGCGACTTCATATTCCGAGACTATGAAGACGGCTTTGAATATATCTCCATTATGTTCGAGATGAAGAACGAAATGGACCAGACCGCTACAAAGCATAAGAACGAGGACTTCTTGAAGAAACTCGACGACGACCGCAAAGCCAAGAAATGCGAGTTTGCCGTACTTGTGTCGCTGCTCGAACCTGAAAGTGAGCTGTACAACACGGGCATCGTTGACATGTCGCACCGCTATCCTAAGATGTATGTCATCCGTCCTCAGTTCTTCATTCCGCTGATAACGCTACTTGTGCAGACGTCAAAGAAGAGCATAGAGTATCAGCGCCAACTGGCCATTGCGCGCAGCCAGTCGGTAGACGTAACCAACTTTGAGAGCCGTCTCAACGACTTCAAGGAGAAGTTTGCCAACAACTACCGCCTTGCGAGCGAGAAGTTCAAGACGGCTATCGACGAGATAGACAAGTCGATAACTCACCTGCAAAAGATAAAAGAGGCCCTCGTAGGCTCCGAGCGCAACCTCCGCCTGGCCAACGACAAGGCAGACGGCCTAACGATAAAGAAGCTTACATACAACAACCCGACTATGAAAGAGAAATTTAAGGAAGCACGGGCTGTTGAGGAGGATGAGGACGAATAATACTCCTGAGTGACACACATCAGGCAAAAAAACAATAAGCCCCGAAACATCATTGTCACGACTTTTTATGTGCTCAAATAATGATGTTTCGGGGCTTATTATTATGTCTAATACAGCCACCTAAAAAGCAGCTTAATATAAAAACGTCCGGCACAATTTATTTCAGCAAATTTACAAAATCCAATGCGTCGTCAGGCAAAAGATAAGTCAACTTACCATTGTCCCTTAATTCCATAAGCAGACGTCCCTGAAGATTTGGACCAACATATTTGTCATCAACCAATTTTACGCCCCAAGTATCTGCATACTTTTTACGGAATGTTGTCTGATCCTCAACTATATATCTGTTGTCGGTATCTTTAAGTTTTTCCCTGAAATCTGCATTTTGATCATACTTACATTGAAGACAGAACTTTATTGCGTCAACAATCATCTGTCCCCAATCGCTGCGCCTGTAAGCTCTCTCCCATTTCTTTGCTTTCATCTTCGGATTGCCGGCACCATATATATCCAACAAAACATCCTTATCCTTAAACTTCATCATCTGGAAGAGCTGCTCGGCAGACTTAAACTCAACATCGTTAATTACTATTGGAGTCCGTCCGAAGTTACTTAATATGCCCCACTCTTCTTTAACTTTATGTATGGCTACACATTGCTCTTTCGGATAATCTTTGATAGAATAATACTGTGGATAGTATTTTTCTATGAATGGCGCTATGCTATAAAAACTCATATCTGCTATACTTCGTTGTTTAATTGAAAAACCGGGACGACAGTGTCTTGTATAAGATGTTTACTTGCATCCAGACAAACCCGGTCAATCCTTATTATCTCTATTTTGTTGACATTAAAAATCGCACGATTTGTACCAAGAGAAGGATTTCGCCACGAATATGGCCACACAATACAGTCGACACCGATTTTGTTATCCAAAAACTCGGCAGCGGCTTTCTCTCCGATAAAGTCATCATTCCCAGTAAGTGTGTTTGCCAGATATTTACGGAATAATTTCCCGTCAGCCTTAACCTTGTCAGGAATTTTCTCACCAAGCACATTTTCTGTACGCATAACAATCTTAGCATTAACAGGCTGCTTAAACATTATGTAATTATCATCCGTCAATGAAGGCACTGCCACGGTATAGACAAAGTTTTCACCTCCTGACTGTGCTTTTTGACCTGAATAATGGGCAGCAGAACTATATTTTGAAGTGACATACACACCATAACCGAACTTAATCTTTCCGCTTCCCTCCAAGACATGCTTCAAGTCAAACTCAGTAAAATAGTTATGTGAGCCATGATACATAATATCTGTGTTTTGCATATTATTTGTTCCAGCCAATTTCAATTCATAAATATTAATTAGAAGCAAATATATAAATTTTTCAGGCAATATAAAAACAGTCTATCTGAATGTTGGATATTTTAAATCCCAGAACTTTCATATGTTGTCCTCATGACGCACCACAATACGCCATGAGGAAACAAACAACAATAATAACCGGCAGAAGCAACATATAAATAAAGAACAAAAAACATTGTTGCTTACCAACCGGTTATGACACGAAGCAAAAAGCTAAAATCCTATTCTTACCTTATTTGATTTTCCTATAACCTCGTTTTTACAATATTCCTCAATCTTAGCAAGATTGACATTATCTTCGCCATACAGGATTGAATCGACTACAGCTTTACGCGCCACATTTTCGATCTGACCTCCAGAGAACTGATACTTACCTGCAAGAAACGCAGCAGAACTGTCATCAATAGTTGTCATTATAGTCTGCCATAATTTCTTTCTGGCCTTTTCTGTTGGCTTTGTAAACTCTATTTTATACAAGAAACGGCGTTCAAAAGCCTTGTCGAAATTTGTAACAAGGTTAGTAGTAGCAATGAGTATGCCGTCGAAATTCTCCATTTCCTGAAGTATGATGTTCTGAATAGAATTTTCCATTTTGTCAACAGAGTTTTTTGCATTGTCAATTCGAGAACTGATAATGGCATCTGCTTCGTTGAAAAGCAAAATCGGAATACGCTCAGAACGCTTGCACATCTCTTTGTAATTGTCAAAAACAGCCTTTATGTTTTTTTCACTTTGCCCAACCCACATAGAACGCATCCGTGAGATATTAATCTGCATAATCTCTCTCCCGGTACATCTGGCTATCTGCTTAACAGCTTCAGTCTTTCCGGTTCCCGGCGCACCATAGAAAAGTATAGAAAATCCTCTGCTCATATTCTTCTCCTCAAGCCTTTGGCGAACAGTATTCAGATTCTTATCACTAAGCAGTCCGCACAGTCTGTCATATTGCTCAGAGACGGTATTATCGAATATCATCTGCTTTTCATTAATCGCGTCAGGCTTCAATATGTCCGTATGTTCGTCATTCACCTCGTCATAACATGCAATCTTTACGTTGTCAAGAAGAATTTTACGTGCCTTGTCGGTAAGCATGAACGTTCCGCGGTCTTTAAAGCCATTGCTCATTGAAAAATCTATCAGTCCAAGCTTCATCAGTTCATGACTTCCATTCTGCAATGCCCTTAACTGACGGGCGCGTACAGACTCCTCGTCAAACAAATAAATAAAATTATCCAGCGCAACATTTTTTATGTTGCTGTTCATAAGACATCTTCCCATCTGTGACAACAAGAGGACAGATTCATCCTCCAAGATTAGCTTACGGAGCCCATCGACAAAACATATTTCTTTATTTTCATCATACAACTCGTTTATTTCAACAACAAGTTCTTCCGTGTCAATTTCTTCCATCTTGCGTAAACTGAGCAAATTATATACAAACGAAAACAGTTCATACAAATCAGAAGCCTTACGCGGTTTACATACATACGGCTCATTTGCCACCAAAGCATCCATCACGCCGTCGTTTATCTTATAACCGTCAAACGGGCCATGTGCGCCGGATTTACGCAAGATACGTTTTTTCTCCAGTTCGTCAATCTCCTTCTGATAGCACAATATCTTCAGATTTTTACATTTAAGTTCACTTGCGATATCGGCAAGAGTTATGCACGGATCATTACTGAAGTTAATATAAAGAGCCATTAGCACAGTCTGCATACTGTTTAGTTTCTGACGTTCAGCAACATATTGAATATACCTTTGTGCTCTCTTTATTGACGCCGCACTTAACGACTCACCTGCAACAATCTCCAATATTCTTTCAAGACAATTCATCATTGTCATATCTTTCTTTGGTATCGGCTTTAAGCGGGTTGACTTACCCTTGCTCTTTGATGCTAATTCGGTTTCTGAATTGTATGTATGTCTCATTTTCTCAATATTTTTTGTTTGTAAATAGTACCTGTATGTTTTTGCTGAAGAAGACACGAGAACATATCTTGACGAGAAAAGATATGTAGATATAACGCCTTCGCACCGATGTATGCGAAAACGTTATATCTAAATTTAATCTTTATACGGGATCACTCTGAACACCGAGCAATAAGTGTTCGCTGTCTTCTGCGTCGTCGTAGACATTACCTTCCGTGTCTATATAGAATGTCTTTCCGTCACGGATAAATTTAATCGGCTCATCTATGTCGTCATGCTTTATGTCATCATATTCAGGACTTACATATACATCATTCTCAAAGGCATAAAGTCCTTTCTTATCATCTTTTCTAAACACAGCAAACTGATCTTCAAGTATCTGAATGTCATCATGCTCAACAGGGGCCACAAACCGTCCGTCGGAATTTATCAAACCCCAATAGTCGTCAGCCATTACAATAAAGCAGCCATAATATATCAACGGCGCAATCTCATGATACTCGCATGGAGCAAGCATTTCTCCGGAGCCGTCAGATTTTACCATTCCGAAGTTGCCATGATTAATAACAATATAAGGCATATTTTTCACGAAATAGCAATATGTGAATGCTATTTTGTCAAACTTAGCCAGAACAAGAATTTCTCCCAATACATTTTTTACTCCTGCCTTACCATCCTCATAGAAGATAACATCTGACCAGTCGAAACCGTTTTTGTATTTTTCTGCTTCAGCCAGTGCTTCGTCTCTCAATTTCTCGTCTGTCAGTTTATCAGCCTTAGCCAGCATGTTGTTATACACTCTCAGAATCTCCGATGTAGCTTTAATATTTTTCATAACTTTTTGTTTTTATAGTTAATAATAATTTATAATCAATTTGTTTATTCTTTGTGTATGCCATTCTGTCATAACCTGATGATTACAACGTCATGCTTTCCGTTTTGAGAATAGTCTGGAAAAGAAAGATTCTTTCTGAATCATTTCCATGTTTGAGGTATCAGTATACTTATCTATATTCAGTCCATAAACAACATTCATGTATTTTGCAATGGTCCTGAATTCCTTACCATGACTCCACGTCGGGTTTACATTATTATAGTATAAGAAATAATGTATCATCTCGTGGGTCATTAGCGTCCGTAGTTGAGCATCTGTATATTTATACCTGTCGCTTATCATGATACAGGCAGATAGAATTACGTCATTATAATAGTCACATGTAAAAGAACCTACAGGATCTTTCTTATGCATAAAATCCAGCTGAGGACACGGCAAAGTTCCACCGAAGAATCTGAAATTACATTCATCATACATGTCATACAGGTCAGGCAATGTCAGCACCTTTGCTGTTGCAGCCTTTGTCTTTGTAGTTTTTTGTCTATGTTTCATTGGCAATGCTTTTTAAGTTAAACATATTTATGTCAAAATAGGGGTGTTTCAAGTTTCAGTTTTTATTGTCGGATCTTTGTTGGCACCATTTTCATCACCAGCAAAAAGTAAGCCAATAGTTTCTCATACTTGATTTTTGTGCTACTACAGACAACGTCCCTTAGAAATTATCTGCTTTTTCATTCTTTAATGCATATCCTGAGGTCCAAATGTCATCTGGTTTCCTATAGCATCCTATCGAAACATTATCTCGTTTATTTTGTAAATATTGTTCCGCCATATCTTGTTCGTTTTGTTTTCATATTGCAAATTATACGGCAGTTATTTTTACTATCCAAAATAGGCTTAATAAATTTAACAACATTTTAAGATTTCTCAGCCAAATTAAAATATGTTTACCATTTTCCAACTTATTATATGGAATATCTGCCACATATCATTTTTCTCGTTTTTCATGCAAATGTGGTGTACTAAATAAGTTGTCAATCTCCTCCAATAAAAAGTATGTCCAGTACACTGCTATTGACTAAAATTAGTGGCCCGGTAACGAATAAAAAGTGGGCCACTTTTTAACCGAAAGTGGCCCACTTACGATGCATAAACGATAGGTTAATGATTTAAAACCTAAACGCTGTTATTTGCTTACACATTTGCTTGCAAAAACATTTTTCCTGCTTATCTTTTAACCATAAGCGCATGTTTTCCTTTCAATTTTCAGCACTTAAAATCTTATATGCCAAAGACGGCGCAGACATTATACGTCTAAAGTAACAAAACAGACATATAACATTTTACATTTTTATCAAAGCTACGACAATCAACCTTCCCTACCCTCTCTGTTTCTGCTTGAACAACTGAAGAGGTTTGCCGTAGTTGAGCATGCGCCAGATCCACTCTAAGGGGCCGAAAAGGCAGTAATGGAGCCACAGACGGCTTAGCAACATCTGAAGGACAAACACGCCGAGGGCTATAATCTCTGTAAGCGAAAGGCCCACGCCGGCACCAAGGCCGAAGCCTATGCCGTAGAAAAGGAACATGCCTGCTATAGACTGACAGATGTAATTGGTCAAAGCCATGCGGCCGGGAGCGGCAAGGGCGCGCCATACCGACGAACGGCTGCTGAGGAGATAAAGCAGGCAGAGGGACGACATATAGGCGAAGCCTAGCGGATAGACGCTGACGGCGTAAAGCAATGAGTGGGCAGCGTTGCCAAAAGGATGACCGCCAACGGCGCTCCATGCATAGACAACAGACAAAGGAAGACCGACGCTGAAGCCTATAACCGACACGCGGCGCAGCAAGTGCCTGTGGGCTGAAAGGTCGGCGTATATCTTCTGACGCCCGATGTAATAGCCTATCAGAAACAGGCCGAGGACCTTAAAGTAGCGGTTGCCGTCGACAAACTCCTGCACTCTCACCAACGCTCCCTGAATAAGAAACTGGAACACCTGAGCATAACTGTCGGCATCGCGCAGCCAATAGCCGAAGTTTTCTTCTGTTATGCCGTACTTGCGGCAGTAATGCCACTGAGCCTCAACGGCAGGAGCCGAGAGACTGACGCCGAAGATCTGTGTCAGTGTGTCGACAGCCACGGGCAGCAAAAGGAAGAAGGCTGCCCACGAAAGCATCTTCCGGTTGCTCACGTTTCTGAACAACGGCAGCACCATGCCCATAAGGGCATAAAGCATAAGTATGTCGCCGCTCCAGATGAACATAAGATGCAGGAATCCTATAGCGAGCAACACGGCCATGCGCCTATAGAACAGTCTGAAAGCTCCGTTGCCTTTCTGTTCGGCATGACTTATTATTATCGAGAAGCCCATGCCGAAGAGCAGCGAGAACAGGGTGTAAAACTTACCGTCGATGAACACATACTGCAAGAATCGCACAATCCTGTCCACACCGGCTGAAGGCATTGACGCAACAACGTCGGCCGGCTGAAACGTATAGAGCGAAAATTCGGGATAATTGGCAAGGCAGATGCCAAGCAAGGCGAAGCCTCTAAGTGCGTCGAGAATGACATAGCGTTCCGACGGCTTTACTGGGGAATAGTTGGTTTTGGACATGGATATATTTTTTAGGAGTTAAGGAGTTATGAAGTTAAGAAGAAGTTCCTTGAGCATAGCGAAAAAAGACGTATGCCTTGAGGGGTATTGTCATTTGGAGTTAAAGTAGTTAAAGGAGTTATCGCCAACAAGTTGGCTAGGAGTTAAAGCCATATGCTTTGTGAATCCTTATCCAGGGATAGACACAAGACATTTGGATTTTTCACTCTTCACTTTTCACTGTTCACTTTCGTATGGCGCTGTTTAATTTTTACTTTTTAATTTTTAACTGCGCTTGCGCTCCCCGCCTGCTCTTCACATTCACAAGGCAAATCATAATTAGCTAACGCTGAACTTTGTTTCTCCATTCTCAACTCTCCATTCTCAATTATCAATTTACTTTCTGTTCACCATCATCACGCTTATCAGTATCACGGCAAGACCGACGAGCTGTATCAACGTTACGTCCTCATGACCAAGTCCGGCACCGATGACTACAGCAACAACGGGATTGACATAAGCATGAGTGGCAACTTCGGTGGCAGGACGCACACGCAGCAACCAGATGTATGCCGTGTATGCCATCATTGAACCGAATACTATAAGATATGCCAACGAAAGCCATGAAACGGCTGATACTGCGGAGAGCTGCAAACTGCTGAAATCGCCCGACAATCCTGCGCACAAGGCAAACACGACGCCCGCACCAAGCATCTGCCAAGCCGACGACGACAGTCCGCCGTCATAATTGTCGCGGATGTGATATTTTGAATAGAGCGTGCCGCATGCCCACGATATGCATCCACCTATAAGCAGAAGCACGCCATACTCATAATGACTGCCGCCGGGACGCTGAATGTTGAGCTGTTCGAGATAGAGCATGGCCACACCAAGAAAGCCAAGCACGATGCCTGCCACGGTGGACACACTTCTGAAATTGCGACGCCACTGCGGAACATCGAGCAGCATTATCCACAAAGCCGTAGACGAAGCCATTATTGCGACAAGACTGCTGCTGACATAGCGCTGGGCAAACATGATGACGCCCTGGTCGACAAACAGAAGAATGATGCCGCACACGGCCGACTTAAAGATAAGTCCACGACGCAACAGCAGCTCGCCACGCAACCGGCATACAGCAAGCAAGGCCAGGCCTGCCACGGCGAAGCGCACCGTGCCGAGCACAAACGGCGGAAAGTCGTGAAGACAAACCCCGATGAAATAATATGTGGAGCCCCATACAACGTATATGAGGAAATAAGCTGCAGCTACCGCAAGGCTGCCGGGTGGCTGTGGCATAGGCAGTTTGTTTGGTAAATAGTAATAATTGTCAGACCGAAAGCAGCGCACCAGCCCTTTGGCCGGCACGTTGCCCTATATACGTCAGCACCATAAGCAATGATGTCAGCCTCTGGTCTTTATCTCGCAGTTGGCTGGTGCCTTGATGTTCTCGTCGATAGTTACCGAACCTATTGAGTCGGCCACAATAACGCCCGACATCGGATTCTTGATGTTGGTGATGGCTCCGCGTATGTCGGCATTAAGCGTAGAATACTCGAAGGCCCTGTCGCACTCACTGTCGAACGTGCAGTTTTCCAACACCAGGTCGTGAGCATAGCACAGCGGCTGCTCGCCTGAGATATGACAGTTTACAAGGCGCAGGTTGCGCGAGTGCCATCCAAGATACTCGCCGTTAAGCTCTGAGTCGTAGATAGTAACGTTCTCCACCTCCCAGAAAGCGTCCTTCGTGGTTATCTTGGCGTTGTGTATCTCTACGTTTTTTACATACTGGAACACGTATTTGCTGTCGCTCTCAAAGCCGTCTATGCGTATGTCGTTGCTGAACATGAAGGGATATGTGCCGCCGTGCAGCTTCAGGTTCTTCACGTTGATGCGGTTACAGCGCCAGAAAATCTCGTCGGCGTCGTTTATCTCAACGTTCTCGATGTCGATGTCGTTCATCTCGCGGAACATCTTCGGCGCGTCTATCACGGTGTTCTTCATCGTCAGATGGTCTGAATACCACAATGCAGAACGTCCGCCTACGGCAAAATAGCAGTTGTCTATCGTGAATCCGTGGACATGCCAGAACGGATAGTTACCTTCAAAGCGGCAGTTGGTGGCCACAATGTTGCTGCATTCCTTTATGGCCGACTCGCCTTCGCGTATGGTTACGTTGTTGATGTGCAGGTCGTGCGACGCGAACAACGGGCGTTCGCCGCCAAATTCGGTGTTCTCAATCAGTTTCATAATATGTAATCTTTTATAATTTATTTTTTCGTTGTCAGTAGAGTTGCGGAGCGTTTCTTACGCGTCCGGCTTTAACAGACTATCGTCAGCAACGATATTTCTGTTGTTTTTTCTTTTGCAAAAATACGTATAATCAGATAAAAAAGCTGTATCTAATTTACTGATTAGATGAAACAATTCACAGAAAATATGATTTGCTCAAATTAATTAACCGCCAATATAGGGCTTTTCGGCACAAAATGATGACGCAAAAACATTTGGCGGAGCTACCTGATTACCCCGAAACAACAGTTTATACTTACACCTGAAAGCAGCTGAATAATAACAAAAAAGGTTGGCAGCAACGGCAAAACGGCCGACAGAATCAATGGCTTTTCAGCGCAAATCTGACTCTTCAATACATCTAACTACCACAAGATCAGCCTCAGCCCAATCGACAGAGCGCAACTCTTTAGCGCCGAGCCACACATAGTCTACATGCTCCGAGAGAACGAACCCGTCTGACAGCGGCTCGCAGAGATATGCGTTGAGCGTTATCGAAAAGTCGGGATAATCATGACGGGCAGCCACAATCAGGTTGCCTACAGATATGTCATAATCAAGTTCCTCGGCAAGTTCGCGTCTCAAAGCCTCCTGAGGCGTTTCGCCGGGCTCAATCTTTCCGCCCGGGAACTCGTATTTGTAGCTTGTATAACTGTATTTTGTGCGGCCCTTTTTCACGCAGAAATATTTTCCGTCCTTGCGTATTACAGCTGCCACCACATTATAATGTTTAGCGTTCATATTCAGCCTTTCTCCTTTTCTTGTTTCTTATATACTGCCGCAAACGGTCATTCGCCCTGCCCTTCTGCCGCTTTGCGTCTCTTTGCCAGTTCGGCCTGCATCTTCTCGTTGAAACGCTTTGTTATGGGATAAAACACTACCGACGCCAAAGCCATGCCGAACACCACTGCCGGCACTATGCTCGACACGAGGCGTATACCCTCAACAGCCCCGCTGCTCTGCACGGCTGTGCCGCCCGACACGTAGCCGAATGCCGACAGCAGTATGCCCGACAAGGCTCCGCCGAAGCCGAGCCCCATCTTCAGTGCAAACATTATGCCCGAGAAGCAGAAGCCTGTTGCGCGCCGGCGGTTGAGATATTCCATATAATCGGCCACATCTGCCACCATTGCCCACATAAGAGGTATCGTCGGGGCATAGGCCAGACTCTTCAGTACGCACAGCAGATATACAAGCACAACATCGTCGGGCGAAGGCAGATAGAACAGAGCCTGAAACAATACGGTGAGCGACAGGCACACTATATATACGGTCTTCTTGCCCAACTTGCCGGCAAGCCATCCCGAAAGGAACACCACGCCTACAAACTGCATTATGGCGTTGAGTATGTTAAACAGCGAGAAGCCTGCCGAATAAGCCTCACGCTCCGTATCGGCAAGTCCAAAGTTATGCAAAAACTCATAGAGCGAGCGCTGGTCGAGATAGCTTTGGAAATAGAAATTCATCGACGAGCCGAACATCGCCAGTGAGGTATATACGGCAAGACACAGCACAAACATTACGCGCCACGACACGTTGCCGAAGGTTTCCTTTACGTCTTCCTTAACGCTTGCTTTCTGTTGCGGCGGCTGGGCTATGCGCTCTCTGGTGGTGAAGAATGTTATGAGCAGACAGATAAAGGCGATGAAGGCAAACAGCAGAATGGTGCGGCTCCATCCACGACTCGCATCCGACCCGCCAAGGCGGTCAATCAGCGGCAGCGTAAAGCCCTGCACGGCAAACTGGGCTATGGTGCTTGCCACAAACCTCACCGTGTTGATGCTTGTGCGCTCCTTTATGTTGGCCGTCATCACTCCGCCGAGCGAGGCGTAAGGCGTGTTGTTGAACGAATACATCATCAGCAGAAGCACATACGACACGGCGGCATAAACGGCCAGCAGCGTCTTGTCCTGTATGTCGGGCCTGTGGAAGGCAAGGATGTAGAACAGGCAGAACGGCAGGGCCGATGCCAGTATCCACGGACGATATTTGCCCCAGCGCGTGCTGGTGCGGTCGGTCAGTATGCCCACTATCGGGTCGGCAAATGCACTCACCATAGGCGCCACAAGCAGCACTGAGCCGGCAATGGCTCCGTTGAGTCCAAACACGTCGGTGTAAAACTTCAGCTGATATATCATTATCATCTGAAACACCAGATTGGCAGCCAGGTCGCCCAACGAATAGCCTACCTTCTCGCCGAAAGAAATCTTACCGTTATATGAATTATCTGCTGACATTGTTCTTATCTAGCTTTTCGTTTACATGGCGTATACCTATGCCAGGCTCACGCCCATTGCTACGGCTCATAACCATGAGGCCTGCACATCGCCCCTCTCAGGGGCATGTTCTTAGCAGGAACAAAAGTAATAAAAATTCCTGACAGGAATAACAAAACAGCGAAATAATACAATAAATTATATTGCCGTCAGCAATTCAAATTCCGTCCGTATATCTTTATCCTCTTCTTTCGTCCATTTTCAGTGCCACGTTCAAAATTCTGTCGTAACCATACATATAGTCTGTGGCATAAACGGGAATTGTGATGTCGGGCTTAATGCCTTTTGCGTGATGCTGTTCCCCGTCCATGCAGCGCATTAGCATCCCTGTCATTGAGAAAGGAAACAGGGGATATCAAATAGCCAAACAGAAATATAATGTTTCCGCCCAAAAACTTTTTATGAAATCCTTCTGAATCTATTAATTAAGGCAACCAATATCAGCAGGCAGAATATGGCGATAATGATGAATCTGGTCTGATTCATTATGTCGGCATAGAAACTGCTGCCGGGGCTTATATAATCTATGACGCATGATGCAGAATTGTTTACCAGGTGCATGCCGAAGCACACCATGACGTTGCGAGTTTTATAATAAACCCAGCCTAAAAGTATTCCGCTTATGAACGTGCCGATAATCAGGCTTGGATAGAAATGCAGTATTGAGAACATAAAGGCAGAAATCAGAATACCTATCCACGGATTTGTCTTCCATTGGAGCAGTTTTTCCTCTATACCTCCGCGAAACACTATCTCTTCTGCCAGCGGAGCCAGTATGCTGATGCCTATTATACTTGCAAAAGAGAGCTGTCCGTCAGCTGCAACGGCTTCGCTATAGTCGTTAAGGTTTAGGGCCGAGACAAAAAGGTTGAGCGGCAATATTGAAACCAACATCATCAGCATTGCCATCAGATAGACTGATGCCGGAGAGTTATCTGAGCCATGCTGACCAAAAGACGGCAGCTTCACATATTTTCTCTTTAGAAAGAGTGCGGCGATAAACAGATTGCTCAGAATCAGCGTGGCGCTGTCCATACTGCCCAACTGCATGACATCCTCTATCGGCATGTTGTTGTTGAGTACGTAATTCTCAAAAATCCAGCCGGCTACATAAACAATGGCCGGTACAAGTATCAATACGCCAAGAATGTATAACGCGTAATATGTTATGGCGACAAATGGTTTTGGCATTGTTTCCATCATAATTTATTAGATTTTATAAGTTCTCCATATTTTATTTAAGGCATCGGCCTGAGTATGTTACGATTGTTGCCAGCCGACATCATGTCTGCAAATTTATAAAATTATTCGTATTGCCGCCCGTTAATCTGAAAAAATATATAGGTCATAGAGAAAAACAATACCTTTTCCGATTCCGAAGCAGATTAATTCTTATTTTTTTGCGTTTATCTTCTTATTTCATAATTTATATGTATCTTTGCCGCCGGATATGACACAACGCTCACGAACGCTGACAAGAGCATGCGCTGCCATGCTGCTTACCGTGTTTATGGCTTATTATGCCATAATCTCGGTGTATGCCCACGTGCATGTGGTCAACGGCGTGATGGTGGTTCACTCACATCCCTTTAAAGACAAGCACAGCCACCCTACGGGGCAGACGCTCGTGCTGCATCACCTCACACATTTTAATTCGCTCGAAGCCGGAGCTGCCGCCGAGATTGAGGCGCCCGACGTGAAACTTATTCACACATGCTACAGCGAATATGCAGTGGCACACGCCACGCCCGACTACAATTCGGGCATATATCTGCGCGCGCCTCCCGTTTCTTCATTTTCATAAATCATTTTATCCCGAAATCGGCCGTTGGCATTCGGTTGGATTTTTGTTTTGCATTGGGCTGACTGACGTATTACTTTTTGCCGGCATGGTGAGCTATGCTTGCGAAAAAGCAGACGGCATGACGGCAACAAGAAAACGAAAATACGGCCGGAAGGTTACATCCTACGGCATTAATAACCTCCAAACGGCCCGATGACCGATCAGGGTTTATCTCAACATTATTATTTATGCTGTGACGACGCAGGCATGCCGTGCCGTCATGGCCGGATATTACGCATTTTTTAAGAAATAAATGAAGAAACTAATATTACTTTTTCTGGCGGGCCTGCTGTGCCCGCTGGCAGGGATGGCCCATCCCGTTGAGCCAAGTACGGTGAAAGAGGGCAACATCATAACAGGACACGTCATTGAGAAAGGAACAGAGGAAAACCTGGCCTATGCCACGGTGCTTATTGTGGAGAACGGCATGGGCACAGTTACGGGCGACGACGGCCACTTCCGCCTGAAGGACGTGCCGGCAGGCAAATACACGCTGAAGGTGCAGCTCATGGGCTATGCCTCGCAGACCAAGACCGTTGTGGTGAGCAACGAATATACCGTTGACCTGCACTTCGTGATGGAGAAAGAGGACATCATGATGGACGAGGTGGTGGTGTCGGCCAACAGAAACGAGACCAACAGAAGGGTGGCTCCGGTGGTGGTGAACGTGATGAACAGCAAGCTGTTCGAGACGGTCAACTCTACCGACCTTGCCAAGTCGCTCAGCTACCAGTCAGGACTGCGCGTGGAGAACAACTGCCAGAACTGCGGCTTTCCGCAGGTTAGGATCAACGGTCTTGAGGGTCCTTACTCGCAGCTGCTCATCAACAGCCGCCCCGTGATGAGTGCGCTGTCGGGCGTGTATGGTCTCGAACAGATACCCGTAAGCATGATTGAGCGCGTAGAGGTGGTGCGCGGCGGAGGCTCGGCGCTGTTTGGCGTCAACGCCGTGGGCGGCACCATCAACATAATAACCAAGGACCCTATAAACAACTCGTTCCAGGTCAACTCAACGATGTCGAACCTCGGCGGCAAGACATGGGAGCAGTATTTCGGCGCCAACGCCTCGCTCGTGTCAAAGGACCGCACATACGGCGTGGCCTTCTACCAGGCTTACAGGAACCGCAACCCTTATGATGCCGACGGCGACGGCTTCTCCGAGCTGGGCAAGCTCAACATGAACACCTTCGGACTGAGGGGATACTACCGCCCCACGCAGTTCAGCCGCCTGAGCATCGAATATCACACCACCAACGAATTCCGCCGCGGAGGCAACAAGTTTGACCTGCAGCCGCACGAAACCGACATAACCGAGCAGACACGCCACGTGATAAACAGCGGCGGACTGACCTACGACATATTCATGAACGAATACAAGCACAAGCTGTCGCTGTACGGCTCGGTGCAGCATACCGACCGCAACAGCTACTACGGCGCGGGCATGGACGCCAACGCCTACGGCACTACCGACGACCTTACGGCCGTGGGCGGAGCCATGTATTCGGGCAACTTCGACCGCCTGCTGTTCTCGCCTGCCACGCTTACGGGAGGCTTTGAATATCAGTTTAACTCGCTTCACGACGTGATGACGGGCTACGGCCGCGACCTGAAACAGCGTGTGAGGATTGCCGGGGCGTATCTGCAAAACGAATGGAAGATGAGACAGCTGACGCTGCTTGCCGGATTCAGACTCGACAAGCACAATCTTGTTGACAACGTGATATTCAGTCCGCGCGTCAACATGCTGTGGAAACCATCAGACAAACTTCAGGGCCGACTGACATGGTCGACGGGATTCAGGGCGCCGCAGGCCTACGACGAAGACCTGCACGTGGCTGCCGTGGGCGGCGAGGCAATGATGATAAAGCTGGCCGACGGACTGAAGCCCGAACGCTCAAACAGCTTCAGCGGCTCGATAGACTGGGCTTTCAATCTGGGCCATTTCAGTTCTAACCTACTCATAGAGGGCTTCTACACCATGCTCAACGATGTGTTCTATCTCGAAGAGACCGGCTTCGACCCTACTACGGGCACCAAGATACAGGAGCGCCGCAACGGTCACGGGGCACGCGTGTACGGAGCCAACATCGACTATAAGATAGCCCACGGCAAGGAGGCGCAGCTGCAGTTGGGCCTAACCGTGCAGCAGAGCCGCTACACCGAGGCACTGGCATGGAGCAGCAACCCCGACGTGGCGCCTACAAAGCGCATGACACGCACGCCCGACTGCTACGGCTACTTTACGTTTACGTCGGCTCCGCTCCGAAACTTCGACTTCGCCGTGTCGGGTGTCTACACGGGCAGCATGCTTGTGCCCCACTTCGCGGGATATATAGAGAAAGACAGAATGGAGAAGTCGCCCGACTTTATGGAGCTGAACCTGAAACTCAACTACACCTTTGTGCTGAACGACCATCTGAAACTGCAGCTCAACGGCGGCGTTAACAACATATTCAACGCCTTTCAGAAGGATTTAGACAAGGGTGCGGAGCGCGACTCTAAATATTTTTACGGCCCTACCCAGCCGCGCACGCTGTTCATTGGCGTGAAGATATTTAACTGACGGGCAGCGCCATACTTACCACAAACAGGCCGTCAGGCAGAAAATGGCAAAGAACCGGCAGGCCGTCTAATGCTTTCAGCCGTCTTGTGCTGTCATGCAGGGTATTGCCCCATGCTTTTATTTTCGCCGTCTGAAGCCATTTGTGCCTGACTTTCTCAACCTGATACCTGCCCGCCGTATGTGCCCGAAGCCTCTGAAACTGTGAGGCTGCCTAAGCTCATACGGCGGGCTGACGTGTTTTCTCTGCAATGATTCTGTCGTATATCGGCACGCAAGATTTTGCATTTTCATGCTTTAATACAAATCTGTCATTATTATTCAGCCCCGGTTCTGCTTTCTATTGAACCGATTTTCGTCCCACTTTTCGCCTGTACAACTTATTTTATCAAGAATTTGCCGACGGCTGCAATTACCGCGACAGACACAGGAAATAAGAACATAGCGACGAAAAGTATTTACATTTTTCGTGTACAGAGTTTTCTTTAAAAGAGAAAACCGAGTTATAACAGATGTTAAGAAACAGATAATCAGACAACAGCAAATTAACATCAGTTTACACATCTTGTCCTTTTACGCCCTAAAATCAGTGGTTTTAATGGTCTTAATCAGGCATTTCGGAGCAACAAACCTATGGTTTTAGAGGCATAAACCTATGGTTTGTTACCCGTAAATGGCCGAGTTATATTTTTTAACATTTACACTTTTGCGCATAAAGCGGCATAAATATCACCATATCAACCACTTAACAGAAATATGAAAAAACGGGCACTTTTTCGCTCAAACGGCGTATTGCGCAGACGAAGGCAATTCTCAGAGCATCAAGATCAAAAAGTTTTCTGTCTTCATTTACCTTCCTGTACGTCGGCATCATACTGAATGCACATTGCGCAGCGATGTTTCTTCCGCTCCGCCGTTATGCCACAAATATGTCATACGGTCTTGTTCTTGCCCAGCAGAAAGCGCGAAATGCCGATGAAGTCGAGCAGACGGGCAAGGGCAAAGCAGCCAGCGAGGACAAAGACCACAGCGACCACCATGAACGAGAGAGCCGTGGGGTCGAACGCAAAGAGCGGTATGAACGCCTTAGACAGGAGAGTGAATATGGGCGAAAAAAGCAGAATGATGAGCGTGTGGCGGCCTATATAAAGCACAAGTCTGCCCACGCGGACATGGCGGAAGACAAAGAGGAGCAGACTGACAACGAGCCACACTATAGCCATTCCGGCAGGCGTGGCACGGTCGAAGTTGTTGCTGTCGAGACAGAGCAGCGCAAGCGGCACAAGGGTGAGCGGAGTCTTTGACGCGAACACCGAACGTTGAGCCCCGAACGCCTCAACGCTGCGCCCATAATGAAGTAGACGGCATTGGCGAACGACAGCAGACCGACGCCGCCCGATGACAGCAGCCAGCATACAAGGGCGAACAGCGCCACCGACTCGGCAGGACGGCGCAAATAGCGCATGATGACATAACAGAAGGCCTCGAGCAATATGAGGGTGTGGATAAACCAGTAAGGGCCGACAGGATGAAGCAGCAGTCTGTCTAAGAACACGCCCGGCGTAAGACTGTCTATATGCTCCCTTATGGGCAGCAGCGACGCCATGACTATATAACCCGACTCCATGACGGCATAGGGCACGGCGAGCCACAGCAGATAGCTGCCGAAGCGGCGCCACGGCTTGGCGGTGTTGGCAAGATATCCAGCGAGAAACAGAAATGCCGGCATGTGGAACGTATACACAAACTTCTTGGCAACGGGGTGCATGTCGCCGAAATATGCCAGATGAAAAACTATCATCAGCACGATAAACACACATTTAAGAAAGTCGAGCTCGTCAATACGCTTGCGTTCGGTTGTCATATTTATGTCTGTTATTTTTATTAAAAAACAATGCAAAATTACAAATTTATAGCGAAAAACCTGCCATAACGCCCATAATTTATCCCAAACCGTCTGTCTGACCGCACATGAAGTTTTTATCTGTCCTGCCGCGCACGTTGTCTCCATTGGCACCATCCGGTTGTCTTACGGCACATAATGCGTAACAACAGCCGCAACGGCCCGGGCATAAAAAACTTTTATTGTTTTTTTCGCTGTTATAAAAAATATGATGTACCTTTGCAGATGCACGCCGGATATGCCGCCGCGAGGCTTACCCGACCATGACAAGCCATAAAGCAGCCGTGAGGAAAGCGCGGCAGCCGCGGATAAACTGTTAAGAAAACAAACGTTCCTAAAATAAGTCAAATTTATTAATTCAGAATTTAAGCCTTTGATTATGAAAACCATGTTGCGCCTTATATTCATGCTGATATTATATCCCGCCACAGCCGCGGCACAGCCCGACATGATTGTGGAACACTACACCAAGGACAACGGACTGCCGAGCAACACGGTGTATTGTGCCCATAAGGACGGCGACGGCTTTGTGTGGTTCGGCACATGGCACGGCCTGTGCTCGTTCGACGGCGCGGAGTTTACGCCCTTCATAACGCGCATAAGCCACAAGTCGGACATGCCGCCGCGCAAGGTGCGCAACATCATAGGCGACAAGGACGGATATCTGTGGATACGCAACACGGACAACCATCTGTACCTGTTTAACAGGTATGCCGAGACTTACCGCGACGTATACAACGAACTGAAGAAGCAGGCGCGCAACGTGCAGGTGATAAAGATTCAGGCCATGGACAACGGCCGCATCCTGCTGCTTACGCGCAGCAAGGACATCTTTGAGGCGTATGTAGGCAGCGGAGGGAACATCGTGGTGAGAAAGATATTCGACGCAAGACGGCACACCGACCCTGCCACAATGAAACTGAAGACCAACATACTGGGCGAGAACGGCCGCTACGTTTATTGGCTGAGCAAGAGTCTGACGGTTAACACCATAACCAAGAAGAACGGGCGCAGGCTGCTCGGCAGGCTCAACAGCGACCGCCGCTTTACGTGTTTCAAGAAGAAGGGGCAATATATATGCGCCGGAACGGCATCGGGCGGCATATACATCATAAACGCCGACAACGGCAAGACAGAATATTACAGGTTTAAGGGCATGGGCTCGCCCGTGTCGAGCATAAACATAATGAACGGACGGGTGTTCTTCACCACCCCGTCGGGTCTCTACTCTTTTGCCAAAGGCTCGGCGCCAAGCCTCATCACGCAGCAGGCAGCCGACATAACGCAGTCGTTCACCGACAAATACAACAAACTGTGGCTGTGCTCCGAAAGAGGAGTGCTGATATGCCACGACCCAAAGACGTCTACATCGCAGACGTTCACCATGCCGGCAGACAGTCTGTTTGCCGAAATGAAATTCAGAGACACGGGCGCCAACGGCCTGTTCATACTGATGCGCAACGGCGAGGTGTGGCGCTATAACCATCAGACGCGCATGATGCAGAACATCAACCGGCAAAAAGAGTTCAGCAACTATATTGCCGAGCCTCACTTCTTCGACATCGACATAGATCCCAACGGCATATTGTGGCTGTCGTCAACGAGCAGCGGCGTATATAAGGTGTGCTTCCCCCACTACAACTTCAGGTTTATGTTTCCGGGCATGCTCATCAGCAGCGACGAGAGCGACAACAACGGCATACGTGCCGTGTATCAGGCGCGTAACGGCGACCTGTGGATTGGCACACGCAAGGGCGAGCTGTTCTGCATGGACTTCAGAACGCACAACATAAAGCGCAGGTTCGGCAGCGGCGAAATTGGTCCGGTGTATCACATAATGGAAGACAACCGGGGCAACTACTGGTTCTCGACAAAGGGCGCCGGACTGATAAAGGCAATGCCCGACGCCATGGCTCCGCAAGGACTGCGCATAACACGATACATCAACAGGCGCGGCGACCGCAACTCGCTGAGCAGCAACCGCGTATATTTCACTTATCAGGACAGCCGCGGACGTATATGGGTGTGCACATTCTACGGCGGACTTAACCTCATTGAGGAACGGGGCGGCAAGACCATATTCAGAAACAGGCACAACGGATTCGGCACTTATCCGCGCTACGACCTCTACACCGACGTGCGCTCGATAACCGAAGACCGCAACGGCAGAATGTGGGTGGGCACGACAGACGGACTGATGTCGTTCGACGGAAAGTTCAACAGGCCTTCTGACATAAAGTTTGAGACCTACCGCGACAGCCACAGGTCGGGAGCCATGGCTAACGACATCTTCACGATGTATAAAGACCACAAGGGATATATATGGATGGGCATATTCGGCAGCGGCCTCAGCAAGATTGAATATTATGACGAGAAGAGCCGGCAGCCCGTGCTTAAGACGTATATGATAAACGAGAAACAGGGCGGCGACGTAATATCGTCTATCGTGGAGGACAAGAGCCACTGCCTGTGGGTATGCACCGAGAACGGACTGGCAAGCATGCGCCCCGGCTCGTCGTTTCTGAAGAGCTACGACCGCTTTGCGGGCTTTCCCGAGGTTAACATAGAGGACAACACCTCGATATGCCTGCAAAACGGCAACATACTTATAGGCTGCCGCCAGGGCCTGCTGTCGTTTAATCCTGAAACGGTGAGAAACGACAACGACTCGCGCTACACCACGTTCATCACAGGCTTCAAGGTGGTAAACCGCGAGCTGTGGGACTTTAATCCGCCTATATTTGAAGGCTCGCTCAAGTATGCCGACAAGATTGTGCTCAGCCACGACCAGTCTACGTTCACAATAGAGTTTGCCGCCCCCTACTACGCCGACAACACCATGATACCTTACACCTATATCCTGGACGGATATGAGGAGCAATGGCACAACAACGGCTCAAACCGCATTGCCTCGTATGCCAACGTGCCGCCCGGACACTATAAGTTCAGGGTGAAGGTCAACGACAACAACTCGCCCGAACGGGTAATCGAGATAATCATCACGCCGCCGTGGTGGGCCACATGGTGGGCTTACACCATATACACCCTGCTGGCGCTGCTGGCTGTCTATGGTGCGCTGCGCCTCGTGATGTATATGATCAGGATGCGCAACGAGGTGTATATCAACGACCGCCTGGCCGAGTTGAAGATACGTTTCTTCACCAACGTGAGCCATGAGCTGCGCACGCCGCTGACGCTCATCAAGGGGCCTGTTGAGGAACTGAAGAACAACGAGAAGCTTAGTCCGGCCGGCAAGGAGTATGTGTCGCTGATCGACCGCAACGCGCGCAAGATGCTGCAGCTCGTAAACCAGATACTCGACTTCCGCAAGATTCAGAACGGCAAGATGAAGATGCACGTGTCGTATGTCGACCTCAACGCCATGATTGAGCAGCTCATGCAGGAGTTCAGGGTGCTTGCCGAGGAACGCGACATAGCCTTTGTGTTCGACAAGGCTGAAGAACACGTAACGGCATGGTGCGACGCCGAGAAAATAGCCATAGTGCTGAACAATCTGCTGAGCAACGCCTTTAAGTACACCGGCGAGGGCGGCAGGATATGCATAGCGCTCGAACACGACTACGACAGGCAGATATGCACGATGAGGGTTGAAGACGACGGCGTGGGCATACCCAAATCGCAGCTCGAGGTGATATTCGAGCGTTTCTCGCAGGCAAGCAACAAGACATCCGACGACAACGCCTACGCAGGCACGGGCATCGGACTGTCGCTCTCGAGAGAGTATGTCAACATGCACCACGGACGCATCTGGGCAGAAAACATAGACGGAGGCAAGGGCGTGGTGTTCTCGGTTGAACTGCCTACAGGCCGCGACAACTTCAACGGGAAGGACATTGAGGTGTACTTCGACGACAGCACAGCAGAAAACAGGACCACTGACGAAGGCGACAACGGCGCGGAAGACACAATGACGCAGAAACAGGAGGACGCGACACGCGACGATCTGCCTACGATAATGCTCATTGAAGACAACATTGACATGTGCCGCATGCTGCAGCTGCAGCTCAGAAGCAACAGCTACAACGTGCTGACGGCGCACGACGGTGAGGAGGGACTGAAAAAAATATATCAGCATCACCCCGACATCATAATAACCGACCTGATGATGCCGGGCATGGACGGCATGCAACTGCTGCGCGCCGTAAGGCAAGACTTCAACATAAGTCATATACCGGTGATTGTGCTGACGGCAAAGAACACCGAGGAAGACAAGCTGACGTCTGTCAGGAGCGGCGCCAACGCCTTTATAGCCAAGCCTTTCAGCAGCAGCTATCTCATGGCAAGGATTAACCAGCTGCTCGAGGAGCAGCGCATATTCCAGCGCAAGATGGTGGTGCAGACCACGGTGGAGAATACGGCAGAGGCTGACGGCGACTCTTACGAACAGCATCTCGTAAAGAAGGACATCGAGTTTGTACACAAGATTCATGACATTATTGAGAAGAACCTCAACTCTAACGACTTCAACATCGACACCATTGCCGGCACCATAGGCCTTAGCCGATCGGCTTTCTTCAAGAAGCTGAAGAGCCTTACGGGCTTTGCACCGGTAGACCTCGTAAAGGAGATAAGGCTGAACAAGGCTGCGCGCCTGATAGAGACAACCGACGACAGCATAACAGAGATAGCCTACTCAGTAGGTTTCCGCGACGCCGGCTACTTCGGCAAGTGCTTCCGCAAGAAATATGACATGACGCCAAAGGAATACAGAGCCGAAAAGCGTCAGGCGCAGCAGCAATAGCATAGCCGAAACTACGGCACGAAATAAAGCTATGGCACGAAATAAGACTTAAAAGCAAGCTAAGGAATTGCACTAAACAGCACTCTGCATCAGCCTGCCTTCCGTCCCATTCGTTTGTATTAACCGGAATGGACGGAAGGCACGTTGATTATATATAAACAGACAGCACGACAAAACTAGCTTTCTTTCCAATATTGCAATAACATCGCTACGACAGCAAATCCTCTATGATAAAAGTACATTTTTTGCTTTAAAAGAATAAAATTACAGTTTTTTTTCATATATTTGGAGTGCCGTACAACGGAACGGACAACGATGACGATGTGGACGGCGAAGTGCTCATTGAAAAGCGGAACAACATCTGGAATACGACTTACCTCTTCAATGCGAAGGAATTCGATGAAGATTCAGAAGCAATCATATTTGAAAAAATCAAATCTTGGTTTGATGCAAATAGAAAAATCATAACGATTGATCCTAAAAAAGTCTTAAATGAGTTTAAAGCTAAAACAGAAGGATAATCTATAACATAATAATTATTTTAATGAAAAATATAAAAACTTATAGTATAGGTATAATCGTATGGATAATAATAAATTTCATACTGTTTGTGTATTTAACATTCAATTATATTAATTTCTTAGATATTGTAAAGTATCGCGTCGATGCTTACACTGCAGAAAAGCCAGTTAGTTTTAACTTAAATGAAGTAAAACAAGCTGTTGAATTATTCCAATTTTTATCATGCATTGGAATTTTGTATGTAGTTTTCACTACTGTTTTACTATTTTGGATCATTAGTGTCCCGTTAAAATGGGACGAGTTAAACAATTAATCAAAAAGCCCCG
>OGSD01000836.1_pt1 | contig 31263 bp, 31 predicted proteins | sample 1553571 | NCBI WGS metagenome assembly OGSD01 (sample SAMEA2580072, study PRJEB22360) | human gut metagenome | biome: human gut; feature: human-associated habitat; material: faeces | place: Denmark | collected 2008/2010 | reverse complement strand
GCGAAACAGTCGCCGCCGAGAAAAAGCCGTCGCTCATCGAGAAACTGCGCGCCGGCAAGGAGGCCGAGAAAGAATCAGCCGCCAAGAGCGCCGAGGTCAAGGCTCCCGAGAGACCGCACGGCCCCTACGACAAGCCTGCGGGCGACGAGGGCGAGAATTCGAACATTATAAAGTGGATATGCGTCGGAGTGTGTATCATAGCCGTCATCTTAGGCGCCATATATATCCTCAAGCCTGTCGACTCCGACAAGACTGCCGGCGCAGCCGTAGCTGTCGACTCTGTCAGCGCCGTGGCTCAGGATGCTCCCGCAACGGCGCAGCCTGCCGCACAACCCGCCGCTCAGCCTGCGGCCGCTCAGCCCGCTCAGTCTGCCGGTGTCAGCGCCGACGAGCAGGCCGACATCGACTATTTCAACGCCAACCGCTCATGGCGCCGTGACGCCCTGAAGAGCGACAGCGGCCGCAAACTCTACGACGCCATCGTGGCCGGCAAGATAACCGAGATTGTCAACCATCCCTATTTCGCCACTGCCGGACGCGCCACCAACAAAGACGCCAACAACGTGGCCGACCTCATCTGGGCCGCCACCGGAACCCCCAACGAGGGTGGCAACTCGATAGCCCTGACGAAAGCCGAGAAGGGAGGCGCAATCAATCTGTGGGATCTCTATGAGGCCCTCGCACGCCGCAAGCCGGCCGAGCCTAACGCCAACCCCCGTCCCGGAAAATGAAAAATATCATCGTAACACTGCTTTCACTGGCTGTGGCCCTCGGGGCCACGGCCGGTTCTTTCATCGTCACGCCCGATCACGCCCGGGCGCAGTATCAGCCCTATCCCGACACGCTTGTCGCCGCGCTGACGCCTGCTCCAGCCGGATATGAACCGTTCCATATCGAGCATTACGGGCGCCACGGCTCGCGCTGGCTCATCGATCCTAAGAACTATTCCGTTCCCGTCGAAGAGCTCTCGAAAGCCGAGCGCGCAGGCGTTCTGACCCCGTTGGGTGCCGATATTCTCGCCGAACTGCGCGCCTTCGCAGAGGCTTCGCGCAGACGGCTCGGCGAACTGACGCCGCTCGGAGCCGACCAGCACCGCCGCATAGCGCGCCGCATGGCGGCCAACTTCCCCGAGGTCATAACCGACTCGACAGTCATCGACGCCCGCTCGACGGTAGTTATCCGCTGTATATTGTCGATGCTCAACGCTGTCGGCGAGTTGCGAAAGGCTGTGCCCGGCGCCACGGTTCGCACCGACGCGTCGGAACGCGACATGTGGTATATGAACCACCACGACCCCGAGAAGAACGCAATCACCGACAGCGCCCGCGCCCGCTATTACGAGCCCTTCGCAAACCGACATCTCCCTTCGGGCGAGTTTCTCGGACGCCTTATCTCCGACAAGCGTTTTGCCGCCGACTCGATCAACCTCCCGGCTCTTGCCGATAACCTCATGGAGGTAGCTCTCAACGTCGGCTCGACGCCCGAGTTCGAGCCTATGCTGACGCGCATCTTCTCGCCCGCCGAGATCAACGAGGCATGGCTCAGGGCCAACGCCTCATGGTTCCTCAACGGCGGCAATTCGGCCCTCAACAAGGGTCGCGGCGCCATGGTGCAGCGCCATCTGCTACGCAATATGATAGAGTCGGCCGACACCGCCTTCGCCTCGCTGCGCCCCAGCGCCAACCTGCGCTTCGGCCACGAGACAATGGTCATGTCGCTCGCCGTTCTTCTCAATCTCGGCGACTATGGCACCGAACACAACGACTTCGACACGCTCGCCTCGCAGTGGCGCGCCTACGAGATCTTCCCGATGGCCTGCAACGTCCAGATGGTTTTCTACCGCCGTCCCGGCTCGACCGACCCCGGCGACATTCTCGTCAAATTCCTGCTCAACGAGCGCGAGATGCCTGTCAGCGGTTACGGCCCCGGCCCCTACTACCACTGGGCCCCCATGCGCGACGCCCTGCTTCGCCGCGCCAACTCCATCCCCTGACCTAACTATTAGTCTAATAGGCCTAATAAGTTTAATTAGACTTATTCAACGAAAGAGGGCGCCCTGCTGATGCGGGGCGCCCTCGGTTTGCGATTTATCGTCGGTTAAGCTTCGGGGTGGGGGCCGGCGGCTACGAGTGCCTTACCGGCGGCGTTGTCCTCGAATTTCTTGAAATTGTCGATGAACATGTTGGCGAGCTTGTCGGCCTTCTTGTACCATTCGGTCGGGTCGGCGTAGGTGTCGCGCGGGTCGAGGATCTTCGGATCTACGCCGGGGAGTTCGGTGGGAACGACGAAGTTGAAGATCGGCAGGGTCTTTGTCGGGGCCTTGAGGATGGCGCCGTCGAGGATGTTGTCGATGATGCCGCGGGTGTCGCGGATCGAGATGCGCTTGCCTGTTCCGTTCCAGCCGGTGTTGACCAGATAAGCCTTGGCACCGCTCTGCTGCATGCGCTTGACGAGCTCTTCGGCATATTTTGTCGGATGGAGGCTCAGGAAGGCTGCGCCGAAGCAGGCGCTGAAGGTCGGGGTGGGCTCGGTGATGCCGCGCTCGGTTCCGGCGAGCTTGCTGGTGAAGCCGCTCAGGAAGTAATATTTGGTCTGCTCGGGATCGAGGATCGAAACGGGGGGCAGAACGCCGAAGGCATCGGCCGACAGGAAGATGACGTTCTTGGCGGCGGGACCGCGAGAGGGTTTGACGATGTTCTTGATGTGGTCGATAGGATAGCTGACGCGGGTGTTTTCGGTGACGCTCTTGTCGTTGAAGTCGATGTGGCCTTCGCCGTCTACGGTGACGTTCTCAAGAAGGGCGTCGCGGGTGATGGCGTTGTAGATGTCGGGTTCGCTATCTTTGTCGAGGTTGATGACCTTGGCGTAGCAGCCGCCTTCGTAGTTGAAGACGCCGTTGTCGTCCCAGCCGTGTTCGTCGTCGCCGATGAGCAGACGTTTCGGGTCGGTCGAGAGGGTGGTCTTACCTGTGCCCGAGAGGCCGAAGAAGATTGCGGTGTTCTCGCCGTTGAGGTCGGTGTTGGCGCTGCAGTGCATCGAGGCGATGCCGCGCAGGGGGTTGTAGTAGTTCATGATCGAGAACATACCTTTCTTCATCTCGCCGCCATACCAGGTGTTGATGATGAGCTGCATGCGCTCGGTCAGGTTGAATGCAACGCAGGTCTCGGAGTTGATGCCGAGTTCTTTCCAGTTCTCGACTTTGGCTTTCGAGGCATTGAGCACGACGAAGTCGGGCTTGAAGTTATCGAGTTCTTCCTTGGTCGGACGGATGAACATGTTGGTGACGAAGTGGGCCTGCCATGCTACTTCCATGACGAAGCGGACGGCCAGACGGGTGTCGACGTTCGTGCCGCAGAAGGCATCGACAACATAGAGGGTCTTGTCGGAAAGTTCTTTGTCGGCGATGGCTTTCAGAGCGTCCCAGGTGGCGGGAGTGATGGGCTTGTTGTCGTTCTTGTAGCCTTCGGTTGTCCACCAGATTGTGTTGGCGCTGGTATCGTCTTTGACAAAGAATTTATCTTTAGGCGAGCGGCCGGTATAGATACCGGTCATAACGTTGACGGCGCCGAGCTCGGTGAGCTGTCCTTTTTCATAGCCTTCGAGGCCCGGTTTGGTCTCGTCGATGAAGAGTTCGTTCCACGAAGGATTGTGGACTACCTTCGCTCCGCTGATGCCGTACTGGCTTAAATCGATTGTACTCATTGGGTTAATGTATAAAAATATGTAATTTGGATTTCTTTACCTGTTACTTCTTTTTTGACGCTGCAAAGGTAAGGTTTTTTCTTGATGATTAGACCGATAGATTACGGAAATATTTCTCTATTAATAAAATTTCACAATCATGTCGGAACCTTTGTCGGGCAGACTTAATATAAAACGCGCGCGAGGCCCGGAAGGTTCAGCGCCGCTGCGGAAAATTCTTCGACCGCAGAATGGTCAGTTTTTCTCCGCCGACAACGAGCATGGCCCCGACGCCCCGAAGAGAGCCGATCATCGCCATGGCCTCGGCGGCCGGCATGGCCATGCAGGCAGTGGCCAGCGCGTCGGCTTCCATTGCCGTCGGGGCGATGACGGTGGCCGAGAGTGTGGCTGTTTCAACAGGATGGCCTGTCAGGGGCGATATCGTGTGGCCTACGCGCCGACCGTCGAGGTCGCGGTAGTTTCGGTAGTTTCCCGAGGTAGCGACACCGCAGTCGGTCAGGGCTACGGTTGTCAGTTCGCTGTGGACTACGCTGTCGCGGCTTTCGACAGGGGCGTCGATCATTATATGCCAGGGCTCGCCGCGCGGGTTCGTGCCGGCGAGGGCTATCTCGCCGCCGATTTCTACCATATAGTCGGTGGCGCCTCCCCGGCGCAGGGCTTCGCCGACGGCGTCGCAGCCGAGCCCTTTGGCTATGGCCGAGAAGTCGAAATGGGTTGCATTCGTTTTCTTGACAACGCGGCCGTCGGCGTCGACAAAGCAGTCCTGAATTCCTACGCTCTCGAGTACTGCCGCAATTCCCGCTTCCGAGGGAGCTGTCCCCTCGCCATCGCGGCCGAAGCCCCAGAGGTTCACCAGCGGCTCGACCGTCGGGTCGAAAGCGCCCCGGCTGAGGGCGTTGACGCGCCGCGACATCGCCATGACTCTCATGAAAAGGCTGTCGGCTCCGATTTTTCTGCTGTCGGATATGTTTACGAGACTGACAAGCGATTCGTCGTTGAACACGCTCAGTGAGTTCTCGACACGCATGAGAGCCGCCGCTATCGAGTCGTCGAGAGGGCGGTCGGCGCGGTAGGTGATGCGGTAGGTCGTGTGCCATACCGAACCCTCGACAGTGCGGTAACCGGCGCGCTGATTGCATGACGTCAGCAGCAAAGCAGTAAGAAATGTCAGCAAAAACTGTTTCATAAGGCGGGATTGTTGAAAACTTTCGGACAAAGTTAGCTGTTATATTCAAAAAAAATGTGTATGTTTGCGAAAATAGCTACTGAATTATCGCTTCGATAATCGCAAATACCAATATTCACAACTTAAACTCTAATCGCTCATCTTTCTATGTCAAACGTCAACAAGTCTTATCTTTTTCTCGCGCCCGGTTTTGAAGAGATCGAGGCGCTGACAACTGTCGACGTCCTGCGCCGCGCAGGCATCTCTGTGGAAACAGTTTCAATTACCGACACAACCGCCGTGGCCGGCGCCCACAATATAACCGTCAAGGCCGACACAACACTCTCTCAGGCCGAAATCGACCGTCCCGACTGGCTTATCTGCCCGGGAGGAATGCCGGGAGCCTCAAATCTCGTGGCCTGCGACAAACTCGCCAGCCTTCTGCGTGACCACGCCGCCCGCTCGGGCCGTATCGCCGCAATCTGTGCCGCACCGGCAGTGGTGCTCGCCCAGCTCGGCATTCTTGACGGCCGCGAGGCAACCTGCTATCCCGGCTTCGAGCAGATGGCCCCGAAAGCCATCATGGTAGACCGCTCGGTTGTCGTCGACGGCAACATCATAACTGCCAACGGGCCCGCCGCGGCCATGCCGTTTGCTCTCGCCATAGTGAAGGCAACGCTCGGCGCCGAAGTGGCCGGCCAGATCGGTCAGGGGCTGCTCTTCTACCCCAAGAACTTCGAATTCTACTTCTGAGCGTCCTGCGAAATGAATAAAAGAGGCTGCGCCGCAGCCTCTTTTGTGGTTATTGATGACGGGATCATTTCTTCTTGTCGTCGACAACAGCGTTGACGTCGATATACTGAGCGGGTTTGGTGAGCCAGCTGACTAAAGAAGAATTATTGAAGTTTTCCGTGAAGGACGAAGTCGTAGCAGTTGCCGCGGTAGTTGACGAAATTGCTGCGGTAGGTGACACTTCCGGTGGCGCGATTGATTGAGAGCGTTCCGGAGATATTGCCGGTTACCGTCTGATGGCTGTTAAAATTCTGTTGGACAAAGCGTTGCAAGGCGGAGGACCCAGCTAAGCGTAGGGCTGCACCGTGGTGCAGCCGCCGACCTTAAATGCCAAATGGAACATTGCTCTAATGTCTGCAACGCGCACAAAATCAAGCTGTTGTATGGAATAGGCTGCCCCACGGAGCAGCCCTACTAGTTTCCGCCCGAGTAGTGGTGAAACTCTGCTCGTATGATTTTTCGTCTACAATGAAGGGACGTTGGGGCAGCGTTGTTGTCGGCAGCGATATTGTCGGCCGCGGCTGCACCACGGTGCAGCCCTACGTCTTCGATCATTTTTTTAGTTGACATGGTCAGCCGAGGGTCAGCTCGAAGTCGGCGATGAATTTCGAGAACGAAGGGATCGTGGCGCGCATATTCTCGTAGACTTCGCGCTCGGTCCAGGTCGACGATGAGCCGGGGCCAGTCTCGAGCTCGACGTCGATCGTTATGAGGTCGTTCTCGAGCGAGCCGCGCAGATGGGTCAGCAGCGCAGGCATCTGACGGCCCATGAGGTCGAGCTGCATATCGTTTGCCACGGTCATTATGAAGGCGTGGTCTTTCCCTTCGGCAGCCTGCGGAACCGATGCGCGCATCGTGTTGACGAGAATCTGCTCGCGCGGATGAGCCGCCATGAAGGTCTCCCAGGCCTTGACGAAAGCTTCGCGAGTGAAAGGATTGCTGCGCTGTGTTGTCAGCGTGGCTTCGGGCTTGCGCTCATCGGCGGCTGCCTGTGAGCGGCCGCGAAGCGTTGGCCCGCGCCCGACAGGGCGCAGCGTCGGAGTCGGAGTCTGCGCCTTTGGCGCCGGCATTGGCTCTACATTAGCTATCTTAGCTACATTAGCTACCTTAGCCGGCTCAGCCGGCGCGGCAGGGCGGTCGATAGGCTTTAGCTGCCCCCCGGCGCGACCGCTATTGGTCGAGGGGCGCACTGATTGGCATATCTTGGCGAGCGTCAGCTCAACAAGAAACTGTTTGCCTGAGGCGGTGCGGTAATTGAGGTCGGCTTCGTTGAGCAGACACATGGCGCGGTAGATGAACCCCGGGGTGCATTTCTGCGCCGCTTCGGTCAGCTGTGCCGCTTCCGAGGCGTCGGCGTCGAGAAGCGATGCCGTGGCCGGTTCGCGGGCAACCATCAGGTCGCGCATGAACGCCGCCAGTTCGGCGATGAAGAAATGGCTGTCGAAGCCGCGCGAGCGAACCTCTTTATATATCAGCCAGGTCTGTGCCACGTCCCCCTTCAGGAATGCGTCGAGCAGACGCAGAAACAGCGCATGGTCGAGCATGTTGAGGCTTTCGAGTGCTGCGGCGCGCGTTATGTTGTTGCGCGACGATGCTGCGACCTGATCGAATATGCTCAGCGCGTCGCGCATGGCGCCGTCGGCCTTGCGCGCTATCAGCGCCAGAGCGCTGTCTTCGGCGGCTATTCCTTCGTTGGCGGCCACCATCTTGAGGTGGTCGACCATGTCGCGTATCGAGATCGTGTTGAAATCATAGATCTGGCATCGTGACAGAATCGTAGGTATGATCTTGTGTTTCTCGGTGGTTGCCAGAATGAAAATAACGTGGGCCGGCGGCTCTTCGAGTGTCTTCAGGAAAGCGTTGAAGGCCGCGTTGGAGAGCATGTGGACCTCATCGATGATGAATACGCGGTAGCGCCCCTGGGTCGGAGCCACCATAACCTGGTCGACAAGCTCGCGCATGGCGTCGACGCCGTTGTTACTCGCTGCATCCATCTCGATGATATTCAGCGAGTTGCCGGCGTTGAAGGCGCGACACGAAGCACACTCGTTGCAGGCCTCGCCGTCGGCTGTCGGGAGTTCGCAGTTGATAGTCTTGGCGAAGATGCGCGCGCAGGAGGTCTTGCCGACTCCGCGCGAGCCGGTGAAAAGATAGGAATGGGCAAGACGCCCCGACGCGATGGCATTTTTAAGTGTCGACGTCAGAGCACGTTGGCCGACGACGCTGTCGAACGTCGACGGCCGGTATTTGCGTGCTGAAACAAGATAATGATCCATACTACAAAGATAGCGCTTTTTTCGGTTTTCCCCCGCTATATTATAATAAAAGGTGTCGGAAAGGGTTATCGGAGCAGGGCGGGGACGAAGGCGTCGGGGTAGTGGGTTAGGACGTGGTCGGCAGGGGTGCCGACGATGGTTATGATGTCGAACTGGGGGCGCTGGGGGTAGTCGCCGCTTCGGAGGAAGCTGTCGGCGAAGCGGGCCATGCGGCGCCGCTTTTCGGGATTCACGGCGTCGAGCGGATCGTCGAAAGGGGTTGAGCGTGTCTTTACTTCTACGAACATTATTCCGGAGCCGCGCGTGGCCACGATATCGATCTCGTCGCGGCCGAAGCGGAGATTGCGCCCGACGATAGCATAACCGCCGGCTACGAGGTAGTCGGCGGCTATATCTTCGCCCCAGCGGCCTATGTCGTTGTGACGTGCCATTGCGGGGTCGGTTTTATCAGTCGATGAGTGAGTGGCCTGTCATCTCGGCGGGCTGTTCGATTCCCATGATCGAGAGCATTGTGGGAGCGACGTCGGCGAGGCGTCCGGGGCCGACGTGGGCGTCTTTGCGCTCGGTGACGTAGATACAGGGCACGGGGTTGAGCGAGTGGGCCGTGTTGGGCGTTCCGTCGGGGTTCTCGGCGTTGTCGGCGTTGCCGTGGTCGGCAATGATGATTACCTCGTAGCCGGCTTTCTTGGCGGCTTCGACGGTGTCGCTGACGCAGAGGTCGACGGCTTTGACGGCTTTCTCGATGGCTTCGTAGACTCCGGTGTGGCCGACCATGTCGCCGTTGGCATAGTTGACGACGATGAAATCGAACTCCTGCGAGGCGATGGCTTCGACGAGTTTGTCCCTGACCTCGAAAGCGCTCATTTCGGGCTTGAGGTCATAGGTGGCGACTTTGGGAGAGGCTACGAGAATGCGCTCTTCGCCGGTGTAGGGCTCTTCGCGGCCGCCGTTGAAGAAGAATGTCACGTGGGCGTATTTCTCGGTCTCGGCTATGTGGAGCTGTTTCTTGCCGAGCTTCGAGAGATATTCGCCGAGGGTGTTGACGACGTTCTCCTTGTCGAAGAGGATGTGAACCCCGGTGAACGAGGCATCGTAGGGGGTCATGCAGAAATATTGCAGCCCTGCGATGGTCTTCATTCCGGCCTCGGGCATATCGTGCTGGGTCAGCACGGTGGTCAGCTCTTTGGCGCGGTCGTTGCGGTAGTTGAAGAAGATTACGGCGTCGTTCTCTGCGATGAGACCTTCGCCCTGGGCGAGCGAGGCATTGTGGATCGGCTTGATGAATTCGTCGGTAACGCCGTCGGAATAGCTCTTCTCAACAGCTCCGGCCATGTCAGTGGCCTGAGCGCCGGTGCCGGCAGTCAGCAGGTCGTAGGCCTCCTTGACGCGCTCCCAGCGCTTGTCGCGGTCCATGGCGTAGTAGCGGCCTACGATCGAGGCGATGCGGCCTGTGGTCTTGGCCATGTGCTCTTCGAGGCGTTCGATGAAGCCTTTGCCCGAGTGCGGGTCGGTGTCACGGCCGTCCATGAAGCAGTGGACATAGACCTTCTTCAGGCCGTAGTGTGCCGCGATGTCGAGCAGTGCGAAGAGATGGTCGAGGCTTGAGTGGACGCCGCCGTCGCTGACGAGGCCCATGAGGTGGAGCGGACGGTCGTTCTCTCTGGCATAGCCGAAAGCGGCTTTTATCTGGTCGTTGTTGAGAATCGATTTGTCGGCGATGGCCTTGTTGATCTTGACGAGATCCTGATAGACCACACGGCCGGCGCCGATATTGAGGTGTCCCACCTCGCTGTTGCCCATCTGGCCGTCGGGGAGTCCGACATTTTCGCCGCTGGCCTGCAGCTGGTTGTGGGGGTAGGTTTTCAGAAGATAGTCCCAGTAGGGGGTCGGAGTGTTGTAGATGACGTCGCCGTGGCCGTGGTTACCGATGCCCCAGCCGTCAAGAATCATGAGAAGTGCTTTGTGAGCCATAATATGTGTAACGTTTTAGCGCTGCAAAGTTACGAATTTTTTGTCAGAATTTCAGCGAGGCGCCGACCGAGAGGAAGTTATAGGAGTTGTCCCAGCCGTTGCGCAGGGCGCCGCTGACCATGCCGGCCTGGATGTTGGCGGCCCAGCGCGGGGTTATCCAGTAGCGTGCGCCGATGTTGACGGCCATGGCGAACGAGGCCTCGGTAGCGCGGCGGCCTTCCCACTGGGTGTGGTCGAGGTCGTTGAAGCTGTAGGCTGTGGTGACATCCTCGTTGTCGTTCTTCATTGTCTGGCTGAACGATTTCTCCGAGAAGCCTTTAAGATCGGTCAGGCCTGTCGAGAAGTGGTTGAGGACGGCCACACCGATGCCGATGTTGAGATATGTGTCGAGGCGGTCGATGGGCGAGTAGTGGAGCGATGCCTGGGGAAGAAACGAGATGTCGTCGCGGCGGAAGCGGGTGTAGGCTGTTCCATAGCCTTTGCGTTCGATTGTCTCTTTTTCCGACACTGTAGTGCGCAGCCCTGTTGTCGGGTCGCGGCGCCAGCCGTAGTTGACGCTGTTGTAGGAGTAGTCGTAGTTTCCGATTATCTGCACACGGTCGGTCTTGCCGCTGACGCCGTTGTCGATGGCCAGACCTACACCGATGCTGAAGGGCTGTCCGAATATTCTGAGGTCATCTTTGATTATATATTCAAAGGCGATGCGCTGGGTGAACATCGCTTTATCGGGGCCTCCGCTGTTGGTTATCGCACCGACGCCGATGCCCGCATCGGCTATTCTGGCTCCTTTTTCGATGGGGTCGGCCGGGGTAAAGGCCGAGGCGGTGGCTGCGCCGGCCAACAGGACAGATGCAAGGATGAAGCTCTTTTTCATGACGGTAGTGTTGATAAATGTGTGGTTATTTGAACAGCTTCGGGAGGAAAAGACGCAGGTAGTCGCGCCAGTTTTTCCAGGTGTGTCCACCTTCTGAGCTGTGATATTCGTAGTTGAGACCCGCCTTGTCGAATTCGGCGAGCATCTCTTTGTTTTCGCGGGCGAGGAAGTCGGTCTTTCCGATACCTACCCAGAGCAGCAGCGGCTTGGCATCAGCCAGAGCGCGCAGTGCGGGGCCCGGGTTGTCGTAGGATTTTGAGTCGGAATACTTTCGGGGATGCAGAAAGCTTGAGAACGAGCCGATATAGCCGAACATCTCGGGGTTCTCGCGGGCTATGTGGATTGTGTGGAAGCCGCCCATCGAGAGACCGGCGAGAGCGCGCGAGGCGCGGTCTGTGTTCGTCGGATAATGGCTGTCGACCCATTCGACGATGGCGGGGAACGAAGCTTCGAACTCGCCGTTCATAGTGCGCGGCGGACGCGACACGGGCTGGGCCGGCGCGCCGGGGTTGTCGCCGGGAGCGGCCTTGTGGGCTATGTTGCCGTTGGGCATCACGACTATCATCGGCTCGACCTGCCCGGCGGCTATCATGTTGTCTAGAATATAGGGAGCGCGTCCCAGCTCGGGCCATGCGTTTTCGTCGCCGCCGAGGCCGTGGAGAAGATAAAGCACCGGATAGCGGCGGTCGGAGCGCGGGTCGAATCCGGCGGGGGTGTAGACTGTCATGCGCCGGCCGTCGGGCCCCCACACTTTTGCCACAGTGCCGTGGGGGACGTCCTGAGAGCGCAGTTCAGGGTCGGTGACGACGTAGTTCGACAGATACATCTCGTTGCGCTCGGTGAAAGCGTTGGCGGGATCGATTGTGCGGACGCCGTCGATGTTGAAGAAATATGTATAGTAGTCGGGGCGCAGTGCTTTGGTGCGTCCGCGCCAGATGCCGTCGGCGCCGCGCGTCATTTTTGTCGGGGCGAGATCTCCGCCGACAGTGACAGAGGCGGCTTTCGGGGCATATACGGCGAGCGATACTGTGGAGTCGTCGTTGACGACGCCCGACTTGGGCTGTTTCGGGGCTGCGGCGAAGGCCTGACAGGCCGTCGCGGCCACGGTAATGGCGATGAGCAGTTTTTTCAGATATTGCATACTGGGCATTTTTGGTCGCGCTCAATGGCGACGGTGGTGAATGTCATTGTGAAGGTGTCGATTGTCAGAAGGCGGTCGGCGAGCGGACTGCCGAAGCCTCCGGCTATTTTCATGGCCTCACAGGCCTGGACCATTGCCGTCAGTCCGACGACGCCGCTGAAGATTCCGGCTCCGGCACATGAGCCTTCGGCGTTGTCGCCCGGCATGCCGTCGCCGTAGAGACAGCCATAGCAGGCATGGCCGGGCAGAACCGTCATGACCTGTCCGCCGAAGCGGCCGACGGCGCCGTAGACGTAGGGCAGACGAGCGCGGGCCATGGCGCGGGCCACGGTGAGTTTCGACTTGTAGGAGTCGGTGCAGTCGAGGGCGACGTCCCAGGGCGCGGCGGCGAGTATCGCGCCTGAGGTCGAATCGTCGAAGCGGCTCTCGAAGACAATGGTCTCCACCGAGGGGTTCAGCGAGGCGATGCGGCGGCTGGCACAGACGGCTTTGGGGAGACCTGTGTCGGCGTCGGTATAGAGAATCTGGCGCTGGAGGTTCGACAGCTCGACGATGTCGGGGTCGACGATGCCTATGCGCCCCGTTCCGGCGGCTGCGAGATATTCCAGAGCCGCCGAGGCGAGTCCGCCGGCGCCGATAACGAGAACCGACGCCTTTTCGAGCCGCCGCTGTCCTTCGGGGCCAATTCCGGCGAGCTGAAGATGTCCTTTATAGCGGATGTCAGAATTCATATCCGGCCTCGGCTATTCGTTTGCGGTCGGCTTCGACGGTCGACCCTATGGTTGTCAGCAGATCGCCGACTATGGCGCCGTTGACGGCGATGCGCATGGCGCGCAGCTGGGTGTGCTCGCTCATTAGTGCGCGCCCTCCGGCGAAACGCAGCTGAACGCCCGGATGGACGAAGCGGAATACTGCCACTGTTCTCAGAATCTCTTCCTCGCTCAGCGGAGCGGCGTTTTCGAGCGGTGTGCCGGGGATGGGGTGGAGCAGATTTATGGGAATCGACAGCGGCTTTACCTGTCGGAGTGTCAGCGCCAGTTCGACACGCTGGGCCATAGTCTCGCCCATGCCGATGATGCCGCCGGAGCAGACCTCGAAGCCGAGGTCACGGGCTGCGTACAGGGTGGCGAGTTTGTCGTCGGTGGTGTGGGTCGTGCAGACGGTCTTGAAGAACGATGGCCCCGCCTCGAGGTTGCAGTGGTAGCGCGTCACTCCCGCTTCACGCAGGCGCCGCAGTTCGTCGGAGCCGAGCAGCCCGAGCGACGCGCAGAGGCCCGTGCGGCATTCGGCACCGATGGCGCGGAACGTCGAGCAGATGGCGTCGAGCGTGGCGCCCTGCACTCGCCGGCCGCTTGCCACGAGCGAGAATCGGCCTATGCCGGCGCGGTCGGCGGCGCGGGCGTGTTCGAGGCAGGGTGCTTCGTCGAGCAACGGGTAGGTGTCGATGCCGGTTTTTGCATGACGCGACTGGGCGCACCATTTGCAGTCTTCGGGGCAGAGACCCGACCGCACGTTGGCGATCGAGCATGAGTCGAATCGGCGTGAGACGGTTTTCCGCGTCAGTTCTTCAGCGGCGTCGTATAGAGCTTCGGCGTCGGGTGCCTCGGCCAGAGCGTATGCTTCGCCGTCGGTGATGGCGCCTCTGGCGAGGATGCGTTCTTTCAGTGAGGTTATTTCTTCGGATGTCATTGAAGGGTCATAGATATTTGTCGCCGAAAGCCTGACGGGCATCGTCGACGAGGCGGCGTATGTTCTGCTCTTCGGCTCGGGGATAGATTAGAAGCACATTGTCGGTGTCGGCCACGATATAGTCGTCGAGGCCCGAGACAACCACGATCTTGTCGCGGCTCTTGACGGCGAAGATGTTGCCCGACGAGTTGTAGGCGAGCACGTTACATTCCTGAGTGACATTGCGCTCGCGGTTTTTCGGAGAGTTGTCGTAGAGAGAACCCCACGTGCCGAGGTCGCTCCAGCCGAAATTGGCCATGGCGACGTATGCGTTCGAGGCATGTTCGAGCACGGCGAAGTCTATCGCTATCGACGGGCACGACGGAAATGCGCGGCTTATGAAGGCATCTTCGTCGGGAGTGCCGAAAAGACGTATGCCGCTGTCGAAGACGGCGGCGAGTTCCGGGGCGTGTTCGCGCAGGGCGGCCACGATCGACGATGCTTTCCAGAGGAATATGCCGCTGTTCCAGTAGAATTCGCCTGAGTCGATAAACACTTCGGCCATTGCGGCGTCGGGTTTCTCGGTGAAGGTCTTCACGCGCGCGATGCCGCTTGTGGCCTCGGCGCCGATCTGGATATAGCCGTAGCGTGTTTCGGGGCGAGTTGCGGTGAGACCGACTGTCAGCAGTGCGTTATTGTTCTCGACGAAGTCGAAGCCGTCGAGAATTGTCGTGTTGAAGACGGCTTCGCCCGTAATGAGGTTGTCGCTCGGCACAACTACCATAGAGGCTTCGGGATCGACGGCGAGGATATGGTAGGCGGCCAGCGCTACGGCGGGGGCCGTGTTGCGGCGCGTCGGCTCGGTCAGAATGTTTGCGGCCGGGAGTTCGGGAAGCTGCTCGGCTACCAGAGAACCGTAGATGTCGTTGGTGACAACGAGAATCCGTTCGGGGCTTTCGACCAGCGGCAGCATTCTGTCGAAGGTCATCTGCAGGAGTGAGCGGCCGCTGCCGAAAAAGTCGAGAAACTGTTTGGGACGCGCCGTGCGGCTGTAGGGCCAGAACCGGCTGCCTATGCCGCCGCTCATTATCACGCAGTATCTGTTGTGTTTTGCCATATTTGGAAGAGTGTGTCTTATAGTTGAGGTGAGAGATTGAGTTGTCAGTATCGGCAGGTTATGGAACCGTCGACTCGGCCGGTGAAGCTGGCGATTCGGCAGCCGGCGCCTCGGCGGGATGGGCGGCCTGTTCCTGAAGCGATTTCATTGTGATCTCTCCCGCTGCGCGTTCGGCCTTAGGAGCGGGAGCCGCAGCCTGAGTCGCTTTCGGAGCAATGGCAGCCGGTTTGGCAGCCGCCGGAACAACGGGAGCGGCGGGAGCAGTGTCAGGCGTGGCTGCCGAGGCGGAATCTTCGACTATGGTGATTTCTTCGGTAGCTTCCAGGAGCTCATCTTCCTGTTCGGGACGCGGCATGAAGAAGTAAACCCACAGAACAAGGCCAAGAATGACAACGAAGACAGCGAGAAAGAGGGCGACTTTCAGCCGCTCGTTGCGGCGGCGTGCGCGTTCGGCGTCGTCATCATCATCAGCTACTGTAGCTGTTTTAGCTACATTAGCTACTTTAGGCTCTTCCTTGATCGCCTCGGCCAATTTCGTATAAGCTTCGGGAACCTCTCCGGGGCGCGGATAGGCTTTATTGAGATGGGTAGGGCGGCCGCAGTGGGGGCAGAACAGCGAGCTGTCGGAGATGTCGCTGCCGCAGTCGTCGCATTTTATCAGAGACATTGGAGTTATAGTTATTTGTAGGTGTATGTTATTGTTCCGGTTTGAGAGGCGGGAGCGTCGGGGTCGGCGCTGAAACGCGATCGGCGCGCAGCCTCAACGCAGCTGCGTCGCGCCGAAGCCGAAGCGTTGGCCGGAGCGATCCCGCTCAGATAAGCCGCCGAGGTGACGTTTCCGTTGCGGTCGACAGTGATCTTCACGACGATCTTTCCCATAGGCCCCTTTGCGGGAGAGGGGAGGCTGACAGCCTTGCGGTTGCCCAGACCCGATGCGGCGATGCCGCTGACGGCGCCGTCGGCCGAGTTGCCGTCGGGCTGGCCCGCTTTGCCTTTCCCTTTGCCGAAGCTGACGCGGTCTTTGATAGCCTCGGCTTTCTCGGCCTTTTCGGCCTTTTCGGCCTCGGCTTTCTCAGCTTTAGGGTCTTTCGGAACCTTAAGGGCCTTAGGGACTTTAATGTCGCCGGAGGGAGCTGCCACATCAGTCACATCCGTTACATCAGAAACATCAGAAACATCAGAAACATCAGCTGTTTCGGCAGCCCCGACCAAAAACACCGCCTTTTCCGCCAGCCGCTTCGGCTTCAGCGGCGCCCTGATCGCCGACCATGACAAACTCGCCGCCGAAGAGAATCTCCGACGAGTCGGCCGGCGGCCATTCGGGCTGATCATGCTCTGAGCTGTAGCGCAGCACACCGGCTACCAGCGCCGCTATCAGCAGCGCGTGGAACAGCAGCGTTGCAGCTGCGGCTATGGCCCGGTGTCGTCGGTTATTTTCCATAATCAGGCTGGGCCGTGGCCGGAGCGGGCTTGGTGGCGAGAACCATCTTCAGGTTATTGCGTGCGCCGAGGTCGAGAACCTCAACGAGGCGTCCGTAGGTGACATCCTCGTCGGCATAGACGGCGATATAGTCTTCGTCGGGATTCTCGGCTGCAAGCTGAAGAAAAGTCAGCAGGCGGTCGAGGTCGGCGATCTCCTGTGGCTCTCTGTCGCCGGCTGCCGACACGAAGATGCGCCCCTCGCTGTCGAGATAGACGCGCTTCGACGGTTTCAGGGCCGTCTGCTCGCTGCTTTGCGGCAGATTGACTTCGAGGGCCGTCGGGAAGATGAACGTCGAGGTCACCATGAAGAATATCAGCAGCAGAAAGATAACGTCGGTCATCGACGCCATCGAGAAAGCTGCCATCATTGAATGTTGACGCTTGAGCGACATAGGCTTATGCGACAGGCTCGTTGAGAAGATCCATGAACTCCATGGTCTTGCTCTCGAGGTTGTTCATGACGCGGTTGATGCAGGCAACCAGATAGTTGTAGGCGAACAGGGCTATGATGCCCACTACGAGACCGGCCACTGTCGTCACCAGAGCCTCGTAGATGCCGCCGGCGAGAACGTCGATGTTGGCCGAGGTTCCGGCCGACGCCAGATTGAAGAAGGCCTCGACCATGCCGATAACGGTGCCGAGGAATCCGAGCATGGGAGCTCCGGCGGCTGTGGTGGCGAGCCAGGGAAGGCCTTTTTCGAGGCGCGCTATCTCTATGTTGCCGGTGTTCTCGATGGCTACGAGCACGTCGTTCATCGGGCGGCCGATGCGGCTGATGCCTTTGGCAATGAGGCGCCCGTAGGGCGAGTTGGCGTTGTTGCACACGAGCAGGGCGCTCTCGATTTCGCCCTCGTGGATATAGTCTTTTATCCGGCTCATGAAGGTGTCGTCGCCTGCGGCGGCGCGGCGGATAACGATCCAGCGCTCCACGAAAACATAGATGCAGATAAGCGACAGAAGTGCCAGCGGAATCATTATAAGTCCGCCCTTGACGCACAGATCCCAGACGGATAGCTCTTTGACCACCGGAGTGGCGGCCGTGGCGGCCTGAAGGAGAATTGACATTGTCGGAAAGGGGTGTTGGATGGTTGTTGAATCTTGTTTGTCAGCCTTTCAGGCAGGCTTTGTAGGCTTTGATGGCTTCGGCGATGCCCATATAGAGGGCGTCGCATATCAGCGCGTGGCCTATCGACACTTCGTCGAGGTAGGGAACCTGTTCGCGGAAGTAGCGCAGGTTCTCGAGGCTGAGATCGTGGCCGGCGTTGACGCCGAGCCCTGCGGAGTGGGCCGCGCGCGACGCCTCGATATAGGGAGCGACGGCGCCTGCCGGATCGGTGGGGTAGTTGTCGGCGTAGGGCTTCGTGTAAAGCTCCACGCGGTCGGCCTGAACCTTGGCTGCAAGGCGAATCTGGGCCGGATCGGGGTCGACGAAGATGCTCGTGCGTATCCCCGCCTCGCGCAGGCGCTCCACTATCGTTGTCAGGAATTCGAAATTCGCCGCTATGTCCCATCCGGCGTTCGAGGTAATGGCGTCGGGGGCGTCGGGAACAAGGGTGACCTGCTCGGGCTTTACCTTTAGAACAAGGTCGAGGAAGCGCTCGCAGGGATAGCCCTCGATGTTGAATTCAGTCTTCACCAGGGGGCGCAGACGGTAGACGTCGTCGTAGCGTATGTGGCGCTCGTCGGGACGCGGATGGACTGTCACTCCGTCGGCTCCGAGGCGTTCGACGTCGCAGGCGAACTGCTCGACATCGGGCCGGTTTTCTCCCCGGGCGTTGCGGAGAGTGGCGACTTTGTTGATATTAACACTAAAATTTGTCATCGTATGAGTAATTTTTTGCCGGCAGGCGTTGTGATTGTAGATTCATTTAGAGAAAATTACTAACTTTGTAATCAGAAACGCCGCTTCTCGACGGCAAAATTACGCAAAATTCCCCCCAAAATCAAGCGCCGGTGACACCAAACGACACTAATCTTCAGCCTCAGGCCATTCTTGCCCGCCTCTTTCCGCCCGTCGAAGAGTCGAGCCGGCTCACTGTTGCTTGTCGCAGAGCGAACTACAGCGCCGGAGCTATTGCCAGAGCTGTCGAAGACTGCGACTGTCATCTGCTCAACCTCAATCTGACGGCGCCTGTTGTCGGCTCACGCGATCCGTTTGACGACACTGTCACTGTCGATCTGCGCGTCAGCCGCCGCGATCCGGCGGCCGTGGCCCGCTCTCTCGAGCGCTACGGCTTCCGTGTCATCGACGGTCAGGCCTCGGCCGAGGCCGCTTCCGACGCCGCCACCGATGAGGTGCGCCGCCGTGTCAACGAGCTAATCCATTTTCTGAACGTATGAAACTAATAGCCATAAACGGCAAACGGCGTCAGGACCCTGCGCGTCGCCGGGCCACTCTCGACTTTATAGCCGGTCTCTGGGAAGCTCTCGGACGTCCCGCAATAGCTATGCAGAACCGCTATGCTCTGGCTCTCGGCCCCGAGAATCTGCCACCCGCCATTGTCGGTCTCGGCGCCGCTGCGCCCGAGCTGGCTGTCAGCATCGGCGGCGACGGTACTTTTCTGCGCACTGCGCGCTGGATCGGCTCGATGCCGACCCCCATTCTCGGCCTGAACAGCGGAAACCTCGGATTCCTCAGCAATGTCGGAATCGAAGACGCCGGCCGGATAATAGGCGACATCGCCGGGGGGCGCCTTGTGGTTCAGGAGCGCACACTGCTGAGAGTGACTGTCGGGGGGGCGCGCGTCGACGACACTTCGCGCATCCTTGATTTCCCTTACGCTCTCAACGAGATAGCCATCGTCCGCGACGACAATGCCTCGATGATAACGGTCGACACCCTGCTCGACGGCGACCAGCTGGCAACCTACCGTGGCGACGGCCTCATCATAGCCACTCCTACAGGCTCGACGGCCTATAACCTGTCGGTCGGCGGCCCTATCCTGAGCCCCAACGCCCATTGCTGGGCTCTTTCGCCCGTGGCTCCCCATTCGCTGACGATGCGCCCCGTCGTGATTCCCGACTCGTCGCGGCTCGACATCGCCGTCGACGCCCGCGTTCCGCGCTACCGCCTGAGTCTCGACGGCCGCTCGGTTAGCCTTCCGCTCGATGCGCGCCTCGTTGTCGACCGCGCGCCTTTCACGACCCGGATTCTCTTCAGCGCCGACCACACGTTCGCCCGCAATCTACGCGATAAACTGCTCTGGGGCGTCAGATGATAAAGCGCGGCATCCCCCATCCTCTGCTCGGCCACGTCAATCTGCGTTTCAGCGCCACGGCGCGCAATTTCACGGGGCGCTGGACAAAAGAGGAACCCTGGATAACCTGTCCGGCTGGAGTTCCCGCCGCGCGGATTGTCGAAGTCATCGACGAACTGGCTCCACGGATGCTCGAACGGCGCCGCACGCTCTCCTTCGAAGCCGGTTCGGTTCTCGAACTGCCGGGAATCACTATCAGATTTTTCGATAACGACCGTTCGGGCCGCGACACTTTTGTGCAGGGCAGGCCCGCAGGCGAGATTGTCGAAGCGAAAGTCTTTATCGGCGCTGAGCTCGACGAGCCCGAACGCTCGCAGGCAGTGTCGTCGGCGCTGACGGTATTGTCACGCCGCTATGCCGCGCCGCTTCTTCTGCCGCGCGCCCGCGCGCTCGCCGCCGCCGCAGGTCTCACTGTGAACCGCTGGAAGATAGGCTCGGGCACAAAGGTTCTCGGAACCTGCGAGCGCCGCAGCGCCACGATAAGCCTCTCACATATCATTGTGTTTCTGACACAGGAGCTACGCGACCTCATTGTCTGGCACGAGCTTGCCCATCTCTCGGGGCCGGGCCACGACGCCGCCTTCCACGCCCGTGTCGACCGTCTCAGCGGCGGCCGCGAGGCCGAGCTCGAACGGCGCCTGCGCCGCTACCCCTGGCCGATCCTGCGATAAAATCTCAGCCTTTGAATAGTTCTGAATGTGAGCCCAGCCTCGACAGAGCATAGACATTGTTCTCTTCGTCGAACCATATCAGAAGAAAATCACCTTCGATATGACATTCAAAGCAGCCTGAATATTCTCCTGTCAATGTGTGTTTCCGATATTTTTCAGGCAGGGGAATTTCATTCCGAAGCATATTGAGGACATTGTTCAGCTCTTCAAGCTTTCTGGGCTGGTTTAGAAATCTTTTCAGATCTTTCTTGAACTGGCGCGTGTAGCGAAGCTCTTTCATAGATTCATCGACTTGAGCATGGCTTCGACGCTTGAGGTGTCGATCGGGCCTTTAAGGTTGCCTGCTTTCGCTTCGTTGATAGCTGCGACGGTTTCTTCGTTAGGTTCATGGTAAACTGCATCAAGCAGCAGAACCTCAACATAATTGTTGAGGCTGCGGCGATCTCTTTTGGCGAGCTCCTTAAGCTTGTCAAGCAGATAAACCGGAAGCCGGAACACATGGGCTTTTTTTTCGAGGGCTATATCCATATATGATATCATTTAGATTGCAAAGATATGATATTTTATAATCAAAAACAAATTTGCGATAATTAAGTTCCCAGTCATTAGTTTGAGACCAAACAAATAGGCGCGCCGTCGGGCGCGCCTATTTACGGGTTCAAAGGTTTCTTAGCGGAGGACTATTTTGCTTGTTGCCATGCCGGCGCGGACGATGTAGACGCCTGCGGCGAGGTGGCTGAGGTCGGTTGCCGGGGCGTTGATGCCGGAAACTACGCGCTTGCCGGCGGTGTCGTAGACTTCGGCGTTGGCGAAGTCGCCGCTGATGAGCAGTGTTCGACCGTCGAGAGAGATGCTGACATTGCTGTCGGCGCCGACCGAAGCTATGCCGGTCTGCTTGTCGAAGGTGACTTCGATTGCGGGCGATTCGCCGCCGTTATAGAGTTTCTTGACAGATGCTGTGTGGACGCCGTTGGGGAGCGTTGTGACGAGCATCGAGTTCTCTTTGGTCAGAACGGGCTCACCGCCGTCGATAGAGAGGCTGTAGCCGTTGAATTTGCCCGACGACCGCTCGAGGCCCGAGTCGGTGATGCCGGTGCCCATGGCGAACTCGTCGACAAGAAGCATGAAGACGTCGTTCGATTTGCTGTTGAGGGCTACGTAGCGTGCTTCGGCGGGGATTGTCCAGGTATATTGTGTCCATGTGCGTTCGGGAACTTCCTGGAGCTCATCCCAGGTGTAGGAGTCGAGGTCGTCGGCTTCTCCTTTGGTGTAGCCGAGGCGTATCTGCTCAAGGCGTCCTTCGACCGATTCATACGACATGGCCCAGAGGCTGACGGTGAAATCTTTGTGGAAGCTCAGGCGCGGCGAAATCATGTAGTCGTCGCTCCAGTTGAGTTGGGTTCCGCCGTCGTGGAATATAGGCGCTGCGGCGAAGAATGCCATAGAGCGGTCGCCGCGGTGGGCGGTGATGATCGAAGTCGGGGTGGGTTCGGTTTCCTGACCGTTCATGACGATTGCCGCCATCGGGCTCTTCATTCCGGGGAATGTCAGACCGCCGAAGCCGTAGGTTGTCAGACCGTCGCCGTCGATGTAGCTCCATCCGAGGGCGCCCGGGGCGTTGATCTCGAAGTCGGCATAGTCGTCGCCCTCGAAGCTGTCGCTGAAGTCGCGGAAGATGTCCCACGACACCTTCACACCGAGGTGTGAGCACTGGGCGTCGATGTTGACCGGAGGCAGCAGTTTCTGCTTCATGGCTACGGTGAAGGTATATTCGTCGCGGCTGTCGTCGTTGGCCGAGATTTCGGCGGGAGCGGCCTCGAATCCCTCACGGACGGCGCTGAGGGTGTATTCGTCTTTCCAGACGTCGGCGAAAGTGGCTTTGCCGTCGACGGCTTTGGCGGTGTAGCTGTTTTCGGCCGATTTGAGCGTTACGGTGGCGTCGGCTACGTCGGCATTGTCGGAATCGGCTGTCAGGCTGACGGTCACACTGGCGAACTGGGCGATATGCTGTTCGGCGCTGACAATAGGCTCGGATGTCAGGTTATCGACGGGATAGACGGTCTCGACGGCATAGCTGTAGCTGCCGCGGCCGAGGCTGTTCCACTGGCTGTCGGTGGCTGTCAGGGCGGTTATGCCAGAGGCCACTGAAGTGCGTCCTGCGGTGTCGCCGTTCTTGATGCGGTAAACGTTATATTTGCGGTCGGGGGTGAAAGCGGCGTCCTCTTTGCGTTCGAGCAAGGGGCGGAGCATCAGCGCGCCGGGCCAGCCGAGGTCGTCGAAATAGCGGTAGCCGGCGACATAGCTGTTCGAGAACACCTGAGTGCGCGGCTCGACAGGCTCGGGGTTGTCGTCGCGGCCGAGCGAGAGGTAACCGTTGGTGTTGAGGGCGACAACGAAGCCGTTGTCCGAGACGACGGGTTCGTCGAATTTCACCGATGTCCAGCCGTTAAGGAGCGATTTGACATTGTCTTTGCGGTAAATGATCTCGCCGTTTGGTTCGCCGTCGGCGTCAAGGCCGATAATCCATATATTGACGAGCTCGGGAGGGTCGGCCGAATAATCGGTTGTCTTGCGGTAGAAGTCAACGCCGTAGAGACGGTATTTGTCGCGGCAGACAACGCCGATAACGGCTACGTTGTTGGCCGCGTCGTAGCCTATCGGGTCTTCGGCGGCATGACCGTTGTCGTAGATTTTCAGGCGTGCGTCGACGGGCGCTTCCCAATTGATTTTTCCGTCGGCCGAGGTGACGCTGAATGGCGCGAGGGCATTGTAGGTGAGCTTCGTGGTTCCGAAGTCGGTTGTGGCGCCCGAAGCTTTTACGTTGACTGCGGCGATGTAGTCGGTGAAGTTGTTCTTGGTGATAGTCATGGTGTAGGGCGCGTCGGCCTTGGCACCTTTGTTGAGATATACGCCGCTGATCGAGTAGTTTCCCGAGGCATCGGTGGTGGCCGAGAAGCCGGCATATCCCTTGAGGGTCACCAGAGCGTCGGGGAGGGCGTTGCCTTTGTTGTCGGTGACGCGCCCTTTGACGGTGCGGCGCTCCATGGCGGCCACTTCAAGCGTCAGGTCGACGGTCGAGCCTGCGGTTACGTTGGCTTTCACAGGGGTGGCGGGGCTTTCGTAGCCGAATTTCTCCCATGTGACCGAATAGTTTCCGGCTGCTATCTTGCCGAACGAGAAACTGCCGTCGTCGGCGGTTGTGGCGGTGTAGGTCTGCGGGCCGGTGGCGGTGACGGTTAGACCGCCAACGGGGGTAGAGCCGCTTTTGGCGGTGCCCTTGAGTGTTCCCTCGTCGATGGGGGTGACTTTCACGTTCTTGATGAAAATCATCTGGCCCTGATGGCCGTCCGAGACGTGCTGGAAAGAGATATAGTAGTTGCCGGCTTCGGTGATGGCCGGAAGCTCGATTGTCTCTTTGCCGGCGCTGTAGTAGCAGCCTTTATACTGAGCCTCTTTCAGAAGAGTGTGTTCGGCCGATGGGTCGGGCGACTTGCTGAGGTAGATGTTGACATGTTCAGTCGAGGAATAGGTCGTGTAGTAGTCGAACTTGAGGGTGATGTCACCTTCGTCGGCTACGTCGAACTTCAGGGCCGGAGAGACAAGCCAGTTGCTGACTTCGGAGTAGTTTGAGGTGAAGGCCCACGAGCAGGCGGCTTTGCCGCCGTTGTCCGACTCACCGAGGAACCATGTAGCGTGTTCGTCGTCGGTGTTCTGGTCGACGTCGTAGACCGACCATGTATCGAACAGCGCCTGTGTGTTCAGTGCGCACGAATAGGGGAGCTGCTGCTGGGCGAAAGCTCCCGATGCCGTAAGTGCGATGCAACCTGCAATAATAGATCTGAGGTAGTGTATTCGCATAAAGAAGTGGTAGATGGTTAGTGAATGTTGCTGAATCGCCTCAAAGATAGCAAATAGTTTTAAATTTCCAATATTTTTTAACAAAGCCGACATATTGTGGCGCATATATGCCACAAGGGGCAACCTCTCACTATTTTTGGGGATGTCTCAGGCGCCTCTTTAACAGATTTTGGGTATTTCGGCTCTTTTTGGCGGCCAGTAATTTTGCGCTGAAATTCCAACCTGTCAACAGATGAAACCTATTATCACCTCTATTCTTGCTCTTGCGCTCTGTGTTCCGGCTGCCGCAGTCGCCGAACCGGCCGATTCGCTCCGAAGCGCCGTCGCAAAAAAAATCAGTGCCTGGGACCGCCTTCATGTCGGCGGCTACGGCGAAGCGGTTTTCGTTGAGAACTTCTTCAGCGACAATTACCTGCGCTATACCGATCCGGGCAAATATTCCGGCGACCGCCACGGCCGTTTCGACGTGCCTCACGTTGTTATATATCTCGGTTATGATTTCGGCAAGGGATGGTCGATGTCGTCGGAGATAGAGTTCGAACACGGCGGCGTCGAGACCGCCATGGAGCTCGAGACCGAAGAGGGGGGCGAATATGAGAAAGAGGTTGAGCGCGGAGGCGAGGTTGCTCTCGAGCAGTTCTGGCTGCAGAAAGAGTTCATGCCACAGCTGAAGATACGCGCCGGCCTTCAGGTTGTTCCTGTAGGCGGCACCAATGCCCACCACGAGCCGAACACCTTCTTCGGAGTCTATCGCCCTGTCGGCGAGGCGACTATTCTACCCTGCACCTGGCGCGAAGTGTCGCTGACGGTGCTCGGACGCGCCGGCGACTGGGCCTATCAGGCTATGATTATGCCGGGCCTCGACAGCGAGCGCTTCGGCAACAGCACGTGGATAAGCGGCGGCTCGGCATCGCCTTTCGAATTCAAGATAGCCAACACTGTTGCCGGAGCCGTGCGTGTCGACAACTACTCTGTTCCGGGGCTTCGCCTGAGTGTCAGCGGGTATGTCGGCAATTCATTCGGCAATACCCTCGAACCGACGTCGTCGCTCAAGAACAAGGGCGTTCACGGAACGGTGTCGATCGGATCGTTCGATTTCGCCTATAACGCCCACAACGTAGTGGCCCGCGGCTTCTTCGACTGGGGCCATCTGAGCGACTCGCGCCATATAACCGAGTTCAATATGTCGATGCCGAAAGGGTCGTCGTCGAAGAAGCAGGAAGTTGCCTCCGATGCCTGTTGCGCCGGAATCGAGGCCGGCTACGATATTTTCGGCGCCATCCCCTCTATGAGGGCTTCGGGCCAGCGTTTCTATGTCTTCGGCCGCTACGACTACTACAATTCGATGCAGAAAACCGACGGCGTCACTGCCCTGGCCTGGTGTAAGCGCCATCAGGTAGGCGGCGGCATAAACTACTATCCGATACGCGACATCGTGGTCAAGGCCGAATATGTCTACGGAATCCTCGACTGCCGCTATAACAACGAGCCGTCACTGAAAATAGGTATCGCCTATTGCGGCTGGTTCAAATAAACTAATCTGAATTTTACCAATAAAAATAACATGCAATGAAAATCAAACATTTACTTCTTGTAGCTACGGTCCTGACTGCCATGACATCGTGTAGCGACGACAGCAACGAGCCCGCCGGTGGCGACGACGCTGCTCTTTCCCCCAAGGAGCAGGCTCTGAAGACTGCTGTCGGCGCGTATGTCGACAAAACCGTTCTGCCGACCTACGCCTCCATGGCCGACGCCGCCATCGAGCTTCGCGACCTCTGCCACATCATGCGCGACAAACATGCCGCAGGAACTCTGACGACTGCCGATATCGAGGCCGCCGGACGCGCCTGGAAACAGTCGCGCAAGAGCTGGGAGCTCAGCGAGGCTTTCCTCTTCGGCCCTGCTGCCAACCATAATATCGACCCTCATATCGACTCGTGGCCGCTCGACAAGGCCGCCATGGAGCGTCTTCTCGAAGATATACGCGCCGGAAAGCAGTGGTCGCTGGCCAACAACGGCGGCTATGGCCTCATCGGTTTCCATTCGGTTGAATATATGCTTTTCGAGCTTACCGACGACGAAAACGCCTCGAAACCCCATTCGACAAACTACACTGCCGAAGAGCTGACCTATCTCTGCGCTGTCGCCGACGACCTCGCCGAGCAGACTGTCTGCCTCGAGGCCTGCTGGCGCGGAACCGACAATATTTCGGCCGAAAAACAGCAGATTCTCGAAGACGCCGATCTCGATTATGGCGAGAACTACGGCGGCGAGATGAAGAACGCCCGCAGCGCCGGCTCGCGCTTCAAAACTTATCAGGAGGCTGCCGAAGAGATTATTCAGGGCTGCATTGATATCGCCGACGAGGTCGGCAACACCAAGATCGGACGTCCTCACAGCGGTTCGTCGCTCGAAGACAAGAACTATATCGAGTCGCCCTATTCGCTCAATTCCATCGAAGACTTCGTCGACAATATCATATCGATCAGAAACGCCTACTGCGGCACTAACGCCGGCGACGCTTCGGTCAGCGACTATGTGAAGAGTGTCGACAAAGATCTTGACACCGAACTGCGCCGGGCCATCGATGAAGCTATCGCCGCCATTTCGGCTATTCCCGAGCCGTTCGCCAAGACCGCCGGCGGCGCCGAAGCAGAACGCGCCGTGAAGGTTGTCGGAACAGACCTCGTCAATGTGCTCGAGAAAGTCAACGATCTGATCGGACGCCGATAAACTGACTTTTATATTCAAATCTCATATTTTCCGACTATGAACATCTTCAAGATGTCGGTTACGGCAGCGGCAGCGCTTTCGGGGGGCGCGGCCATATAGACAGATCTTTGTGGCGGGGGCGGCCTTTTCGGCGCTGGCGCTTGCCTCTTGTTCCGACGATGAGAAAATCACCAACAACGACATTCCCGACACTCCCGAACGCCCCGACTGGTACTATGCCGGCGGCAAGCTCGGAACAACGGAGCTCGCAACCTCGAACGTGTTCGAACAGCCGACCGTGGCTGTCGAGAACCAGTGCCTCTACCAGTCGTTCAAGAACGGTGAGGCTCTGTTCGAGAAACCGTTTATGACCAATACCGACGGTGTGCGCGGCGGCCTCGGCCCTGTCTATATCCGCACGTCGTGTCTCCACTGCCACCCCAACTACAGCCATGGCGAGCGCGTGGCCGAAGGCTCGTATGACACCCGCGACCCGGGCAACGGAACCCTTCTGGTTGTCTACAATCCCGCAACCGAAGGATACGTGCCCTGGCTTGCCGGTATGCCGCAGCTCTACGCCGTCGCTCCTTTCAAGGCTCCTGTCGACGGTTCGAAGGTTAAGGTCTCTTACCGCGAGGCAACCGACACCTGGGGCAACCGTTTCGACGACGGCGAGACATATTCGCTCCAGTATCCCGTTGTCGATATGCCCTCCGATGCCATCTATGTTGTCAATCAGGGCTATCAGCTCCCGACCGGCTATGAGGTCAAACTCGAGTCGACAATCGGTATTCCCGGAACCGGACTGCTCGACGCTATCGATGAGAAAGACCTTCTCGCACAATATCAGAAAGAGGAAGCCGACGGCTTTCTGCCAAACGGTCTGAATTCCGCTTTCTATGCCGGAGGCGCATGGGTATCCCCCTATAAGAACACCGTTCAGGGCGACGGAACGCCATACGCCCGCCGCTTCACCTATGCCCTCAGCCGCGGCCCGCTTCAGGACGCCGCCGGCGCCAACGCTATCTGGAACATCACCAACGTGACGCGCTCCGACCGCCGCTACCATTATCTCGACGCTGCCGGAACCTATGCCGAATATTCCGCGAAAGATCCCGACGTGCAGGCCGGTTTCGACGACTATCTGGCCAAGGTTGATCCCTCGCGCAAGCATCCCGAATGGTGGACAGGCCCGATCGAAGACCGAATCAAGAACTATCTGCTCTCGAAAGATCTCGACCCGGAGATGACCGACGACGAATATACCGACCTCATGGTATGGCACCGCGGTCTGGCCGTTCCCGCTGTGCGCGATATCGACGATCCCGATGTTATCCGCGGACGCGAGCTCTTCGCTCAGATCGGATGTGACTACTGCCACCGTCCGAGCTGGACAACCGGCCCCGACAATATCGCCGACCCTGCGAAGTTCTTCAAGGGAGACGAGTTGCCGCGCTATCCCTATCAGACAATCTGGCCCTACACCGATATGGTCCAGCACAAACTGATGATGGCCTCTGACATACGTGGCGGATGGTGCCGCACTACGCCTCTCTGGGGACGCGGTCTCCATCAGAAAGTCACAGGTTCGCCGACTGCTGACCGTCTCCACGACTGCCGCGCCCGCACGACGCTCGAAGCCATCATGTGGCACGGTTATTCGCCTCAGTCCGATGCCTACCACACTGTCGTCAAGTTCCGCGCCCTCCCGAAGGCCGACCGCGACGCCATAATCCGCTTCGTCGACGCTATCTGACCCTCTATGAAACGACATCTTCCTGCGGCAACGCTTCTGATACATATCGCTCTGGCCATTATCGTGGCCGGAGCGATTGTGACTCATTTCTGTGGCATAACGGGCACGGTCACACTTGCTGACGGCGCCCCTGCCGTGACCCGTTTCGACAAGACATCGGGGCCCGGCGACGGCTCTTTCCCGTTCGGTGTGGCCCTGCGCAGCGCCGAGGTCGTCTTCTACCCGGCCTCGGCAACGCCGATGGATTTCCGCAGCCACATAACCGTCGACGGCCATGACCTGACCGTCGCCATGAACAGCGTAGCCACCTACCGCGGATGGCGTTTCTACCAGACAGCCATGGGAGCCGCCGACTCGACACTCTCGGTGGCCCGCGATCCGTGGGGCATAGCCATAACCTACACCGGGTATGCTCTGCTCGGCCTCTCCATGGTTCTGTTTTTCTTTCAGCGGCGCACCTGTTGGCGCGCACACCTGCGCAAGCTGCTCGCGGCTGCTATGATCGTCGTTGCGGCCACAGCCTCGGCCGGCGACCTGCCGACTATGCAGCGGCCACTGGCAACGCGCATGGGCCGCGTGTTCGTCTATTGGAACGACCGCGTGGCTCCGATGCAGACAATGGCCTGCGACGTCACCTCGAAGCTCTATGGCGCCCGTTCATACCGTGGCATGACGCCCGAGCAGGTTCTGGCCGGATGGCTCTTCTGGTTCGACGACTGGAACCGCGACTATCTCGCCACGCATCCCGACGCGTCGGGGAAGAAAGAACAGGAGCGCCGTGCTCTGATAACATGGCTCGGCACCGGTGAGGCTTTCCGCATCTATCCCTACCGCACGGCTTCGGGCCGGCTCGAATGGCTCTCGCTGACAGGGCGCCGCCCCTCGGCGATGGGCCTCGTACAGTGGCGGTTCATGGTTGAGACAATGCCGTCGATACAGCGTCTCGTAGCCTCGGGCGACAATATAGGCGCCGGAGAGGTCATGCTCGACCTTATAGAAGCCCAGCGCCGCTATGCCGCTCCCGATGGGCTTCCCTCGTCGCTGCGCGTCGACGTCGAGCGCCGCTACAACCGCCTGGCGCGGCCGTTGCCGCTGGCAGTGATTGCTTTGACGGTCGGCGGATTTCTGCTCTTGGGCGCGCTGAAGAGACGCCCCTTAATCAAAAAGAGCCTGACGGGAACTGTTGCTACCGCTCTCTGCGGGCTGACGGCTCTCGCCGTCGCCGCCATTCTCGCCGTGCGCGGCTGGCTCGGCGGTTACGTGCCCGTCTCCAACGGGCCCGAGACGATGCTCTTCATGGGATTCGCCGCCTCGGCGGCAGCACTGTTCTGCGGCCGGCGGCGCCTTATCCAGGGAGCGCTGATGCTGACAGCCGCCATGGCCCTCTTCACCGCCGCCATGGCCTCGGCCACACCGCGCATAGCCGCTCTGCAGCCCGTTCTGTCGAGCCGTCTGCTGACAGTCCACGTCATGCTCGTCATGACCTCCTACGTCATGTTTCTTCTCATGGCCGTGCTCGCCGCCGTCGGACTCTCGCGCCGCGACCTCTGCGACCGCATGGCTCTGACAAACAGCGTCCTGCTTGTTCCCGCCGAGTTCCTGCTCACCGCCGGAATCTTCGTCGGCGCCGTCTGGGCCAACCAGTCGTGGGGGCGCTACTGGGGATGGGATCCGAAAGAGACCTGCGCTCTGGTGACCATGCTTATCTACGCTGTGCCGCTCCACGCCGCCTCGCTGCGCCGTCTGCGCCGTCCGCGCATCCTCAACCTCTACCTGCTGCTGGCCATCGTCAGCGTCCTCTTCACCTACTTCGGCGCCAACTACCTCCTTCCCGGCCTCCACTCCTATGCCTGACACTTGGGAGCTTTGGAAGGACTATCTACGTGGCCATGCTATCGCTCACCGGGTTAATTCATTATCCCCTTTTCCATAAGATAGTCATCGGCTATGTAGTAGTCGCTCTGGATATAGAGGCCTGAGCTGCGATCCTGGAATCTGCGGCATGTTTTGCTGCGATAGAAATCTTTGAGAGCCTCAAGTGGTGACTTTCCGGTCAGTTCTGCGATGCGGCAAGCTATCACCCCCATGCGGCTCCACCTTAGAATATCAAGAACTTCCTTGCTGTAGTTATCCATCACTCCGACAGTTTTATTGCTTCATTGAAAATCAGATGGCGGTCAAGAGTCTCCTGATTCAGAATGCAAATCTGATTGTTGGGCTTCAGGTAACGTAAACGCCTTATAGCGCCTTCTTCTGAAATCAGACCATTAATAAAAAGATTGACTGTGTCGATGACACGGTCGTTGGCCACACCACCCTCAATATAGTCATAATCTTGCCATACAGGCTCCCCTTTTCTGCAAGCGACAATAAAATTGAGCCACTCGTTGTCGTAACTCCCGAAGACCTTGATGCGGGCTTCTTTGAACAGACTTTCTCGGTCGAGAAGATAAACGTTGAGAATTGCCGACTTCTGCCGTTCGGCGGCGCGGCGGTTGGCCCACATAATGGCCTGAACGTATATATCGGTCATGTAGAAGCCCGGTCCGAAGTCGAGATTCTTTCGGCCGACACTGCACAATGGCGTGGCAACGGGTTCAGTGGCCGCATGGTATATTTCCATTTTATCGCTCATGACGGTCGGCGTTTAGCTGTTCCCAGCGGTTAAGGGTTTCTATAATGTTGTCGGTCAGATTGTTCCGGTCTTCGGTATGGAGAGCTTCGTAATGGGGGAAGATGTATTTGTCGATAAGGCCGACAGCCTCCATGCGGTCGAGCATGACTTGTCACAGTGGCTTTCAACGCATTGCGACCGGGA
>OGSD01000803.1_pt1 | contig 31895 bp, 25 predicted proteins | sample 1553571 | NCBI WGS metagenome assembly OGSD01 (sample SAMEA2580072, study PRJEB22360) | human gut metagenome | biome: human gut; feature: human-associated habitat; material: faeces | place: Denmark | collected 2008/2010 | reverse complement strand
ACCACATCTGGTGCGCCGCCCCGGTTGTTGGGGTGCTATGCTGTCCCGGCGTTATGCGTTGTAGAGGGGCATGTCGGCGGGTTTCACAGTAGCGATGAAAGTGGTGTGCTTGGCCACATCGGCAGCAGCGAGGTTCACATACACCTTGGCGCTGCGTGTGAGCGATGCGCTCTCGTAGCGCGATGCGTCGGTGATGAGGAGATAGCTCATTACCAGGTCGCCGGCCATCTCGACCAGATGGCGTGCCATGAAGTCGGTATAGGCGGGATCGTTGGTTTCGTGAACGGCCTTGACGGCTTCCTCATATTTTGCAACGAGACCGTCGACGATGGCTTTCTGAGTTTTCAGCTCGTCGGATACGGGCATTTCGGCATAGTTGGCGATGAGCTGCGAGTATGTGCCGGTGAAGACGTGGCGGATGGCTGCCACAACCTGAAGCTGTGTTGTGCCTTCGTAGATGGAGGTGATGCGGGCGTCGCGGTAGATGCGTTCGCAGGCATAATCCTTCATGAAGCCCGAACCGCCGTGAATCTGGATGCAGTCGTAGGCGTTCTGGTTGCAGTATTCGCTCGAGAGGCCCTTGGCCAGCGGAGTGCAGGCGTCGGCAAGCTTGTTGTAGAGCTTCATCTCCTTGCGCTCGTCGGGAGTGAGTGCGCGGTCGCGTGCGATATCCTCGTAAGCCTTGTAGAGATCCACGTAGCGTGCGGTCTCGTAAAGGAGGCAGCGCGATGCGTCGAGCTTGGCCTTCATTGTGGCGAGAATATCCTCAACAGCGGGGAACTCAATGATGGCTTTGCCGAACTGCTTGCGGTCGGTGGCATATGCCAGAGCCTCGCGGTAGGCGATTTCGCTCACGCCGACACTCTGTGCGGCGATGCCCAGACGGGCACCGTTCATGAGGGCCATCACATATTTGATGAGACCCATGCGGCGCGAACCGCAAAGTTCAGCCTTGGCGTTTTTATAGACAAGTTCGCATGTGGGCGAGCCTTTGATGCCGAGCTTGTTCTCGATGCGGCGCACGTTCACACCACCCTGACGCTTGTCGTAGATGAACATCGAGAGGCCGCGGCCGTCCTTGGTGCCCTCTTCCGAGCGGGCGAGCACCAGATGGATGTCGGCGTCGCCGTTGGTGATGAAACGCTTCACGCCGTTGAGCAGCCATGTGCCGTCGGGCTGTTCGGTGGCCTTGAGCATAACGCTCTGGAGGTCGGAGCCGGCGTCGGGTTCGGTGAGGTCCATCGACATGGTCTCGCCTGCGCAGACACGCGGGATGAAACGTGCGCGCTGGTCGTCGGAGCCGAATTCATAGAGGGTTTCGGCGCAGTCCTGCAGACCCCACAGGTTTTCAAAACCGGTGTCGGCACGGCTTACGATGTCGGCAGCCATGATGTAGGGGGTGATGGGGAAATTGAGGCCTCCGAAACGGCGGGGCATTGCCATACCCATCAGGCCGGCCTTGCGGCAGGCTTCAAGGTTCTGCTGTGTGCCCTCGGCATAGGTGACACGGCCGTTGGCCACGGTGGGACCGTCGTGGTCCACGCCTTCGGCGTTGTCGGCTATGGTTGTGCCGCAGAGGTCGCCCACGATTTCAAGCACGCGGTCGTAGTTGTCCATCGCGTCCTCGAAGTCGAGGGGGGCATAGTCGAATTTCTCAGCTTCGGTGAAATCACGTTCTTTAAGAGCCACAATCTTCTTCATCAGCGGATGCTGGAGATGGAGCTTCAGATCGGGATTGTCTGTATAAAAATTAGCCATTGTGTTAAGTTATTTTTCTTGTTCTGTTTTTGTTTCGACTCCGATTACGTAGAAGTGCGGCACATGCGACACAATTTCCGATGAAAGGTCCGGTGCGATTTCGTTTTCACCGCAGAAGCGGAACATTTCAATGTGTGGGTCGTACCATGCGGAGCCTACAAGCATCAGTGGGATGAATGTGTCGGAGTGGAATACAGGCGCCGTGAACGGGCGGTTGTTGTAGTTGTGCTGTATTGTCCCGGTTTTGGGATGCACCTGCTGACGCAGAGAAATCTGCTGGTAGGCTGCCCCGATTTCCGGGATTTCCATGCTCACACGCAGTGTGGAGTCGTTAAGAGGCGATAGCCCAAGATTCAGTCTTGTCCCCAAAGCGAAAATCCCACGGGATGCATCGGCCATCTCCTCCGGCTTCACTTTTTTCTGGTCTTCCTCAGAAAAAAGTCTGAGCATGGTGCGGCTGCGCAGGGGGTAAATAAACCGCTCGTACCCGTCGTGAATCATCTTCCCGTTCTCATATTCCCTGACGATAAGCATGAAGGAGTAGGTGCTGTCCGACAATGTCGAGAGGTCGTAGCTCTGCACGTCGTAACCATCGGCCTGCAGCAGCGATACATATGCATCGAAGTCAGGTTTGACCGGTTTTAACGCCTCTGCGCTCAGCGTGCTCCATGCAGCCAGGGCGAGAGCGGCGATAGAGAGAATCCGTCTCATGAGGTGGGAGATTAAAGGGGATTACTTGGAGTTTTTCTTGTAATATTTGATGAGCTTGGGCACCACTTCCTCCAGATTGCCGGTGATCACGTAGTCGGCAATGGTGTTGATGGGGGCGTTGTGGTCGTTGTTGATGGAGATGATTATCGAGCTGTCCTTCATGCCGGCGATGTGCTGGATCTGTCCGGAGATACCGCAGGCGATGTAGAGCTTGGGACGCACGGTCACACCTGTCTGCCCGATCTGGCGTGCATGCTCGGTGAAACCGGCATCGACGGCTGCACGGGTGGCACCCACTTCGGCGCCGAGAACGTCGGCAAGCTGGAACAGGAGGTCGAAGCCTTCCTTGCTGCCCACGCCGTAACCGCCGGCCACGATGATGGGGGCGTTCTTGATGTTGATTTTCGACTTCTCGATGTGGCGGTCGATGATCTCGACAACGAAATCTGTGTCGGCCACATATTTAGCGGGGTCAAGGTTGATTACCTCGCCTTTGTGTTCGGGGTTGAACACCTCTTTCTTCATCACGCCTTCGCGCACGGTTGCCATCTGCGGACGGCAGTCGGGGTTGACGATGGTGGCCACGATGTTGCCGCCGAATGCGGGACGGATCTGATAGAGCAGGTTCTTGTATTCCTTGCCTGTCTTGGGGTCGGTGTGGTCGCCGATTACGAGCGATGTGCAGTCGGCAGTCAGACCCGAGTGGAGATTGGACGAAACGCGGGGACCAAGGTCACGGCCGATGCAGGTGGCGCCCATGAGGCAGATCTGCGGCTTGATTTCCTTGAACAGGTTGATGAGCACTGCGGCGTGCGGATTGGAGGTGTAGGGATAGAGGCGTTTGTCGGCCACTTTGTAAACCACGTCGGCTCCGTAGGGAAAAATCTGGTTTTCCACGCCGTCGAGGTTGTCGCCGATTACCAGCGCTTCGAGTTTTACGCCCAGCTCGGTGGCGAGCTGACGCCCTTTGGTGAGGAGTTCGAGGCTCACATCGGCCACTTTGCCATCCTCAAACTCGCAATATACGATGAGATTATTCTGATCTTGCATGATGTGTTGGTTCGTTATGTGGATTTTATCAGCCGATAGTGTGGTTGGCGATGAGCTCTTTCACAAGGTTCTCTATCTGCTCGTCGTTGTTGTCGAGGCAGAGGTTTTCTTTGGCGGTGAACACCACGTTCTCGATGGCCTTTACCTTTGTGGGCGATCCGGCCATACCGATCTGTGCGGGGTCAGCCTCCACGAATGCCGCGCCCCATTCCTGAAGCTGGAGTTCGGGATGGGCGTCCACGATGGCCTGAAGCTCGGGGGTGAGCTTGGCTTTCTCGGAGGGTGATACGGCGCGTTTGAACTTCATGATGCGCTTGGCGTTGCGCGGGCGGCATTCGGCAGCCGAACCGTTGACTGTGACAACGCAGGGGAGGGGAGCCTTCACCACCTCCACGCCGTTTTCGAGGCGACGCTTCACGGTGATGTGGCTGTTGTCGATTTCAAGGATTTCCTCGGCGTAGGTCACCTGCGGCAGGCCGAGCTTTTCGGCCACCTGGGGACCTACCTGGGCGGTGTCGCCGTCGATGGCCTGACGTCCGCACAGCATGATGTCGATCTTGCCCATCTTCTTGATGGCCTGTGCCAGCGAATAGGATGTGGCGAGGGTGTCGGCTCCGCCGAGTGCGCGGTCGGTAAGCACAATGCCGGTGTCGGCTCCGCGGAACATGGCCTCACGGATCACTTCGGCTGCGCGGGGGAGTCCCATTGTAAGCATAGTAACGGTCGAGCCGGGATTGGCGTCCTTGATGCGGAGTGCCTGCTCAAGAGCGTTGAGGTCCTCCGGGTTGAAGATGGCGGGCAACGCTGCACGGTTGATTGTGCCATCCTCTTTCATTGCATCTTTTCCTACGTTGCGGGTGTCGGGCACCTGCTTTGCAAGAACAACGATGTTTAAACTCATAATTGGAATTATTAGTCTGAAGTTGTTATATGTTGTTATAAGTCATGGTTCAAGGCCGCGGACAGAGGCTTTCAGCAAGCCGTCTGCCCGGGCCGGGAGCATAATATGCACTGCAAAGATACTCAAAACCATGCATCAAGCCAAATCGAAGGCTTATTTTTGGCAGAATGCTCTTCCACCCAGCGGCGTGCGTTGACAAATGCATCGATCCACGGGGTGATCTCGTCGCGCAGGCGGCTGTCGGGATAGAAGCCGCACTGCCACGGGAAGATGGCGCGTTCGAGGTGGGGCATCATGGCCAGATGGCGGCCGTCGGCCGATGCCAGGGCGGCAGCGGCGCCGCGTGAACCGTTGGGGTTGGCGGGGTAGGCGGCGTAGTTGTAGCGTGCCACGATGTTGTGGTCCTTGAGCGAGCCGGGGAGCATGAAGCGTCCCTCGCCGTGAGCCACCCAGATGCCGAGTTTCATGCCGGTAAGCGAGCCGAGCATCACCGAATTGTTGGCAGGGATGGTGAGGCCCACGAACTGCGATTCGAACTTGTGGCTGATGTTGTGCTCCATGCGCACGCGTTTTGCCGGGGCGGTGTCCGAGTCGATGCCGCCTTCGTTGAGCAGGCCGAGTTCCACCATGAGCTGGCAGCCGTTGCAGATGCCGAGGCTGAGGGTGTCGGGACGGCGGTAGAAGCGGCGCAGTGTCTCCTTGGCTGTCTCGTTCCAGCGGAAACCACTGGCCCAGCCTTTGGCCGAACCGAGCACGTCGCTGTTGGAGAATCCTCCGCAGAACACAATCATGTTCACGTCATCGAGGGTCTCGCGGCCGCTCATGAGGTCGGTCATGTGCACGTCCTTCACGTCGAAGCCGGCGAGATAGAGCGAGTAGGCCATTTCGCGGTCGCCGTTCACGCCCTTTTCGCGGATGATGGCGGCGCGTACGCCTGTGGTGTCGTGGCGGTAGTCCAGTCCGCGGGCGGCCAGAGTGCCGTTGAACGCGGCGGGGATGGCGTAGCGGATGGGCTGTTTCTTATAATTCTCGAAGCGCATGGCGGCACATTCGGCGCCGCTCTGCAGGCGGTCGAGCAGATAGGAGGGCTCGAACCATGCGTCGCGCAGGTGGTCGATGCCCAGAAGGCGTTCGGTGCCCTGATGCTCAACAAGGAGCACACGCTCTGACTGCGGACGGCCGAGTGCGTAGAATTTCACGCCGGCGTCGGCAAGTGTCTTTTCCACCACGGGGCGCTTGGCGTCGTCGACCTGAAGCACAACGGCAGGATTCTCCGAGAAAAGTATCTTTATGAGGTCGGTCTCGCCATCGGCGGCAAAACCTTCGGTTGAGATGGCCACACCGCCTGTGGTGTTGGCGAATGTCATTTCAAGCAGGGTGGTGACCAGACCTCCGGCCGACACGTCGTGCATGGCCAGCAGACGGCGGTTGCGCACCAGCGACTGGATGGCGCCGAAGGCGCGCTTGAAGTGGTCGGCGTCGGCCACGGTGGGCGCGTCCGACCCGATGGCGTTGAGGGTCTGCGCGAATGCCGAGCCGCCGAGGCTGAGGGGGCATGCGGAGAAGTCAACGTAGTAGAGCTGCGAGTTCTTGCGGTTGCGGAGCACGGGGCTTACGGTGCGGCGCACATCGGTGGTTTCGCCGGCTGCCGAGATGATGACGGTGCCGGGTGCGAACACCTTGTTTTCGCCGTATTTCTGTGTCATCGACAGGGAGTCCTTGCCGGTGGGGATGTTGATGCCGAGGGCCACTGCGAAATCGCTGCAGGCCTCCACGGCGCGGTAGAGAGCCGCATCCTCGCCTGCATTCTTGCAGGGCCACATCCAGTTGGCGCTGAGCGACACGCTCTTCAGACCCTCCTTGAGGGGTGCGCCTGCGATGTTGGTGAGGGCTTCGGCCACTGCCATCACGGATCCCTTGGCGGCATCGGCCAATGCCACCTGCGGCGCATGACCGATGGAGGTGGCGATACCGGTGCGGCCGGTATAGTCGAGCGCAACCACGCCGCAGTCGCTCAGCGGGAGCTGTATCTCACCCTGGCACTGCTGACGGGCCACACGGCCTGTAACCGAACGGTCAACCTTGTTGGTGAGCCAGTCCTTGCAGGCCACGGCCTCGAGCGAGAGCACGTTGCGCACATAGTCGTTCAGGTTCTTTTCGTCGTACTCGGCATCGCGGTAGCTGATTTCAACCGTGTTGTCGCGCATGACGGTCTTGGGCGAGTTGCCGAACATGTCGGACATCTCGAGGTCGATGGGCTTGCGGCCTTTGGCGTCCTCGAATACGAAGCGGTTGTCGCCGGTGGTTTCGCCCACCACATAGAGCGGGGCGCGTTCGCGCTGTGCCACACGCTCCACGTAGGGGATGTGCTCGGCGTCGACCACGAAGCCCATGCGCTCCTGGCTTTCGTTGCCCACAATCTCTTTTGCCGAGAGGGTCTTGTCGCCCACGGGGAGGGCGTCGAGGTCGATGTGGCCTCCGGTTTCCTCCACGAGTTCCGACAGGGCGTTGAGGTGGCCTCCGGCACCGTGGTCGTGGATGGACACCACGGGGTTATCATCGCTTTCGGCAAGCGCGCGGATCACGTTGGCCACGCGTTTCTGCATCTCGGGGTTGGCGCGCTGCACGGCGTTAAGCTCGATGGCGTTGGCGTACTGGCCGGTCTCAACCGACGATACTGCGCCGCCGCCCATGCCGATGCGGTAGTTGTCGCCACCCATCACCACCACTTTCTGGCCCGGTTCGGGTGTACCCTTTATGGCATCTTTCTTAGCGGCGAAACCTACGCCGCCGGCGAGCATGATCACCTTGTCATAGGCATACATGCGGCCGTTCTCGTCGTGCTCGAATGTGAGGAGCGAGCCGCAGATGAGGGGCTGGCCGAACTTGTTGCCGAAGTCGCTCGCACCGTTCGAGGCCTTGATCAGAATCTCGGCGGGTGTCTGGTAGAGCCATACGCGCGGATTCATCATCAGTTCCCACTTGTGGGCCTCGGAGAGGCGCGGGTATGAGGTCATGTAGACAGCCGTTCCGGCAATGGGGAGCGAGGCGCGTCCGCCGCCGAGACGGTCGCGGATTTCACCTCCGGTGCCTGTGGCGGCGCCGTTGAACGGCTCCACGGTGGTGGGGAAGTTGTGGGTCTCTGCCTTGAGCGAGATGACGGTGTCAAGTTCCTTTACCTTGAAATAGTCGGGACGGTCGGGGTTGACCGGTGCGAACTGGTCGACTTTCGGGCCTTCCACAAAGGCCACGTTATCCTTGTAGGCCGACACCAGCGAGTTGGGGTTGACCTGCGATGTGCGTTTGATAAGTTTGAAGAGTGACTGAGGTTTCTCCTCGCCGTCGATGATGAACGTGCCGTTGAAAATTTTGTGGCGGCAGTGCTCGGAGTTCACCTGCGAGAAACCGAACACCTCGGAGTCGGTGAGCGGACGGCCGAGTTTCTTTGCAAGGCCGTCGAGATATGCCTCTTCGTCGGGGCTGAGGGCGAGGCCCTCGGTGCGGTTGTAGGTGTGGATGTCGGCAATCTTTACAATCTCCTCCGGACGGCGGTCGACGGTGAATACCCGGCTGTTGAGGCCGTCGGGGTAGAGGCGGAACAACATGCGGTCGAACACGGGTTCGGTTCCGGCCGGCACGCGGGTGAAGGTCTCGATGCGGGTGATGCCCGACAGACCCATGTTCTGGGCTATCTCCACGGCATTTGTGCTCCACGGAGTGATCATCTCGCGGCGCGGGCCGATGAATGCGCCCTTGACCGAAGTGGCGTTGAGCGGTTTGGCATCGGAGAATGCCCAGGAGAGTTTGGCTTTTTCCTCGTCGGAAAGGCGATGGTTGGTTTCAACTGCGAAAATCGTTGAACTTCCTTGTTTGAAGAATTGAACCATTGGGAGGGGATATGAAAGGGTGATTGGTTTTGTTGTCTGTGTGATGGAGGGAGGGGGGTCAGAACTCGTAGTCAACGCAGGCGCGTGCTTCCTTGTGGTCGCCAAGGAGTGCGGCGGCCGCCACATGCGCCGGATGACGGGCGTAGACGTCGACGTCGGCCATTGTGGGCACCACGGCGGTGAGCACCACATCCCAGCTTTCGGCCGGGTTCTGGTTGAGGCCTACTTCGATGCTCCTGAGGCACGGGATTACTGCGGGGAGCGCTTCGAGCGCCGATTTGAATTTCAGGGCCACTTCCTGACGCTGCTGCGGCGTGCCCTGAAGTTTGAATGTCACAATGTGCTTTACCATGATGGGTCGGGACGTTGTAAGAGTTTTTTTTGTTGTGAGGGTGGATGAGCGTTTGAAAGAGGCGGGGAGAGAGGATTGGATGGCAGCCTTAAAACCTGCAGGGGCTGCGGCGCCATTGTCGCGGCGTCGCAGCCCCCGGTGGTAAGGTCAGGCCTTGGCGTAAAGGCGTTCGCGCGTGGCGGCCACCTTTTCGTCGGTGATATAGTCGTCGTAGTCCATCATCTTGTCGATGATGCCGTTTGGCGTCAGTTCTATTATGCGGTTGCACACGGTCTGGATGAACTCGTGGTCGTGGCTGCTGAGCAGCACGTTCCCCTTGAAGTTCTGGAGCGTATTGTTGAACGCCTGAATCGATTCGAGGTCGAGGTGGTTGGTGGGCGAGTCGAGCACCATGGTGTTGGCGTTGCGCAGCATCATGCGGGCGATCATGCACCGCATTTTCTCTCCGCCCGAAAGCACCGAGGCTTTCTTGAGCACTTCCTCGCCGGAGAACAGCATCTTTCCGAGGAACCCTTTGAGGTAGATTTCGCTCGAATCGGACGAGAACTGGCACAGCCAGTCCACCAGGTTCATGTCGGTGTTGAAGAACGCGGAGTTGTCCAGGGGGAGGTAGGCGGTGGTGATGGTCTGTCCCCATTCGTAGGTTCCGGCATCGGCCTTGCGGTTGCCGTTGATGATTTCGAACAGGGCGGTCATGGCGCGCGGGTCGTGGCTCAGGAACGCCACCTTGTCGCCTTTCTCGATCTGGAAATTCACGTCGTTGAATAGCACTTCGCCGTCGACCGAAGCCGTGAGGCCGTGAACCTCGAGAATCTTGTTGCCGGGTTCGCGTTCGGGCGTGAAGATGATGCCGGGATAGCGGCGCGACGAGGGCTGGATTTCCTCGATGTTGAGCTTTTCGAGCATCTTCTTGCGCGAGGTGGTCTGCTTCGATTTGGCCACGTTGGCCGAGAAGCGCTGTATGAATTCGAGCAGCTCCTTGCGTTTCTCCTCGGCTTTCTTGTTCTGCTGCTGCTGCTGGCGCAGAGCGAGCTGCGACGATTCGTACCAGTAGCTGTAGTTGCCGGCAAAGAGGCTTACCTTGTTGTAGTCGATGTCGAGGGTGTGGGTGCACACGGAGTCGAGGAAGTGGCGGTCGTGGCTCACCACCAGCACCGTGTTCTCGAATTTCGAGAGGTAGTCCTCGAGCCATGCCACCGTCTCCAGGTCGAGGTCGTTGGTAGGCTCGTCGAGCAGCAGGTTGTCGGGATTGCCGAAGAGGGCCTTGGCCAGCAGCACGCGCACTTTCTCGTTACCGGAGAGGTCGCGCATGAGCATCTGGTGGCGGTTTTCGCGGATTCCCAGGCCGCTGAGCAGGGCTGCGGCGTCGGCCTCGGCGTTCCATCCTTCAAGTTCGGCGAATTTCTCTTCAAGTTCGGAAGCTCGGATGCCGTCGGCATCGCTGAAATCCGGCTTGGCGTAAAGTGCGTCCTTCTCCTGAATTATATCCCAAAGCACGGTGTGACCCTGAAGTACGGTGTTGATCACGGTGCAGTCGTCGAATTTGAAGTGATCCTGTTCGAGCACGCTCATACGCTCGCCCGGGCCCATGCTCACTGTGCCGTGAGTGGGGCTGAGCTGGTCGGAAAGAATGCGCATGAGGGTTGACTTTCCGGCTCCGTTGGCGCCGATTATGCCGTAGCAGTTGCCGGGTGTGAATTTCAGGTTCACGTCCTGAAACAATACCCTTTTACCGAATTGGATACCTAAATTATTGACAGCTATCATTGTTGCGTTGGGATGTTTTTTGGAATTTTGCGCGAAGTTACGAAAAATTTCCCGAAGCTGCCAATCAGTTGCCCAGTTCCGACAGGAATTTGATGCGCATCAGGCGTATTTCATCCTCCGTGTAGTCGCTTCCGAGTTCCTGGATGGCATCCTCGAGCGAGTCGCTTTCGGCTTCCTTGAAGTATTCGAAGATGTCCTCCTGATGGTCCTCGTCGATCACTTCGTTGATGAAATAGCTGATGTTGATTTTGGTGCCGGAGTAGACGATGGCCTCGATTTCGTCGAGCAGTTCGCCGAATTCCATGCATTTGGAGTTGGCCAGCTCGTCGAGGTCTATTTTCCGGTCGATGGCCTGGATGATGGAGATTTTGATGCGGCTCTTGTTGGCCACGGAGCGCACGCGCAGATCCTCGGGGCGCTCAATCTCGTTCTCCTCCACGTGGGTCTTGATGACCTTGATGAAGGCTTCGCCGTAGCGCTTGGCCTTGCCGGCGCCCACGCCGGTGATGTTCTGCAGCTCCTCCATTGTGATGGGGTAGGTGGTGGCCATGGCCTCGAGCGAGGGGTCCTGGAAAATCACGTATGGCGGCAGATTGTACTGTTTGGCAATTTTTTTGCGCAGGTCCTTGAGGATGGAGTACAGCTCGGGGTCGACGGCGCATGCCGCACCGCTTTTGATCACCACTTCCTCCTCTTCCTCGTTGAATTCGTTGTCCTCCACGATTTTGAAGGCCACGGGCTTCTTGAGATATTTCTCACCTGCCGGGGTGAGTTTCACCAGTCCGAAATTCTCGATTTCGCGGTCGAGATAGCCGGCTATCACCGCCTGCCGCATGAGGGTGTTGAGATGCTTGCGGTCGGCCTTGGGTAGCGAGCCGAACACCTCCAGCTCGTTGTGGTGGCGTGTGCGCACTTCGGCGGTTTCGCGTCCGGTCACCACGTCGATGATATAGTCGGCCTTGTATTTGTCTTTAAGAGCCGCCACTGTCTCCAGTACGGCAATCAGATCTTCTTTTGCGTCCACTTGTTTTTTAGGGGTTAGGCAGTTGTCGCAGTTCCCGCAGTTGTCGGGGACGAATTCCTCTCCAAAATAGTGCAGCAGGGTTTTGCGGCGGCACACCGACGACTCGGCGTAGTGGGCCGTCTCGGCAAGGAGCTGTTTGCCTATCTCCTGTTCGGTGATGGGCTTTCCCTGCACGAATTTCTCCATTTTCTTCAGGTCCTTGGCCGAATAGAAGGTGAGGCATTGACCCTCTCCTCCGTCGCGGCCGGCGCGGCCTGTCTCCTGATAGTAGCCTTCAAGGCTCTTGGGCATGTCGTAGTGTATCACATAGCGCACGTCGGGCTTGTCGATGCCCATGCCGAACGCTATGGTGGCCACAATCACGTTTACTTTCTCCAGCAGAAAGGCGTCCTGATTTTCCGAGCGCGTCACCGCATCCATGCCTGCATGATAGGGGAGTGCCTTGATGTTGTTGATTTTCAGCAGCTCGGCAAGCTCCTCAACCTTTTTGCGGCTCAGGCAGTAGATGATGCCCGACTTCCCTTCGCGGTTCTTGATGAACTTGATGATGTCGCGGTCGGTGTTGGCGGTTTTCGGACGTATTTCGTAATATAGGTTGGGGCGGTTGAACGACGATTTGAACACCTTGGCCTTGGTCATGCCCAGGTTTTTCTGGATGTCGTGCTGTACTTTTGGGGTTGCCGTGGCGGTGAGGGCTATCACCGGGCGCACGCCTATCTCGTTGATGATGGGGCGGATGCGGCGGTACTCCGGACGGAAATCATGCCCCCACTCCGAGATGCAGTGGGCTTCGTCGACGGCATAGAACGATATGGGAACGGTCTTAAGAAATTCTATGTTCTCCTCCTTGGTCAGCGATTCGGGCGCCACGTAGAGCAACTTGGTCTTGCCCGAGGCGACGTCGGTTTTCACCTGGTCGATGGCGCTGCGGTTGAGCGAGGAGTTGAGAAAATGGGCGATGCCGTCGTCGGTGCTGAAATTCCGCATGGCATCCACCTGATTCTTCATCAGGGCGATGAGCGGGGAGATGACGATGGCTGTGCCCTCCATGAGCAGCGACGGCAGCTGATAGCAGAGCGACTTGCCTCCGCCGGTGGGCATAAGCACGAACACGTCGTTGCCGTCCATCAGCGAGAGTATTATTTCCTGTTGGTTGCCTTTGAAATTGTCAAATCCGAAATGGACTTTCAGGGCGTCTGCAAGCTGTTGTTGAGTTGTCATGGATTTTTGGAGATATGAGCGGGTTGTGAGAGATTGGCTTGTTCCGGAAGGGTCAATGTTTTTCTATCCCTTTGTTAAGCTCGAAGTGCGATTGCTGGAGCTTTTCGAGCACGTAGGGAGCGGTGACATTGAAGGAATGTTTTTTCGAGGAGGGGAGCTCGTACATGGAGTCGATCATCACGGTCTCCACAATGGCGCGGAGGCCGCGGGCGCCGAGCTTGTACTCTATGGCCTTGTCCACAATCATGTCGAGGGCTTCCGGCTCGAAGGTGAGCTTGATGCCGTCCATGGCGAACAGCTTCTCGTACTGCAGGGTGATGGCGTTTTTAGGCTCTGTGAGGATGCGCCTCAGTGCAGTGCGGTCGAGCGGTTCGAGATGGGTCAGAATGGGCAGTCGTCCTATGATTTCGGGAATCAGTCCGAACGATTTGAGGTCCTGCGGGGCCACGTAGCTCAGATAGTTTTCCTTGTCCACGCGCTTGCGGGCAGGGTCGGTGGAGTAGCCCACCACGTTGGTGTTGAGACGCTGGGCGATTTTGCGCTCGATGCCGTCGAAAGCACCTCCGCAGATGAACAGGATGTTCTTCGTGTCCACCGGAATCATGCGCTGCTCGGGGTGCTTGCGGCCGCCTTGCGGGGGCACGTTCACGATGGAGCCCTCAAGCAGTTTCAGCAGTCCCTGCTGCACGCCTTCGCCGCTTACGTCGCGGGTGATGGAGGGGTTGTCGCCCTTGCGGGCTATTTTGTCGATTTCGTCGATGAACACTATGCCTCGTTCGGCCTTGGCCACGTCATAGTCGGCCACTTGGAGCAGGCGTGTGAGCAGGCTCTCGATGTCCTCGCCCACGTAGCCGGCCTGTGTGAGCACGGTGGCGTCGACGATGGTGAACGGCACATCGAGCATGCGGGCTATGGTTTTGGCAAGGAGGGTCTTGCCGGTGCCGGTGGGACCGACGAGCACGATGTTGCTTTTTTCAATGTCCACATCGTCAGTGGGCTGCTCGAGGCGTTTGTAGTGGTTGTAGACGGCCACCGACAGATAGCGCTTGGCGGCATCCTGACCGATTACGTACTGGTCGAGCTCCCGGCAGATCTCTTTCGGCTTAGGAAGCTTCTTGAGGTCGAGCGGTTTGGCTTTGGCGGCTTTCTCCTTCTGGTCCTCGCCACGGAATTCGGCAAGAAGTTCGTGGATGCGGTCGGCGCATTCGGCACACAGGCACACGTTGTGCTGAAGCCCGGAGGGGATCATCACTTCGCTTTCCGATTCGGGCCGGCCGCAGAAAGAACAGCAAATCTGATTTTTTTTAGCCATTTGTATGTAAATACAGCTTTATTTCGTTTTCGTTTATTCCGCAACGTGGCAGTCGTGACAGGTCACGACCCTACATGGATGGCGGAATCAAGGGGCACATGTCGGGTGCTGGGCATCAGGCCTGCTGTCCCTTCACCAGAACGCGGTCAATCATGCCGTAGTCCAGAGCCTCCTGGGCTGTCATCCAGTAGTCGCGGTCGGAATCGCGTTCCACTTTCTCGAAGGGCTGCCCCGAGTGGTCGGCTATGATGTGATAGAGTTCCTTTTTGAGTTTCTGGATTTCGCGTGCTGTAATCTCGATGTCGGATGCCTGTCCCTGGGCGCCTCCCATGGGCTGGTGAATCATCACGCGCGAGTGCTGCAGGGCGAAGCGTTTGCCTTTCTGGCCTGCAACGAGCAGCACTGCGGCCATCGATGCGGCCATGCCGGTGCAGATGGTGGCCACGTCGCTTGAGATATACTGCATCGTGTCGTAGATGCCGAGGCCGGCATACACCGATCCGCCGGGCGAGTTGATGTAGATTGTCACATCCTTGCCGGGGTCGGCCGAGTCGAGATAGAGCAGCTGAGCCTGCACCACGTTGGCCGAATAGTCGTTGACGTCGGTGCCGAGGAAGATGATGCGGTCCATCATGAGGCGTGAGAACACGTCCATCTGCGCCACGTTGAGCTGGCGTTCCTCGATGATGGTGGGGGAGATGTAGCTTGAACGGATGGCATTGTCGGTGGCCGAGGTGTACTGGTCGAGGGCAAGGCCGTTCATGCCGAGATGTTTTACCGCGAAATTGCGGAAATCGTTGTTTCTGTTCATATTTTTATCTGCAAATCAATTCATGTTTGTATGGCCCGAAGGCTTCGGGCAAGGTTTGGTAATTCAAAGATAATACTTTTTTCTGAAAATATCAAATATTGTTGCTGCATCGGGGCATGCAATTCCCTTCTGGCACTATGCAGCGCACCGCACGCAATGGCGGGTGGCCACTGCATGCGGTGCGTGTTTAATGTTAAAAAGTTATGGAGGAGGAAGGGTTACCAGTTGACCGGCTCATTCAGGATGTTTCCGTCCGCTGCGTCGTCGGCAGTGAATGTGTTGCCGCGATATTGCACGCAGAGCATCACCAGCGGGGCGGTGCCGTTGTTCCGCACCGAACGTTTGCCGTCGGGCGCCACACGGACCACGGAGCCTTCCTCCACGGGAAACACTTCGCCGTCTACCTGGAATTCGCCTTTGCCTGAAAGGAAGAAGTACAGCTCCTCGTGATTTTTGTGCGTATGGAGGAAGCCGGTCTGCTGCCCGGGTGCGAATACCTGAAATGAGAATTCACCACCGGTGGCACCGACGGCTTGGCCGCCGAATACTTTTCCCGGAATCTTGATTTCCGGACCGAGCTGGAGGACGTAATCCTTGATGTCGGTCAGTTTGCCGAAGTTGGCAGCGCTGAAATTCGCGCCTTTGCCGATTGTCTGAATCTGTTTCATTGTGTTGGTATATTTGTTGAATGTGCTGCAAAGTTACAACGCAATCGACGTTGTGTCAAGAGGTTACTTTTATGCCAGATAGTAACCTTTTTATCACTTTTGCAGAGCGGCAGGCAATTGGCGGTTTAAATTTTTCGGAAAATAATTTATCGGATTTGTGTATATGCGGATTTGATAGTAGCTTTGTGAAATAAAGTGTAATTTAAATGAAAAAGAAAGAATACAGCAATTCGATCATCGAGATTTGCCCGATACGCAATGTGGTGGCCCGATTCGGCGACAAATGGTCGCTGCTGGTTTTGCTGGTGATCAGCGGGGCGGGTGTTGTGAGGTTCAATGAGCTGGGGCGTATGATTCCCGATATTTCCACACGGGTGCTCTCCACCACACTTAAGACTCTGGAAGCCGACGGCCTGATTGACCGCAAGGTGTATGCGCAGGTGCCACCCAAAGTGGAGTATACGCTCACTGACACCGGCCGCTCGCTCATTCCGCTGATAATGCAGCTCACGGAATGGGCGCAGCAGAACATGAAAAACGTGATGACCCACCGCCGCCGCTATGAATCGGCCGAAATGTAGGGGCAATGATGCATATGATCACTGCTCCGATTGTTGTGTTGATGGATATCCCTTTGCGCACATGAATCTTTTCGGTTCCGTTGTCGAGAATCATCTCGCCGGAGTACACATAGTTGAGCGCATATTCCCGCGAGCGGTGGATGCAGCCGCTAAGGTCGTCGTAAAAGAAGCTGTAGAACACATTGTTGTAATTGAATATCAGCTTCATCGGGCCGAGGTTCTCTTCCTGGTTTATTGCCATTGCCATTTAAATGTTATAAGGGCAAATTTAATAATAAAAAGCTGTCATGCCATCACTCTGCGGCTCAAAACGCATGTCTCAGCGGGTCAAGGCCGCCAACAATGAAACGCGATGTTGATTGCAGCTATATGCCGGATGCAGCAGGCGCTGTGCTCCTTATGAAGGGGGCACAGCGCCTGCTGATGTTGGGTTGTATGGCTTGTTATTCGGCCTGTGCAAGCTGCTTGAACTCGTCGAGGCTTACGGTCTTTTCGTCGAGGTTGACGAGGGCTTTGACCACATTGAAGAGTTTGCGGTTGGCCACGTCCTCTGTCATGCGCGAACGGTAGTTCTTGTCCTCAAGGATGCGGCGTGCATAGTTTGTGAGGGTCTCGTCGTCCATGTTGGTCATGCCGTACTGGGCGAACTGCTGCATTGCAATGGCCTTGGCGAAGTTGAGCATATCGTCTTCGGTGACCTTGATGTCGTGTGCTGCTGCGATTTTGCCGCGGAGCAGTTCCCATTTGATCGAGTTGACCATCTTGGAGTATTCCTCGTCCACATTTTCAGCGGTGAGACCCTCGTTGCGGGCAACGAGCCATTTCTTGAGGAATTCGGCGGGGAGATCGAAATTGCCGAATTTTTCAAGGATTAGTTTCTGGGCGTCGCGGTTGAACAGGTGGTCGCTGTTGGGGGCGAGCTGTGAGGCAATCATCTTGCGGAGTTCGGCGAAATATTTGTCCTCGTCGGTTACTTCAGCGTTGCCGGGGAATACTTCTTTATAGAATTCCTCGCCGTGCTGTGCGGGCTTGAGCACAATGATTTCGGAGATTGCAAGTTCGAAATCACCGGTGAGTGTAACGGCTTTGTCCTTGTCGACGTGGAGCATGGAGGCAAGTTCTGCTGCATTGCCGTTGCATGTCTTGAAGGGATTGAACACTACCTTGTCGCCAACTTTCTTGCCGAGGAACAGGGCCGCCTGCTCTTTGTCGGTGAAGTACATGGGGGCAACGATGCCGTCCACAACCTGCACTGCATCTTCGTCGGTGCGCACTGTGCCGTCTTCGGCCAGCTGCATGATGGCACCTTTCACAAGGGCTTTGGCATCAACTTCCTCGCCGGGAACCTGTGCGCCGAAACGCTCGCAGAGGGCGGTGTCCTGCTCTTTCACCATTTCGTCAGTTACGTTGATGGTGTAGTAGGGCACTGTGATGTCCTTGTTAAGCTCTACGTTGATTTCGGGAGCGAGACCGATTTCGTATTCGAAAGTGTAGTCGGTGTCGTCGAGGTTGATTTCCTTGACTTCAACGGGGAGGGGTTCGCCGAGAACGTCAAGCTTGTTTTCGCGGATATAATCGATTACGGCACGATAAACCTCTTCGTTGAGCACGTGGCTTTTCACGTCTTTGCCGAAGCGGCGACGCAGCTGGTCGATGCTTACATGGCCCTTGCGGAAGCCGGGAATCTGGCGTGTGCGGCCAATTTCTTTAAGTTCTTTGTCGACCTTCTGAGCGTAGTCGTCCTTGACAACTTCAACTTTTATGCGGCCTTCGAGATTGCCGTTCTTTTCAAGCGTAACTTGCATATATTAAGTGTTTTTAGGCATGGCCATGCCGCTGGGCGGCCCGGCTGTGCATAAGTTGTTATTATTGATTTTCGGTTTTAGCGGTGCAAAATTAAGCAATAATTTTCTATTTGAGAAATAATTAACGGAATTTGAGCAACATTTCGACGTTGATTTCAGCCGATTTGCGAGTGTGACTTCATGTTGATTTCAGGCGCTTAAAGACATGATGGCAAATTACACTGTCGGCATGATGTGAAGCGATAAAGTGTGGTTGGCCATCAGCTCCGGCCGGTGAGAATGCGCAGCATGCGAGGCGACACTTTCCCGACCAGCAGGTAAAGCCCCGTCAGTGCTGCAAGAATACCGATATAGGAGGCAATGTATGCGGCGGCCAAAGCCAAGTCGGAAGTGTGGCGGATGATGGCGAACGTGGATGGCAAAATGGCATTGTGTCAGTCGCCGGTCACGGTGGCCACTATGCGGCGAGCGCCGCCATAGTCGCGGAACTCACAGAGATAAATTCCCTGCCAGGTGCCGAGATTGAGTCTGTGGTTAGTTACGGGAATCGTGAGCGATGAGCCAACGATTACGGATTTGGCATGCGACGGCATATCGTCGGGCCCTTCGTCGGTGTGAAGGTAGAACGGTGCATTTTCCGGCACAAGCCGGTCGAAAATGGCATTCATGTCGTGCCTTACGTCGGGGTCGGCATTCTCGTTCAGCGCGAGTGCCGCCGATGTGTGCTTTATGAGCAGGTTGAGCAGCCCCACGCGCGGCAGCGTAGGCAACTGGCCGAGAATCTCGCCAGTCACCAGATGTATGCCTCTTCCGCGCGGGCGCAGTGTGAATTCCGTCTGTTCTGTCATGTCTGTCGGATAATAATTTGTCGCGGCCACCTGCCGCCAAACGAATGCAAAGATAATGAAAATGATAGGTCGGTTTGAAACGGGTGGGGGATGGCGGCTGTTAAAATTTTGTTAATTTGCGGGGCGGCATCACTTAATTGGCTGCGTTGGCCTAACTTTGCAAGTCTAACAAGGCATAGCATAAAGAATATGAGTATAGTTCAATATAAGGATGTGGAGATTCTGCGTGATGAGCTTGTGGTGCTCAAGCATGTTGATTTCTCCCTTTCCGAAGGCGAATTCGTCTATCTTATCGGTAAAGTGGGCAGCGGCAAGTCGAGTCTTTTGAAGTCGATGTATGCCGAAATTCCGGTATTTACCGGTGAGGCCCGCGTGATGGATTTCGACCTCGTGGGTATCAAGCGTAAGGATGTGCCTATGCTGCGCCGTCAGATCGGCATTGTGTTCCAGGACTTTCAGCTGCTTACGGACCGCACGGTGTTCCAGAACCTGAAATTCGTGCTTGATGCCACCGGCTGGAAGAACAGCGACGAAAAGGAGGAGCGCATTGAGCATGTGCTGGGTCGTGTGGGCATGGCCAACAAGAGCTACAAGATGCCTCATGAGCTTTCGGGCGGCGAACAGCAGCGCATCGTCATTGCCCGTGCCTTGCTCAACAATCCGCGCCTGATTCTGGCCGACGAACCCACCGGCAATCTTGACCCCGTGACGGGTGACAACATTGTGCGCACGCTCAGGGAAATCTCGGAGCACGGCACCGCCGTTGTGATGGCCACCCACAACCTCCAGCTTGTGGAGCAGTATCCTGCCCGTGTGCTCCACTGCATTGACAAGCAGCTTGTGGATCAGGACAACGTGGAAATCTGACCTCCGCGCCATTGTCATTACAAAAAAACTAAGCAGAAGCAATCCCGCAAACACTCAACAGAAGCAATCCCGCATTCACCACATATGAAAGTATTGAAATTCGGAGGCACTTCCGTCGGAAGTGCCAAACGCATAAAAGAGGTGGCCGCCCTCGTCACTCCCCGCGGCAACAACATTATTGTGCTTTCGGCCATGTCAGGCACCACCAACACGCTGGTGGAGATAGCCGAATACCTTTACCGCCATAATGTAAACGGCGCAAAGGCCACCATCAACAGCCTGGAGAAAAAATATACCGAGGTCATAGCTGAGCTTTACGACAAGGAGGTAACCCGGGAGGCTGCCACGGCTGCCGTCGGCGATGTGTTCCGCTTCCTGCGCACCTTTGCACATGAAGGTGAGTTCACCTCCGTGCAGGAGAAGGAGATTCTGGCTCAGGGCGAACTTATCTCCACCACCCTGATGCATCTCTACATGCAGGAGCAGGGCACGGCTTCGGTGTGGCTGCCGGCACTCGAATTCATGCGTACCGATGCCGACGGCGAGGCTGACGTGGATTATATCACCTCGCACCTGCAGCCCATGCTCGACGCCCATCCCGAAGCCGCGCTGTTCGTCACACAGGGCTTCATATGCCGGAATGCGGCAGGCGACATCGACAATCTGCAGCGCGGCGGCAGTGACCTCACGGCATCGCTCATCGGTGCGGCCATCTATGCCGAGGAGATAGAGATATGGACCGACATCGACGGCATGCACAACAACGACCCCCGTTTTGTGGAGCGCACCGAGCCGGTGCACGAACTGCATTTCGACGAGGCAGCCGAGCTTGCCTATTTCGGCGCCAAGATTCTGCATCCGGCCTGCGTGATGCCCGCCAAGCTCAACAATATCCCCGTGCGAGTGCTCAACACAATGGATCCGACTGCACGCGGCACATTGATATACAATACCGTACATTCCCGTTCCATCAAGGCTGTGGCCGCCAAGGACAACGTCATTGCCATAAAAATCAAATCCACGCGCATGCTCACGGCGCAAGGGTTCATTCACCGCGTGTTCGAGATATTCGACGCCTACAAGCGCCCCATCGACATGATCGCCACCTCGGAGGTGGGTATTTCGGTGACTATCGACAATCCGCTGAAACTGGAGCACATCATCGACGAACTTAAAGAGATAGGCACCGTCACCGTAGACTATGATATGGTGATTGTGTGCGTGGTTGGCGACCTTGAATGGCACAACCGAGGCTTCGAGGCCAAGGCCGTCAATGCGTTGCGCGACATCCCCCTGCGCATGATTTCCTACGGAGGCTCGAACTACAACATCTCTTTCCTTGTGAAGAAGGAGGACAAGGTGCGCGCCCTCAATGCGCTGTCCGATAAATTGTTCCTGTCCGAATAATCACTTTCTGCTACTATCAGCACAAACATGGCCGACAATTATCTTGAGCGAAAGATGGAGGAGCTGCGCAGCGGCAAAAATGCCTCTGTCCGTGCGCGTCGCACCCCGTCGGGGGCGCGGGCCGGACATCTCGACCTGAAATTTCCGCCTCGCCGTGTGGTGGTCACCGGAGGTGCCTCCGGCATAGGCCGCGCCATAGTCAAGGCTTATGCCGATGCAGGATGCCGCACGGCGTTCTTCGATGTGGACACCGATGCCGGAACGGCCACGGCGCGTGCCACAGGCTCGCGGTTCATTCCGCTCGATCTGCGCGACGCAGCCATGTTTCAGATCCGTCTTGAGGAACTGCTGCACGAGTGGGGCGACATAGATATTATAATAAATAATGCCGGCGTGGCGAATTTCAGCCCGATAGAACAGACCTCTGTTGAGGAGTTCGACGATGTTTTGGCCGTGAATCTGCGGCCTGCATTCGTGGCTGCCCGCACACTGGCTCTTCACCGCCGCGGACTGGTTGTGCCTAATCCTTACGGGCGTATTATAAACGTGGCGTCAACCAGAGCCTTCCAGAGCGAGATGGGCACCGAGGCCTACTCGGCATCAAAAGGGGCGCTTGTGGCGCTCACCCATGCGCTCATGATGTCGCTGGCGCCCTATGGAATCACCGTAAACAGCATTTCGCCCGGCTGGATAGAGACCGGCGATTATGACCGCCTTTCCGCCGCCGACCATTCGCAGCATCCGTCAGGAAGGGTGGGGCGTCCCGACGATGTGGCGCGCCTGTGCCTGATGCTGTCCCTTCCCGACAACGATTTCATCAACGGCGAGAATATCGTAGTGGACGGAGGTATGACGCGGCGCATGATTTATGCCGAATGATTCCTGCCGCCGGGTGAGCTGCCGGAAGCAGCTTATTCCTTGTCGATATGTTTTGAGAGTGCCTTGTAGCATCTCGATGTACCCAGACATGTGAGCACATCGCCCTGTTCCACTGTCAGCGAGGTATCACTGGCGGTGTCGAGTGCGCGAAGCTGTGTGGCAGGGAGCCCCATCACGTTTGCAGTGGCCCGGGGACGTGAAGCTCCGATGAGAGTCAGTCCGAACATACTGTCGGGGTTCATATCGGAGTAATGCATCCCGAAGAAATAGCCGGGAGCGGCGAAGCGCATCACGTAACGTTCCGAATCAATCCGCAGGGTCTCCACGGCAGTGGACATCTCCATTTCGTTGGCGAGGTCGTTGGCGGCACGTTGCTCGGGATTCAGGATGCGTTCCACATGCATCCCTTCAAGAATGGCCCGGTGGAGGTCGTCGATGGCGCGGGCAAAAATCTTGCGCACACCGAGTTTACGGAGGAGTGCCACGGTCTTTATGCTTGCCCCGAAGTTTTCACCGATGGCCACAATCACAAGGTCAACGTTTTTCAGCGGGAGCGCGCCGATGGCCTGCTCGTCGGTGGAGTCGATGATATATGCCGTGGCTATATAGTCCTTTATGGCGTCGACGGCCGTTTCCTTGTGGTCGGCGCCTATCACCTCATGACCCATGTCGGTGAGGTCCTTTGCCAGGTTGGTGCCGTAGATGCCGAGTCCGATAATAAGATAACGCATAAGACAGTGGGATTTAAATTTTGACAGCCGCCTCCGGGGGGATGTCAGTTTATGATTATGTTTTCTTCGGGCAGACGTGCCGGTGAGTCGGTGGCGCGTCCCGCGATGCCGGCCAGCAGCGACAGTATGCCCACGCGTCCCAGGAACATCGCCGCGCACAGCAGCATTTTGGCCGGCGAGCCAAGTTCGTGCGTTACACCCAGCGACGAACCTACCGTGAACAGTGCCGATGCCGCCTCATAGAGAAGGTCGCGTGCGGGGAGTCCGGGCTCGAGCCCGATGAGTGTCATTGCGAAAAACACATAGGACACTATCGACAGCCCGATCACGGCGTGTGCACGCCGCAGCGACGGTGTGGAGATGGTGCGGCCGAAAGCCGTGACGCGGTGGCGTCCGTAAACCATGGCGCGCAGATTCAGAAGCATCACCGAAAAAGTGTTGACCTTTATACCTCCGGCCGTCGACTGGCTTGCACCGCCTATCCACATCAGCAGCACGAACATGATAAGGGTGATGTTGAGAAATCCAGCCGGATTCACCGACGAGAATCCCGACGAGCGCGGCACCCATGCGTTGAACACGGATTGCACCACCTTTTCGCCGAAAGTGAATCCGCTCAGGGCGTTGTCATATTCGAAAATAAAGAACAGCAGTGCGCTTGCCGCGAAGATGCATCCGGTGGAAACGAGCACAATCTTGGTGTTGAGGTCGTAGATGTGCGAGGGTACACGCGGTTTGGGGCGTCTGGACCGGCGGCGCCCCAGACGCCTGAGCGCCCTCCCTCCGGCCAGCTTGAGATTCATCAGCGTGGGGAATCCTATGCCGCCGGCGGCGATGAGTACGGAGGCTACAATGTAGACCGACTGATTGGAATGCAGCAGAGCCGGGTTCGACATTCCACCCTCGAGATTCGAAAAGCCTGCGTTGCAGCATGCCGAGAGCGAATGGAAAAGCGAGAAGGCGATTTTCTCATCGGTGGCCATCTGCAGCGTGTCGGGCAACGCGAGGAAAAACGCCACCGCACCGAGCGCCTCGATAGCCAGAGTGAAGCCCAGAATAAGCAGTAGCGTGGGAATCAGGCTGCTCATGGTCTTGGAGTAGATCATATCCTTCACCATCAGTTGGCTGTAGATGGACGTGTTGCCGCTGAAGAACAGTGCGAAAAAACTTGTGAAGGTCATGATGCCCAGCCCTCCGGCCTGAATGAGGAATCCGAGCACCACAAGGCCGCGCAGGGTGAACGTCTGCGACACGTCGACGGTGGTCAGCCCGGTGATGCATACGGCCGAAGTGGACACGAACAGCGAGTCGATGTACGAGATGCCGCTGACCGTGAAACGCGGCATCATCAGCACGAACGAGCCGGCAATGATGAGAAGCAGGAAACTGGCCGAAAGCAGCAGAGACGGGTTGGTGTGCTTGCCGGCGAGTTTCACTATGCCGTAGGATATGTCTACAGCCGAATACGATGCCAGAATAACATACAGCACCGTCCGGTTGTAGAGCACATGCTCGAGCATCGGAATCCACGGATGCTCCGGATGGGGGTAGACCAACGGCAGAAGCGTGATCAGGACGGCGGTGTCCACAATCCATTTCACAATGCGGGTATGCCGCATTGTGTTTCTGTAGCGGAACACCAGATTGAAGATTATGCTTGTGAGAAAAGCGATCTGGCATCCTTTAAGCACGCGGTTCATCAATCGGATTTCAGCTGGGGAGTGCTCGAACCCCACATGCAGCAGCAGCTCGACAAGGCAGGTGACGGCCGCCGCAAACGCAATCACCCCAAGCACCGAGGCAATTGCGTCGATGACCGGGGTGAAGCGAGATGTGAATCGCCTGAAGCGGGCTGCACCCGCCGCCATGCGACGGCGCATTTTATGTGAAATTCCGATTGACAAGGTTTAAAGCAAAAATGTATTGTTAAGGTATGTCGTCGGGTCGGTCAACCCTGACGGCTCATTGCGCGGGCGAAAGTTCGAACCCGCAGTTGAGGCCGTCGTAAGAGTTGAGCAGTTTGGCTGCCGACTGCAGCGAGGCTCTTCCGGATACCTGTGCCACAGTGTTCACCAGCTTGATCAGTTTCGATGCATCGAATGTCAGTGTGATTTTGCTGCCGACCTTGTCGACGTGTGCGTTCATCTTTCCGAGCGGGAGTTTCTTCACGGCCTTGAAGTTGAACACGAAATCGCCGTTGGCCTCATCGCCGGCCAAGGCATAAGTGCCGGTGAGGGTTATTTTCTTGACTTTCAGCTCGAAGGTGCGGTCCTGATTGAACGTGGCCGTCAGTGAAGTGATGCCGGCTTTTTCGTAATAGGGTGCGATTTTCTCGACGATGACACCCGATGCGGCCGAGCCGCCGGCCTTCTGCAGGAGATTGTCGCTTTTGAAGGTGACGGCAGGCGCATTGTATCGCCAGTTGCCCACAAGGTCGTCCTCTCCCACTTTGCTGCTTGTGAGAAGACCTTCGGCCAGGCCCTTAAGGCCGGAAAGGGCGGTTGAGCCGCTGTTGTCGTCCGAACCACCCTTTGCTTTCTCTGCCGCGCTTTTGAGCAGGTCTGTGATATCGGGCCGGGAGGCGGCATGCATGGTGGGCGCAAGCGCCATGATCAGCATGCATGCGATTACATGAAATGTTTTTTTCATTTTTAGTTATTATTGTTTTGCTTTTTTGCCATGGGATGGCATGATTGTGAATTTTCAGAATGCCACGCGTCCGTTGGCGGCCGTGTATTTTATAATGAAACAATCCGGCATTCTTTTGCGACACAAAGTTAACAGAAAAAAATAACTTATGTGGCTCTTTGAGATTAACATAAAATGGCGTACCTTTACCGAAATTTCACACATGCCAATGGGCATGGTGTGTGCAATTAAATGGATGTTTGAGGCTAATGCCTTGGTTTGCAATGGTGTACGTCAATCGGGCGACTGTTGCTGACGCCAAAGACGTTTAAGCATATTTATGATAAAGAAAGTTGTCACATTTCTTTTTGTGGCGGTTATGTCGGTATTCGGACTGAGCGCACAAGTGGAATTCAAGCGTGGACTGGAACAGATATCGTTCATTCCCAAAGGGCAGTGGATCACGGGTGTGAGTGTGAGTTTCTCGCAGTCGAACCAGAAGAACTATCAGTTTCTGATTGTGGAGAGCATAAATGGCGATACCTACACGTTTAAAGTCAGCCCCATGCTGTTGTATTGTTTTCAGGACAATCTGGCGGCCGGCGGAAAGTTTGCCTATACCCGCTCGCGCACCCGTCTGGACAACGCCACGGTAGTGATTGATTCCGAGACAGACTACAACGTTGAGAATCTCTACAGCATATCGCAAAATTATTCGGCAATGGCAGTGTTCCGCAACTACATAAGCTTCGGGCGCAGCCGCCGTTTCGGTCTGTTCAACGAGGTTCAGCTTCAGATCGGGGGAGGGGAATCAAAAATCGCAAACGGCCGAGGCAAGGACCTCACCGGCACGTTCGAGCGCTCGTGGGACGTGAATGTCGGTCTGGCGCCGGGTCTCATCATGTTCCTCAACAACTATTCGGCCATCGAGGTGAATGTGGGTGTGCTCGGATTCAGTTACAACCACACGAAAGCTGTCACCGACCAGATTTACGATGCCAGCCGCTACGGCAAGTCGGCACGTTTCAAAATCAATCTGTTCTCAATCACATTTGGCGTTGCCTTCTACCTCTAACCAGATTCAGCTTAACGATTAAAAAATGCACCGGATAATACATATATTATTGTTGGCCACGCTGTTCTGCACATTTGTGCCCTCCGACGCAGTGTCGGCTCCGCGCAACGTGCCGGACGATTCTATAAACCCCTTCGAGCTGTTTGCCCGGGGAGAGAAGATTCCGCTTGATTCAACGGCGCTCAACGACCCCGCCCTCGACGAGACTGTCATTGTGGGGGGAGATACGGTAAGCATCATTCTGCCTCAGAAAAATTACGGACGTTACGACCGCGGCCTGTTCAACTATCTGTTTGTCCCCAAGGGGCAGTGGTCGTTCGGCCTCATGGCAAGTTACGGCGAATTCGGCACGTCGGATTTCCAGATGCTGTCAATTCTCAACGACCTAAATGTCAAGGTCAAGGCTTATTCGCTGCAGCCGTCGTTCAGCTATTTCTTCTCGAACAACCAGAGCGTGGGCGTGAATTTCAACTACACCCGTATGCTCTGCGACCTTCACGGCATGCAGTTCGATATGGGCGACGACCTGAGTTTCTCACTCTCTGACGTGAGCTATTATTCCCAGACCTATTCCTCGGCCATAGCCTACCGCAATTATGTGGGACTCGGGCGCGACAGGCGTTTCGGCGTGTTCAACGAGGTGGAACTGGAATTCGGAGCCGGCTCGTCGCGTTTCCAGCGCTACTACAATGGTGAACTCCGCGACACGCGCACCAACACAATGACTGCGTCGCTGAACTTTTCGCCCGGCCTGACGGTGTTCATCATGGATTATGTCAGCTTCAACATTTCGTTCGGTGTGTTCGGCATAAAGATGCACCGTGAGAAACAGCTTACCAACGGAGTTGACGAAGGCACCCGTTTCTCGTCGGGAGCCAATTTCAGATTCAACATCTTCAACATCAATTTCGGCATGGCCGTGTATATCTGACCGTGTAATGTCAATAATTATCTAACATATTTACCTTAAATTAGCTATGATTAAGAATCAATTGAAAATCAAAGCAGCGGTTGTGCTTGCGGCATCATCGCTGGCTGCCTCCGGAAGGGCGGAGGTGACTACCGTTTTCGACGGTTTCCCGCTGTCGGCCACCGCCGACCGCGAACTTGTGTTCGATCCCACCGGCACAGGCGCACAGCTGCCTGTCGACTGGGGTCTGGACACGGCATGGAACAGCGACGAGAACATGATTCGCGGCATCCGTTACATCACTCCGGAATGCCTTTCGGTGGCACGTGTGTCGTTCAACCCCTATGGCATCGTCCCCGAATCCGGCGCACTCCCCCCGGATATGCAGACTGAGCTTGACAACCGTATGAAGAATGTGGAGCGCATCGGCCATAAGGTGGACATAGCACTGAATCTTGATGCAGCCCAGCTTTATAAGATGAGCGACTATTATCACATCGGCACCAATGGCGGAGGAAATCTCTATATTGACTGGGAGCGCGCGGACGGCGGCACAAAAAATCATGCTGAATGGGCACGCCTCATCGATGCCACTGCTGCCGCAGTGGAGGCCAAAGGCTACACTGTTGTATCGGCAGCACCGTTCAACGAACCCGACTATCAATACAACGGCCTGACCAAGGCCAGCTTCCTCGCCATCAACAAGGAGCTGGAAAAATTCCCACGCTTCAACAACATCCGCATCAGCGGCGGCAACACGCTCAACTGCGACGAGGCTGATCCGTGGTACGAATATCTCAAGGAAACCCTCGACGAGGGCAATACCCATCAGCTCGCGGGTGATTTCAACCATTATGCGGCTTTCTTCGAGAAGGTGCGCAACGACGGCAAATACGCCACAGCCGACGAGCTCCACAATGTGATGGAGGCAATGGTGGGCGTGGAGTACGGCATGCAGACCGGCATATGGTGGGGCACCGCCGAACGTGCCCGCGGCGAATTCTGTCAGATAAGCAACAAGGGCGAACGTCTGGCCTACGCCGAGAACCGTCCCGCATGGAGCGCCGCATCGGTTTACAAATCGCCGGGCAAACTTCAGGCATTCGTGGGATGCTCCGAACGTCAGGCGCGTCCGTCGACCTACCGCTTTGTCACCACCGGAGGCCGCGCACTCTATGCCGACGGCTATGGCCCGCTCTACGATTACAATGTGGATGTTCCTGCCGATCCCAACGGAGGTTATCAGACACAGCAGCAGCGTACAGCCGAAGGTGTGGTTGATTTCACATGGGGCGAGGATGTGCAGCCCGACATCAACGGCTCATACATCATTGTGAACAAGCAGAGCGGACGTGCAGTGACCTATGCCGGCGGAAACGCGAACCTGACCATCGACAATTACAGCACCACCGATGCAAACATGCAGTGGAAGGTGGGACGCATCTCACACAACGAAGGCGGCGACTTCAGCTACTGGTACATCAACTCGGCTTCCAACGAGAACAAGAGCTGGAATCTTTACAACTTCGGCCTTAACGAGGATTATGACCCCAACAACAAGTATTATGTGGTTGACATATGGGCCTGGGACAATAACAAGGCGAACACCAGTGCCATCAACGACTACGACAAGAACATGGAATGGTTCCTCGACTACGATGGTGACGGATGGTTCCACATCCGCAGCAAGCACAGCAACTATTGTGCACGCCTGTTCAAAGGGAACAACACCCGAGGCACGAAACTGATTCAGGCTCCCTACGACAAGGACGACGAATCGCAGAAATTCCGCTTTGTAGCAGTTGAAACAGCCCCGGCCAAATTCGAGACAACAGCTCCGGCAGCTCCTACCGGACTGACTGCAACAGCTTCCGCAGGTGCCGTGACGCTGGACTGGACCGCCCCGGCCGATGCCGACGTGATTTCCTACTCGCTTCTGCGCGACAATGGTGACGGTGTGTTCAACACCATCGCCCGCAATCTTACTTCCACCTCCATCGTTGACAACACTGCATTGCCGAAAGTAAACTACACTTACAAGGTTGTGGCCTATGACAATTGCGGCAACCGTTCGGAGGCCTCAGCCACCGCTCAGGCTCAGCCTGCAGGCAACATGAGCCTCTGGTGCTCGCTGCCGTTCAACGAATCTCCCGCCGATGTTACCGCCAACGGATTCCACGCTCGTGCGGCTGCCTTCTCATATGAGGACGGACATTCGGGCAAAGGTCTGCGTTTCCGTGTGTCGGCCGATGCCGTTCAGCTTCCCCCGTCAGCAGCTCCCGCCGGGCAGGTGTTCACCGTGACATCATGGGTGAAGATGGGCTCGCACACTCAGGCCGGCTACTATCTGTTTGATTTCGGACTTGATGCCGACCACCATGTTGGTCTGCGCATGTCCGACGGTCCTTCCGGAAACATGGCAGTCGTGGCCTGCAACGGCGGCGAGGAGAAGAAACTGACGGCCAAAAAGGTGTCGGTTGCCGACTGGCATCATGTGGCCGTGGTGTTCAACCTCAACAACTGGCAGCTGTATGTCGACGGCGTTCTGGCCGCTGAGGCCGCTGAGCCGGATATCCACGCATTCGTGCCTGCCGAGGGCAAGATGTTCAACTTCATCGGCCGCGGAATGCGCACCTATAATTTCAACAATGAAAGCTCCCTGAGCCAGGTATCGGTGCCTGCGCTCAACGGTATTGTCGACGAGTTCCGCATCTATAATTTCGCGCTTTCAGCCGATGGCGTGAAAGAGGATATGAACGGCAACTCTTCGGGCATCGGCAGTGTAATGGCTGAGACAGGTGCAGAGGTGGAATCCGTTGAATATTTCAACCTTAAGGGTCAGGCCGTGCAGCCTGCCGCAGGCTCCGAGCCGCTGGTGGTGCGCACACGCTACACCGACGGCACCGTCAAGACCACTAAAGAGGTGATCCGATAATCCCAGAAAAATAAATGATGAGAAAAGCATATTCCACTATCTTCCGCAAAAAGGCGGCAGCGGTCAGGGTAACTTTCGCGGTTGCCCTGACGATGCTGCTCTGTGTGAGCTGTATAAAGAACGACATTCCCTATCCGCGCATCCAGCCCGACATACTGGAAATCGAGGCGGAAGGGATGCTCAAACCGGCGCAGATCGATGTCACCAACCGGTTTGTTGTCATGACGTTCGACGAGACGGTGGATATGCAGAATGTCGAGATCACGCACTATCAGCTTTCGGAAGGAGCGCGGGTGGTGCGCGGTTCGCTCGAGGAGCCTATGAATCTTGAGGAATACTATATCCTCACTCTCGCTCTTTATCAGGATTACGACTGGGTGATAGAAGGTGTGCAGAACATCGAGCGATATTTCACCGTCGACGGCCAGATGGGCGCCACCATCATCGACGTGGCAGCCCGGCGTGTGGTGGTCACCTTGCCTGAGTCCGTGGGGCTGGAGCACGTGAAGGTTCTTACCATGAAGCTCGGGCCGGAGGGCTGTCTGACAACACCTTATCTTGCAGGGGAGGAAATCAGTCTTGAGCAGCCCAAGGAGGTGGAGCTCAGCATCCACGGCCGGAAGGAAACATGGACCATCTACGGCCGTACGGTGACGAGTACGGTGGAAACCACTCGGGCCGACGCCTGGAGTCAGGTGGCATGGGTCTACGGTTCGGCTATCGAGGGGCGCGACAACGGTGTGGAATACCGTCTGAAAGGCACCGAGGAGTGGACCAAGGCCCCCGCCGCATGGGTGCAGCACACCGGCGCCACATTCTGTGCGCGTCTCACCGGACTGAACCCGCTCACCTCTTATGAGGCCCGTGCTTACTCCAATGATGAGACCGGCGTCACAGTGGAGTTCACCACCGGCAGCATACCGCAGTTGCCTAACGAATCGTTCGACGAATGGAGCCAGTCAGGTAAAGTCTGGAATCCGTGGGGCGCCGACCAGACCCCTTACTGGGATACCGGCAACAAGGGTGCCACCACGCTTGGCGACAGCAATACCTATCCGACTGACGATACTTCCACAGGCACCGGACGTGCCGCGTGTCTTGAGACACGCTTTGTGGGGATAGGCGTCATCGGCAAGTTGGCGGCCGGCAACATCTTCGCCGGACGCTATGTGAAAACAGACGGCACAAACGGTATCCTCAGTTTCGGGCGTCCGTTCACCGAGCGTCCCACCCGTCTGCAAGGTTATCTGAAATACACCTCGGTACCCATCTCCCATACAACCAAGGAGTTCGAAAATCTTAAAGGAGAGCCCGACGCATGCATTGTCTGGGTGGCGCTTATCGACAGTGCCGAGCCTTTCGAAATCCGCACAAACCCTTCGAACCGGCAGCTGTTCAATCCTGATGGCCCGGAGGTGGTGGCCTATGGAAGCTTCGAGAGCGACCAGACCATACCGAACTACATCCAGTTCAACATCGATCTGGAGTATAAAGCCACCAACCGCGTGCCCACCTACATCCTCGTGGTGGCCTCCGCCAGCAAATACGGCGACTATTTCACCGGCGGCAACGGCAGCGTGCTCTGCATCGACGACCTCCAGCTCCTCTACGATTATTAAAAAAGGTCATAAACAGGTAGTGACATGCCTTCGGCATGTGAATCAGATTGATGTTACAGTTAGGAATGCATCTCTGTTCCACATGCCGAAGGCTACAGTACATGACATTATTTAATTAGTTGCAAATCAAACAGTAACCCCCTTTAGT
>OGSD01000800.1_pt1 | contig 32058 bp, 28 predicted proteins | sample 1553571 | NCBI WGS metagenome assembly OGSD01 (sample SAMEA2580072, study PRJEB22360) | human gut metagenome | biome: human gut; feature: human-associated habitat; material: faeces | place: Denmark | collected 2008/2010 | reverse complement strand
AGGTCCCATGAACGCACCTCCTCCAGCAATAATTTGTTTAATAAAATCGAATATTGCGCGTGTAATCTGCCGAAATTGATTGCCTGCGCTCCTCCTCACAAATCCGATTGAGACGCTTTGTATAATTTTCGTCAGAAAGAATTGGGCCGGTACATCTCACCAAACTGCCGACTCCAGGATTAGGCACGCTCAGCTTTTTCTTTGAATAGTTATCGTTCATTTTTTCACCTCTCATAGTTATACCCCGCCATAACGAAAACGTCGCCAAGTACATATACAGGTGTACCATCGCTGGCGAGACGATTTTTTGTAATTATGCCTAATTGAATCAATGCGCCAATTTGATCCTGCGCGAGCTGAAACATTTGATTGCAAGATTCTACAGATCCCCATTCGGCGAACACATACTTCAGCTTTGCCAGATATTGCAAAAATTTGATTTGCTCATCGTCCACCACGTCACAATACAACACTTGGATTATGCTTGCAACGCAGTAATATCTATATATGTCCGCAAAATCTTGCCAATACAGTCTCATTTCGTTCTTGACGCCTTGTTTACTAAAAAATATACTGCACGTTTTTAGAATAATGTCACTGAATTGATGCAAATTCAAAAACGCCAACATTGTGCTATCGTTGAATGTATTCGGGCCCTGTCTGGAAATTTCACCCGCGATTGTTTTAGGGGCCTTATTCTCAAATACGATAGAATCATATACAGCAGAGCCAAAAGTTGCACGACTTTGTTGGAATTTGATGAGTTTGGTCCACAACGATGTTATCTCTCCATCATTAAGAGCTTCAGCCTTCGATTTGCTACACTGTTCTCGAATTAGCCTGCAACATTCCTTTCCACTACCAAACGCAGCGTATTGGTCATCTTCGTTTGGCCACTTCAACTGACGGAGCAAACTATCTTTCAGTATCCCTATACTTGATTGGCCATTTCCAATATAAAAGTCTTTCATTGACTGAGCGTCTTGAAATGCTTGTGCATCAATTCTATCAATAGTATCATACCAACTCATATTATTTTATTCGCGACCTCCATTTTGTATTTATTCTTCAAAATATTAATACCACACAAGCAAAAAAAATAAAAAGGAACCCGTCCAAGGTCCCTTTTTATTTGAAAAAAGTTCTAATGCCCTTTTCACTCCGGAGAAAGACTTCTGTGTACTAAGTGATGCTTTTTAAAACCATTCTCTTGTTGTTCTGCGCCAAGTTGTGACAATCGATAAATAAAAAGGGAGTCGAATTGCTCCAACCCCCTCAGGTATGAGTCCGCAAACGCATACCCCGATTAATATAATTATACACCAAACAGAAAATAAAGACAAGGCTCATTGAAACAAAAGTGCAAAAAAAACAGTGAAAGCGCCAACAACGACGCCATCACTGGCTATTACTCCGCATATCCTATCCGGAGTTTCTTTGTCATGAGTTACGATGCTGCCCATCAGCCACTAGTGCCATTTCTGACACTCAACGCAATGAAGATATTTTACCGACTTCTTCTTGTCTACAGCTTAAGATGCTCAAACATCGCAGAAATCACTTCCTGCACTTTTATTATATACAATATTGCGTTTTTTGTCAACTACATATAATTTTTAGCACCGTTGTGTTCTTCAACTGTTAAAACTGCAGCCTATTCTGTCTTGATTCTGCAAAAGCAATAAAAGAGTCACACCGGGTTGCGTATGAATAATCAGAGGCGTGGTTGGTTCTGTGAACATTATTATACAGATTTTCGATATTACTGTCAAGGTCGTTTTAAATCATTTTTTTTGCGAACCAGAGCCATTTACTAAAATTATAACATAGTTTTTACGCCTCTACGAATAAAAAAAAGCCCTCCAAAAGGAGGGCTGAAGAGTTTCCGACTGATAACAACTGCACTATTTTACATTCTCATTAATCCAAGACTCCAGAGAATCTTTACGACAAGCAATTACCTGAATGCCAAATTCACTTATATATGAACTATTGCTATCGGTAATTCGGATTGCAACTATCGGTTTATGATTGTCAACAGCAAACTTAATTTCATCTATTGACATTCCATTGTTATTCGCAGGTCTGTTGGAGCAAACAACCACATCAGCACGTTTGATCCGCCGTTGAATCTGCGGGTCAACATTGTATCTCTTATCAATGAAATCAAGCGGAGCGGTCTCTGGAACTGACTTATCAGATATTTCGTATTTTGTTCTGTCAAGCAATTCATAAATTTTTGCGTAGTCTTCATAGCTCCATCTGTGGGGAATGAACACTTTGATTTTATTTCGTTTAATTATCATCATATAACTCTCCTCTTTTTTAAATGATATTCTTTTTGACAAGCATCCAATAATGCTGTCCCAGCGCCGTAAGTTTACAGGATTTATAATGAATTGCAGTGTAATACATATGCTTTTCGCCGACTGGAACCACTAAATTCAATTTAACATAATGTTGCAAAACAGCAAAAATTGATTCATGTTCTTTATTGACTTCTTTTGTGTCGGCTTCATGTTTATCTGGTTCATATGTTGGATCCAGCTTAAACTCTGCACTAGGCTCGTCAAAAAGCTCAGTAATGCGTCGAAGATCTTCGATAGAAATCGGAGGGCTATTTTTTCTCAAAGAAACAAAGTTCTTAATGTTCGCTTTAAATACTGGGCGCTGCTCCCACGGACCAAGCGATCTATCTATGTAGGCGTATAGACTACCGGGAGACACATCGCCAAGCAAATTCATCGCGCCACCCATCAATGCTTCAACTAACAACGAAGTGAAAACCCCTGAGCCGTTATTCTCAGATGCAACATCATGAGCCTCACACGCAGCTAACACTACCGTGCCGTCATATATTACAGAGCGATCGGGCGTTGCTGCATAACTTGCTATCGATCCACTGCAACAACTATCTAAAATAATGATCTTATTTTGTGCTTTAGAAGCAGCAGCAAGATTCATCACATCATTTAACGGAAACCCATCACCAACATCTCTCACTTCACTTGTACATAAATATCCACCAACCGAATCAAAGGATCCATGCCCAGCAAAGTAGAACAACGACACCTCTGTTTCACTTTTAAATAACTCTTCAACAGCCGCTTTAAGCTGTGATCTAGAGATACACGAGTCTTTACTGGTGGCACACATTTTTTTCACTCCAAAGTTCATTGTGCCATCTGCGTTTCTTTCCAATACTGTTCCAACAGCATTCGCATCGTTTACACAACCGCTAAGATTTTGCACGTGTTCATAGTTATCAATTCCGACGCACAGTGCTTTTCTCATAATTTGTTCCTTTCTTTAAAATTCAATTTAACGTCCTATAGCAACTTCTCTCATAACATACATTACACAGCATTTATCCATTTAGTGATTTAAAATCTTAATAAATCGCATTATAAATCACATGTTTTTGTTTTGCCATCAAATGAACACTGTGTAAATTCGCGATACTTGTGCATAAGTTATCACCATCCTTCCTAAATGTTTGTATTTGTAACACATTTCACTTACAGCATACAATCAATGATAATATTTGTCAATGACTTATTGTAAAAATTATACAATTTATATACGATTCATATACAATGTTATCGTTAAAACAACATAGTGAGGCTCGCACCAAATCAACACATATTAACAACTCTTACATAATGATTTAAAGCAAACAAAAAAAACCCACCAAAAGGTGGGTCTGTCAAAAAATTAAGGGGCCAAAAAAATTAGTCGAATACTAGACACAGATTAGAACATCCATCTTCAATGCTCCAGCAGTACGAAATGCGCGAAATATTTCTACTTTGGATATGCCAGCTAAGAAGACTATCGCTCTCCCAATCACCACCAAACCAATCTTTTTCGAAATTTTTATAATAATAAACAGATTTGGAATTCGAACTCATAAGTTGATATTTATTATATTTAACAGCACTTTTGTACTCGGAGGTTCCTTCTTTAATTTCTCTGACCGTAATGGTCTTTTTATAACCGTGTTGTTTAGCAACCGCATCGGATCGCTTCAACACGTTAACGACCCACTGCTTTTGTGAGTCATTCAATACTTCTGAAGTATCTTCCAGGACCTTCACCATCTGAATATCGGTCCAAGCTGAATATGACGATAGGTAGCCCTTTGATATCATCTCCAGGCTTTTCCCCGCCCCACACCGTGCGTGCGACTTTCACCGCACACGGCGTTCCATCAAACATTTAATTCAAGTGAAACAAGATTTATGTTTTATATTTTTTGATAAAATGAATCTGTTTGACTTAGGGCCGTCCCTCCACGGTTTATTATCACCGCTTCATTGGTACCATGCCCCTACTCAGATATATCCCAAACCGTCTTTCTTCAAGTTTTGGCAACTTGTTTCCCCAACGGTTCCTGAACATCCCCATTGCAGTGGGTTCACATTTCAGTGGATACCTTTCTATACGTTCCGTTGTTATTATCTTTGCATATAGACTTAGGTCTACTCTATGAGCCAGTCAATCATTCAAAAGAACGGTCATATTTGGCTGACCGAGGATTGTCACTGTGTACATCGCTACCCATCCCCGATTGACGCTGCGTAGCAGCTCCTGCATTTCTACAGGCGGAAATATTGACCCGTACATTCGAGTATTCGTCAGTGCGCTCTGCGCACATTCTAACCATATCTATTTTATAGACGCCCGCACTATTATCTGCAGTCCAACGGGCCTTTCGTGCACATTTCTTGTGCGACGGCAAACTTCATGCGACTTTTGCTGGCTTATAACCATTTGCTCCTGCAAGAACAAATCGCTATCAGCAGTATTAGCGGTCGGTTTCGAAGGACCATAACCTTCTCATTCCCGGACTCACAACAACAGTTAGGTTAATTTTTTAATGGTGTATTTCAAGTTTATACATAAGGAGAAGAACGAAACCAGCATATTGCAACCACATACAATGTTGCAATATAAGTTGCGACATTATACATATTGGCAGTTGATTATTGTACTATCCATGTAAAAAAATAAAGCCCTTGAAAATCGAATAACAAAAGCCAACTATCGGCAACATTAAAAAATCAATCCCCTGCATTTTCATCACAATTGTGACTTATAGCAGAACGTTTCACACATACGCGTTTTCCATTGACAGTTCGATATGAACGAACACGAGCAGTATATTCTTTACCACCCTTTAAAGAGCCTACTACAGCGGACAAGTTGGATGTTGTGACGATACCGACATATGCGTTGTTCTTCTCAGGACTTTTTGCAAAGTTATTCATACAACGCAATGTGGTCTCTTTTTGTTTAGCAGTGCCGGTATAACCATCATCACGATTATACTGCAACTGATATCCAGAAGCACCAGAAACTTTGTTCCAAGAACCCTTCAGCTTCTTATACTTAGGCGCGGACAGCTTAAAACCAGTAGGAGCGGCAGCAGGCGTTACCTTCTTGGTAGTTACAGTCTTTACTGTGGACCAGTTAGAATAATAAGTCACCTTTTTCTTGCCAACTTTTACGGTCTTGTAAGTGCGAACACGTACATAGTACTTCTTAGCACCGGACAGTTTGCTAACTGTAGTAGAATAAGTCTTCGCCTTAGTCTTGGTGTTCTTCTTGGTGATTATCTTAGCACCCTTGAAGTTAGAAGCTGTGCTATACTGAACCTGGTAGCCGGTTACACCGCCGTTTCTATTGTAGTCGGCAGTAAATGCATACTCACCAGACTTAACAGAATTCAACTTGACAGCCGGAACGCCTTTGGTCTTTACGGACTTAGCCTGGCACCAACCGGAATACAGATTAACATTCTTGCCATTCTGCTTTACCGTGCTGTACACTCTGGCTCGCACATAATAGGTCTTGTAATTACCGAGCTTAGAAAAAGACTTCTTGACATTCTTGTTGCCCTTAACAGTGACAGTCTTTACATTTTTCTTAAATGCTTTGTCTGTACTGTACTTGACCTGATAGCCGGTTGTCTTTTTCGTCTGCTTTTTCCACGTTACACCGAAGCCCTGCATAGAAGCAGAAACTTTCTTAATGGCTGTACCCTTCGGAACAATTGCAAAAGACTTGGAGATAGAACCGGAGTAATTGCCCTTGAAAGTAACCTTGGCAGTATACTTGCCAATGTTCTTTGCCTTCGGAACAGATACCGTGTAATCTCTACCGTTCTTTAACACCTTGCCCTTAGAATTCTTTACAGTCACAGACGGCTTTTGAGTCTTGCCGTTGTACACAAAAGAGGTCTTGGAAAGGGCTACAGAGTACTTAGAGGCAGAAGCCTTTTTAATGTCAAACTCTTTGCCATAAGAACCAAGATAATTCCCCTGGAAACGAACAGTGACCTGGCCCTTGCCAACATTGAGATTGTCGGAATAGGACACAGTATAATCTTTACCGTTTACAAGATAGGAACCAAGATCGGCAGAATACACTGTCACTTGCGGTTTGATCGCACTTCCGGTATAAGCATAAGATAAATAATTGCTATGTGCTTTCCCGTCAAAGCGAACATCACTGACTGCAAATCCATCAGCCTTATTTACCGTATATGCCTTTTCGATCTCTCCAGCATAATCACCAGTAAACTGGATCTTAAGACTGTATTGACCAGCATTGGTAGCAGCTTCAGGATATACAACCGTAAAATCCTTATCCTTCTGAAGTTCCGTCTTCGTTTCACCATCAACATACGCAACTTTTACATCAGGACAATGCGTTTTGCCATTGTAGACCTCTCGACCATTCGGGAAATCCACCACCGTGTTTTGTTCGTTCAATTGCGTCGGTTCACTTGCATATGCAACCACAGATGATGTAACAATCATCAGCAGCGCAAGAAAAAGTGAACCGAAACGGGTTACATGCTTTTTCATTAAGTTTTCATCCTTTCATAATTTAATTTGAGATTTATTATAAACAACAAAGAGCCCACACGTACACATTAAACACATGTATCATGTAGACTCTTTGGTATTTAACAGAAATACAATTTATATAGCAGAACTATATATTAGAATTGTATCCTACATTAAACATTATGTCAAGGATATTTAGTTGTAATGTATTTATCACCTCCAAAATCTTCTTAAAAATGAAAAAAACCACCCTGAAAAGGACAGTTAATTGCTAAATTATCACCTTTCTCTTTTCTTTCCGTTTTATAATAATACAATGTAAAACGAATGTCAAGAAAAAATCAGAAAAATGCGCAAAAAATTTGTACTCACTGAAAAGGCCATCCTTGACACCAACACAATTACTTGGTATAATAATTAAGATATCAAGAAAAGGAGGTAGTCATAAGACCACCTCCAAAAAGAAGACTTATTTATCTTCTTTTTTGATTTTGCAGTGTCTGGCGTCATCGGTCACTGCTTTTTCTTTTACTAACAAGTTATTTGCGACCTTATGTAATAAGACCACGACAACAAAGTCAGTAATTGCTACAACCGTTAGCACAAGTGCCAACAGTAATGAAACCAAGCGAGAAAGCAATTTCTTCATCGGCAAGCCTCCTTTTCTATAGAATTTGGGCATTAACCCACAAGCCTTGAAAGGGTTAAGATCAATCTAATCTATAGAGTTCGGAATGCGCACCACAAAATCAAATACATAATAACACGCAATTTACTTGTTGTCAAATATTGTCTATAAAATAAAACAAAAGCCACCGAATAATCGGTGGCTTTTTTTGTGTTATGCGACCATCCACGATATTTAATCCAAAATGGCCGACACAAATGAGTATTTTTCTGCCTAACGACATAGCCGGATCCGGTTCATACTCAACCGCTTGCTGACCTAACCACACACAATTTCCAGCTAACTGTTGTGGATCACAGGCAACAGATGATTAACATCTTGTTATTATTGTATCATGAATACATAGGAAAGGCAAACTATGTTACGCTGTGATTATTCACAAATGCCAGAATCAAAAACCCACAAACGCAATCTAAAATGTCCGCGTATGCTCCCCCATGATACTTCTATAGTACAAAGCCATGGAATCCTGGCTAATGACAGGCAATTCAATACCCATTGGCACACAACGCCAAGCGAGTTTCCAAGGATCCTCCATAACAGCTAACCGACTCAGCCACAGCGCATCCTTATCACCATAAAAATCCAACACTCTATCAATGGAGTCCTTTTGATTATCAGACAAGTGGCTTTCATTGCCGCGTTCATCAGAAGCGGATACAACAAGCCTTCTTTCGTTTCTGTGAAACAGTTCAGGACACACTGGACCGCTGGCCCAAGCCTCGAAATCCTCGTCAAATAGAGGAGCATCATCCCATACCAAAGACCAAGCCTGTGCATAATAACATAGTTTTTGTAGTTTCATGCAGGACATATCACCACACTTTTGCAGGATGTATGCCGCCACATCGAATACGCTCAACTTCAATCGCCACCTTATATTCTCATATTTATTAATACTACAATTCAACAAAAAGAAAAATACAAACAAAAAACCACCGAATTTTCGGTGGTTTCTGTATATTTTCTGTTATTTTTCTTCTGTCTCTAAATTGACAACCATCTTCTGCAACACAGACATCAGCGCATCTTTTTCTCCTGCGTCGATTCCGACAAAAAGCGTATTAGAGAAATTATTTGTAGCTTTGATAGCAGCCTTTGCAACATTGTTTGCCTTTTCAGTCAGTGCAACGCAAACTGCGCGCCGGTCCATTACATTGCGTTCCACGCTCACCAAACCTTTTACTCTTAGGCTTTCTACATTGCGGCTGATCATACCCTTCGAATAGTGAACACTCTCACTAATGTGCTTAACCGACAAAGGCTTACCTTGCTGCATTAGGCAAGATAAGATATCCAACTCGCATGTTGTGACACCATACTCTGCAGCAACCTGTTTGGTTGTGTCCGAATACGCATTCATAATGAAGCTTGCTGCAGCGAATAATTCGCCATTGTATTTTTTAGCCATAATACAAGTCCTTTCTGATGTATCACGCTCTCCTCGTCCAACATCATAAAACACAATAATAAATTTGTCAATGAAAAATATACGACAAACAAAAAAAGACCGACGAAAAGTCGGTCTTAAATAATGTTAAGTCTGTGCTTTGTCAAAACGATCTTTGGCACTCTTAAGAATACCTCCGCCATCTTCGCTTTCGCCATCCCCCATTGACTTCATAATAATCGCAACGACGGCAAAAGCAATTACAGCCGCCACGAATAGAATGAGCACCAGCTCGGTGGTTTGTACGATAGCGGTTTTATTCAGTACAGCAGCCTTCAGATGGGCGTATTTACGCACAAAATACTCTTTCAAGGTTACACCTCCAGACAAAAGAAAATAGCCATCAGGACGAATCCCAACGGCTATTTTTTAATTATAATGGAGTGAACGTCCGATTAAGCCTTAGCCAGATCAGCGTCAGCCTTACCCTGAACCTTGTCCATCACACCACCGGCAATACCGGAGTTACCATCTTCACCAGTCAGCTTACTCTTCACCAGAGCACCAAAAACGATGATCACAACGAACAGGATCAGAACCACGATCTCGGTAGACTGAGAAGCAGCCTCCTTGGAGATCAGAGCAGACTTGGCCTCAGCGGCCTTCCGCAGCATTTTGTTCTTCATTGGAATCTTAACCTCCCTTCCAAGTTTGCTAAGGGAGGCTCGTATTCAATTAAGAAGCAGAGCTTTTAGCTCCCTCATAATTGGGTATAGTCATATTTTGAAAAATTCGCCCTATTCTTTTAAAAAAATATCAAAAAAATTTATCAGTGAAAATTCAGTGAATATTTACAGCACACCGTTGCTCTTAAATTCTTCCATCAGCGTCAGAATCATACCGGTTAAAATCAATCCAACAACGGCCAAAATCAACAGCATAGAGATCTTGGAGATCTTGCCAGGTTTCAGACTGTTCTGTTTACGAATACGCGTAAGTTCCGCTTTGTGAAGCTTTTCGTATAGCATCTCAAAATATAATGTCTGATTATCGCCGCGAACGATACCAAGCAAACCTACAGTAATTTGTGTCATAGTGGATGTTGAAATACGACGGCTCATATCTACCAGAGCCTGTTCTTGGTTGCCCGTCTTCATGTCTGTCAAAGTGTGCTCCAGTTCGTTTTTGAAGCTTGTAGACACACTTTCCTTACAAGAGGTCAAGATATCAATTACATTTCTGTTTTCCTCTTTAAGGGCATCAGAGATAAACTTACAAAACAACGCAGCGTCATATTCAATATCTTCGCGTACCATTTTCATTCTCTTAATAGGTCCGTTAAACTCATTCTTGAAAATGAAAGCCCCGAGAACCAAACCGATGAGCCCAGCCCATGGCTTGATGGCCATAAAGGGCAGACACAAAATGGCTACCACAATTCCGGACGTCAAGGCATCACAAAAGTGCTGCTCAGGTGTTACGTTGTAATTGAAATAAGACAACGCTGCCTGAATTTGGTATTTTGTGCTATCACTGAGTTCAACAAGCGGCAAAAACAATTTACTGATACCGCCCAGCAACTTGTTGATCAAAGTCTGGCTTTGAACATTGTCCAGTTTGTTAACCTCAGCCACTACAGACTCACTCTTTTGCGTTGGCATAGCTGAGACATATAACATCAGCATGTAGATACCAAACGCGATTAGAGCGCCGGAGAGGCCATATAAAACATATGATAACATAATCTTATTCCCCTCCTCTTAATCTTTGTTTCCGCGGAATTTAACAGGCTTTGCGATATGATTACCTGCAAAGAACACAACAACAACCAAAAGTAGCGCAACAAACACTGCAATCTTACCGGGTGTGTCGTGGAATAGATGTCCAACAGCCTCTTTCTGCAAGAAATACAAAAGAACAGGCGTAAAGAACACAAAGCCGATCATCATATACATCTCCACCTTACAGCTAAAGACTTCTGCGTCCAACTCGTCCTGGATAGCACGGTTATCTGCAAATTCATTTACATAGTTCTGCAAGGACGGAATAGAAGATCTATCGTTTAGACACACTAACACACGATCTACCCATTGTTGAAATGTTCGATTTTCAATCTTGGTTTTTAAGTTTACAAGAGCCGTTGCCAAACTTGCACTTACCGATGTCGCCTCAAAGTAAAAGTCCTCAAAATAAGGCTTAACGGTTGGCGGCAGCGTATCCATGCACTCATTTACCGACTGCAGTAAGTTCGTTGTGCGCGTATAAGAAATTGTAATCAGAGACAGCGCCGTCTCCAGTTCTTCTTCCAGCTTTTTGTTGTATTTCCGATAACGGATCTTAACCAACTGGAACGGAATAATGAAGCCAACAGGCACAAGAACAATCGCAATTAATGGATTATCAATGGCAAAGCACGCGATCAAAATCGCCATTGCAATAATGATAGCAAGCAATCTAATTTTTGGATATGCGTCAACCTTGTTCATCTTAGCTAAAATCAATTTTACATCAAAGAAATAGTTCTTAATGGCGTTTGTACCAAAGCTATTTTTACCATTGATGATGTCGATTTTATCCTTAAGAGACAAGTTATTGTGCAAAACAACTTTCTGCATTTCTCGTTTTTGAGATCTGTTTTTTGGTTTGTAAAAAACCAAAAACAGGCCAACCAAAATCAAGATTGCACCAAGCCCGTAGGTGAAATAATTCAGCACATTCAATGCAGGCATTACATGGTCCCCTCCTTTGTCTTAGTCGGATCAATATATGCCGCCAATTTTGTAGTTGTTGCACCGTTGGACAGAAAACGTTCATAAAGGTTTTTGCTCATGTTGTGAACCTTTTCAAAATGACCACGCACTTCAGCAATGTTACCATCTTCGTCCTCGATGTTATCTTCCACGACGAATTTATAGAGCATGTTGCCCTCAACGGATTCTGTTTCCGGGTTAAAACGCACGCCTTCCAGAATTTCAATAATTCTACGAGATCCGTCCGGAAAACGCTTCTGGTGTACGATAATCGGAAAAGCATCAATCATTTGGCGCATCAAGAAACTAAACTCCACAGGATACTTCTTGTAAGACAATTCCATCAAACGCTTGTAAGTATCGATAGCATTGGAAGCATGCGTTGTCGTATATGTGGCAGTACCGGTACGCGCCGCCTCTGCAACGGTATAGGCTTCGGCAGAACGCATCTCGCCGATACCCATGATGTCTGGGTTTTCACGCAAGCAGTGTTCCAACAAATCCTCTTGGTCAATGACCAAATCCGGGTTGTCGGAGTCTCTTGTCAATTTTGACAACACATTGTTGATAATATTCCCTTGCGCATCACGCTTCAGAAGTGCAAACTCACGGGAACCTTCTTCAATGGTAATTACACGGTCCGTGTATTTGGCCTGTTCCAGCATAGCGGCCAATGTTGTCGTCTTTCCTGCGCCTACAGAACCGGAGATGCAACAGGATACGTGGTCTTTCACACAAAGACGAAGAAATTGCAACATTTCGTGTGTGGCTGTTCCAAACTGTTCAATAGTGTCCAGCGTTACATCTTCCGTCTTAACGATACGAATGGATGCAGATACAGCTGCGTCCTTTGACACAACCGGTGCAATATTTGCACAGATACGCACACCCTCGGACAGATATGACAACACAGAGGGCCGCATATCATCGATTGTAATGTGCTGCGTCTGCAGCAAACGTTTTACAATATCTACAGCCTGTTGAGGAGAAGCAAACCTTTCTGGAATTTTCTCCGGTTTGCCGCCGGAACGCGTAATTGTAACATCGTCCCAACGGTTAATATTGACCTCCTCAACGCCTGGGGTTTCATAAATGTATTTATGTAGAAACGAAGAACCAGCCATATCGTTATAGATGCGCTCGGTAAGTGCCATCGGGTCGATGCCTTCAACTCCGATATTCTCATCTACCAAAACCTTTTGAATGGCCGTCAGCAACTGCCCTTTTGCATCATCTGCGTCCTTGTTCGCAATTAGTTCAGAATATCCGCTTTTTACTTTTGACTGTACAACACCCAGAATATTGTCATAAGAGTCCTTTGCTTTGACTTCATTCGCTTCTAAAAACTGTTCTCTTGCTTTTTCTGACATTACTCATTTTCTCCTTTCTTGCGTTTTTGCGACTTATCAGTTTTCACTGCTTGTTCGTCTACCACACTCTTTTCTACCTTACCGCCGACAGAGGCTAAGATCTTTTTGACGGCATTTTTATATCTACGTGGCGCGTGTTGATAAGCACCGAAAATATCACCTTCGCAGTTTTTAACAGCAATTTCGTTGCTGTAGGGCAACTCAAAAGCTTTAATTTTAAGAGCCTCTTTAATATTTGGCGTTGCACTAAACGATCTGCAGGGTGTCAAGAAGTAATTGGTATTATCAACCATGAACTTCTTTTTGCCCTCATACATTAAACGAGCCGTCTTCAGATAAACAACACCCATAGGATCCGGTGTCAAAAACACATTCAGGCAGTTTGCCATTTCAATAGCCGCCACAGTTGTATCTGCCAACAAATCACAACTGCAATCTACAATGACATAATCTACAAGCTGTTCTGCAGCTTTCAGCATATCAATTACCTGCTTGTATTCGATATCTTTATAGAGCAAAGGCGTGTCGCCAATGCAAAATGCCAAAGTTCCGATATTCGGATGATGTTCCATCGTTACGATACTCTTTGTTAACGTTTTTTCGTCGATCCGATCGTTCTCAAAGAGTGTACCAATGGAATACATCTTGCTGATTTCTCTTTTTGGCTCCCAAATAGCATGCATGGGTACATTGGCGTCGAAATTGATAAGCAGAATTGTCGAACGGGAATTTCCATGCTGAATGCCAGAAGCCAAAGAAGCACTGAAGGTAGACTTGCCTGCGCCACTGCAACCAATATTCGTAATAATCAAGTGATCCCCTCCTTATTTCAACAGTTTTACTTGTTCTTTAAGAAGCTGATCGGCCACTTTATCATTACCACGAGAAATCAAAGTCACATAAGCACCATCGGATTTCTGAATACGAATAATGTCATTCACTTGCTTGGTGTAAACAATAACGGTAATCGTTGAATAAGTCTTAGAGCTATCATCTGAACTGCTGCTGGAGTCTTTACCGTTGTTGCCGTTGCCCTTTACGTCGTTATAAGAAGAAGATGTGATATTTGCTACACGTACATACTTCAACGTGTCCGGAGAGTTCACCTTGTCCGCACGCTTGTCATAGCTGTAAATGCGGATAATATCTCCAACTTGCAACTTGTTGGACAGAGAGTCCGCACCGCCTGAAACGCTGAAAGAAATAGCCTGTTGACCGCTGGGAATTGACAAAAACTGGTTATCTGTAGAAATGGCAGCTTTTGAGATCTTGCCAGCAGTGATAATATCGTCAGATACCAGATCAACAGTCGCATAGCAGCCGACAATCGCCTTCGGATCTGTTACGTAATTGTCCTTTTTGTCAGCAATTTGAATTTTCTCCGCCGTAATCATATCCTGCGTAATCTGCGCACCGGCGTTCACCGTCGTGTTTGTTGCATAAACAGTTGTAGTTTGCTTTGTCTGCAAAAAGTTAATGGTTAGCAGTCCACCGGCAATGACAACACCAACGATTAGTGCAATGATTCCAATAAGTCTTCTTTTTTTCAAAATTTACCCCTTTCTGCACGAAAAAAGACGAAGGAAATCAGGAATCTCCTTCGTCAAATTTAGTGCAAGCATATAGTTTAAAAATGTTCTTAAAAATTATAACACAATCTACCAGAATTCAAAAATCACGCCGCCAAATTTTTGTTTTTTCTGGGACGGCCTGCTTTTGATGATGTCATAATTTTAGCACTTCCGATAATGTCCTTTTCCGCAAACGCCCGATTAAAGCTGCGCGAAGATTTGAGCTCAAAGGTTTTCTGGATTTCTTTTTGGTCCTCGTAAGCCACATCAGACACAAAGGCACCGTCTAAGTCCACGATCCGACAAGGCAGTTTTCCAAACTTCTCAACCATATCGTAATAGTTGCGCAAACGCTTAAATCCGCGTGATGTAGTTAAATAGTCATATCGATGTATAAAGACAGGCATATTGTCTCTAATATTGGCAACGCCTTCAAAAAGCAACGTCCTTACACCACTCTTCGGGTGCTCATAAATTAAAAAGCAATATACACTGTCTTGTCCTACTTGTTCTCTAATTTGCATCTAACCCCTCCAGTGCAAAATGAACTCTAAACTTGATTATGGCAGGCAGAATGTCCGAAATCGGATCGATAATGCTTGCCATCCAACGAGAGAAAGTCATCCATCAGAAACCGCACATTATCTCTTTTCTTATCGATGTGCCAATGTCCACAATACCACGGAATGTTCGGCTTAATATTTTTTAATTCTTGGAGAGCCTGCTCTGTGGAATCGTCAACAAGTGCTTGATTGATTCCGCCAAGAAATGCCTCGATAGGAACATAATCCGCAGGACAGGTGTGAGACAAGATACAATCAACCGACGAATTTGCATTAGCGCTAGACAGCAGCTGGGCAGCAGCGCTCAAGTCGTGGCCACTGGGCTGTTCGTCACTCCACCAATGGATCTCGTCCTGTAAGCGATTACAAATGGCATCAAAATAATCCTTCTTGCCTGGCTTTGAAGGATTGGTCTTTATAAAACTCGCAACTTTCGGAGCCAAATGAAACGCTTCGTCCACCGTACAAAATGGCTGATCTTGACCGTTGCTAACTACAAAAGACAGATAACGATACAATCTAGCATACTTATCCACGGAATAAGCGCCGCCCATTACCAAACAGCGTGTTCCCTGCAAATTATATACTGCACCATCAAGTCCAAAGTACAAATTCTTGTATTCAGACTCCTGATAAGCCATTGCACCTGCAAATGGCACAAGATGATAAGTGCCAATGTGTCGAGGCCGCATCTCATGATTTCCGTGAATACAAAACACCGGCACACCAAGGCCGTTAACTAACTCCTTTGAAACGATATCTCTCACATCGCCAAAAAAATTAAATCCTGCGTCGCCAAGAATAACGATTAAGTCATCCTTGGTTACACCGATTCGTTCGACGAAATCTACAATCTTATGAAAATCCCCGTGGGTATCCCCCGTTAAATATACCATTATTTTTCCTCCTGGATATAATTACGCAAAGCATTGCACGCATCAGACTCAGACAGCTTTTGAAATGCAGAATACTCAATCTGTCGAATGCGCTCCTTTGTTACATCATATTCTGCACCAACTTCGTCCAATGTCTTTGGAACACGGTCTTCGTTATCAAGACCAAAACGCATCATAATAACATTAAGCTCCCGTTCATTCAGCGTGTCTTTCAAAATCTTCATCAGATCGTCATGGAGCACTGAATTCACAGCTGTATCGATTGGGTTAACGGAGTCGTCAGGAATAAAATCCTGGATCGTTGCACCATCATCCTCATCGTTGATTGGCTGCTCCAACGGAATGATTTCCTTATATGTCTTGAACACGTTTTGAATCGTGCGAACAGGCAATTCCAAATACTCTGCAATTTCTTCAATCGTCGGCTCCCGCCAAAATTTAAAATACAGTTTATTTTTTGCCTTTCGCACCTTATTTACGGTTTCAACCATATGGACAGGTACACGAATCAGTTTAGCATAATTTGCAACTGCTCTCGAAATTCCCTGTTTAATCCAATAAGTAGCGTAAGTTGAGAATTTATTCCCAAGCCGATAATCAAATTTATTTGTCGCCTTAATAAGTCCAATTGTGCCTTCCTGAATCAAATCAATAAGAGGCAATCCACAGCCCATGTACTTCTTGGCAGCACTAACCACCATTCGCAGATTGCACTCGACCAGTCGGTTTTTAGCCTGCTGATCGCCTCGTAATGCACGAATGGTACATTCAATCTCTTCTTCTGGCCCACACACGGGAACCTGACCGATCGTGGTTAAATAATAGCGGGTAGAATCCTCCATGTCAGAAACATAGTTCTCTTCCATTCCAGCGCTCGTTACATTATCCGCATCTTTGTATTCCTGCGCATTGTCAAACTGAAGAATCAAGCTACCACCTCACTTAAGCAAAAAATTTTAACAGCCATAGAGGCTTTCTATCTATTAATACCGCAATTTCTAAAAAACAAAAAAGGTCGCAAAAAAATGCGACCTTTTTGAATTATTTTGTTTTGACTGACTTCCAGCCCGACCAAGAACTATAAATTTTCGTTTTACCTATCGTCTTGTATGTACGCACACGAACATAGTACACTTTTTTCTTTGAAAGCTTAGAAATCGTTTTAGAAGTTGTCTTTGTATTGGATACAGTCAAAGTCTTAGCCTTCTTGAAGCTCTTGTTGGTGCTGTATTGCAATTGATACCCATTTGTTTTAGATGTTTGCTTATTCCAATAAACAGCAAACGCCTTTGATTTAGCTTTCAGCTTCTTAAGACTTGTACCTTTCGGTTTCGTATAAGCAGACGCGGTGCCAGAATATACACCATAATAATTCTTTCCACCCACGCCCTTGTAAGCGCGAACTTTGAAAGAATACTGAGATCCATAGCCAAGACGAGATACTGTATAAGTGTTTTGTGTCCCCTTTACAGTTGCCACAATTTTATTTGTCTTCGCATTCAAAATCTGATAACCGGACATTGTTGTATCTTTCGTCCAACTAACACGAATCGAATTACCGCTTACAGAAGCGATTCGCACTCCTTTTGGAGCGTTTGGCAAAATGTTGAACGATGCCTGGGTTGTACCAGAGAATACACCCTGACCGTAAATTGTAACCTTACCCTGTCCGACACTTACATTGGAATAATAACTCAACTTGTAATCCACGCCTTGTGTCAATCTTCTACCGTGATACGTTAGCTGAACCACTGGCGTTAAGGCTTTGCCAGTGCAAGTTGCACTCGGAATGTTTTTAACAACTGCGTTAGAAATAGAGTCTTTAATAGTAAACTCAACATCAAATGTACCGCTATAATTGCCAACACCATTTACGGTTGCAATTCCGGTACCGGCAGCTGTGTTATTGCGACAAACAATATTGTAATCCGTTCCCTCTTTAAGAGTGATCTTACCATATTTAACGGTTAACCTTGGCGTAACGGATTTACTCGTGCCCAAAGTATAGGTGCCAAGTACCGTTGCAGAAACATCTGCGCTCGGCTTATCTGACCCCAGATCCTTTTGTACAATGTTGTAATAAAGATCAAGCTTTGACCCGGCAAAATCCCCCTTGCCTGTAATGGTCAATTTTGCGATGCCTACATTCGTTTGATTGCTGTAAGACAATGTATAATCTTCATTTTTATATAAAGTCAAGCCATTTGCCTTAATAGTAGGCGACGGTTCAATGCGAGATCCAGTATAAACATACTCATTCTCGAGCCCTACAACAGAGGCGTATGCAATATTGCGATTTACAGTGACTTTAAGAACCGTGGACTTGCTTCCGCTCTTAGATTTAAGCGTAATATTCGCTGTGCCTGCTGTACCAGAAGAAGTCAAACGGAAAGACTGCACGCCAGTTTTCACGACAGTGCAAATCGTATCATTATCAGACTCACAAGTAAAGGCGTCGTCTGTGTAAGCTGTAGCAGGGCTCATCGAAACCTGCAAGTCCTCGCTTGTATTTGCTGACATTACAAGAGAGGTGGTAGAGTATTTTGTGTCCGGGTTAATAGCCACCAATTTTGTAGCTTTCCCGCTCACTCTGACAGCAACACTTTGATACACGCTGTTAGACGTAATACCGGACCCTCCAAGCACAGCATAACAATGAATAGCTATCGTGTCCGAAATTTTCGGAGTCAATGTGTAAGAGCCATCTGGATTTTTGGAGATCTTACTGAAGATATCTGTTGCTGTCTCTAAATCATATAGTCTACCATCACTTAAAGACACACGCCAAACCAACTCATCATTTGACACCGCACCAAATGAGGATGTTGCCACTGCCGAAATATCGAAAGGAGTTCCACTAAATACGAAATAAGAGTCATCTTTTTGTAATTCCGCCGTCTTACCGACTTTAATGTCAATTTTAGAGGCCCGAATCGCAGGAACTACTTGGATATATGTCGTAAAAGTTTTGCCAAATTGTGATGTCGCCGTAACGCCAACCAGAACGGCATCGGAATTACCGAAATCATAATTTGGATTGGCCGTAACATAACCGTTTTGTGTAACCGTCAATGCCTTCGGGTTCATAGAAGCCCAGCTTATGGTCTCGTCGTGCTGTGACGGCTTTACAACCGCAGTCAGCTGCTCACTGTGTCCAGCCGGTAAAGTAGCCGTCTTCTTTTGAATGCCTGTGATTGCATTTACACCAACAAAAACATGCACATCCAGACTAGCCACAACAGAAGTGTTTCGTGAACTTACAGCATAAATACGTGTGTCCCCTTTACCAACTGCCGTAATCAGTCCAGTCGTTCTATCAACAGTAGCAACCTTTTCGTTATCGGTCAGATAAATAATCGAATCCGTGTAGCCCTCCGGACGAACTACAATACTTTGCGACAAATCATAAGTAGCCGAATTCACATTTAGATATAAATCTAAGTCTTGCAATTCTTCAGCTGTAATATTGCCATCCGTATCTACCTTTCGCAATTCAATATTTGTTGCAGGATTAGATTCCGTGACGTTAATGAACACAGCGGCCTTTAAGTTTCTGCTTAATATGTTGCCTGCAGAAGCGTTTTCGCACTCCAACAGGTAAAGACCCGGATTATGAATATTCAGTGAAACATTGTAGGATTTATCAACAGTCATATAAGAACTGTCTGCAGGACCAATAATATTATACGCCGAGTCTACATTATACAGTTTGTAATTAAAAATGTCATTTGAATAGGACGGAGAAATCTTCTTAGCCGTTAAAGAAAAACTCTCATCCTGGACAACATTCATAGAAGCGTACTTCTCGTTTCCGCTCGTTTTACTGTATGAGTTAATTGTATCTACGCCGTTGCTCAATGTAAATTTCGTCAACGGTACGCAGCGCGTAACTTTAACTGTCTTTTGGTACTTGTAGCCGCTTGACGGAGCAACTTTCATATCGAAAGACAAATCGGCTGCCTTTGTGCTATTCCCAGGCGTAAATTCAAAAGATGTTCCTTTAATGCTTACTGTGCTCGCTTTGGTTGTTGACACAAAGATAGAGTCGTCGTGATGCAGCGGCTTCACATCTGCTGTAAAGTTTGCTGTAGTCTTGTCATTCACGTATAGCGCATCATCAGATTCATCGCCTGACTTGATGAACTTCACATCAGAACTTTCATTAGTGCAAGTCAGATCAATATTCGTGATCGGTTGCAGAACAGAAAAGCTCACATCGCCGAGAACGCTGTCAGAACCATATTTAGCCTCAATGGTTATCGTTTCACCCACCGAACCGGAAACCGCGAATTTAGCGGTCTCACTGGCCGTATAAGTGCCATCCGCAGCCTTGGCGTACTTATAATTATTCGTACTGAAAATTGAAGAACCCTCTGTGATACTCCAGTCAAAAGCTGTGGATGTTACATCCAGAACTTGATCAGCCGAGAGTCCGTCAACACTGGCGTTTACTTCATAAGTTACGCCGGAATAAATCTTATCTTTACTAAGATTTAAGTGTAGTTTTGGTGTCGCAGCATAAGCCATCATTGGAATGCTGAAAACAATCAGCAAACTCAAAAGTAATGCTAAAACACGCTTGGTTGTTTTGTTTAGCATAAAAGCCTCCTTTAGAAAAAAAATAATGTTAAAAATGAAAAAGAGGAAGCCGAAGCCTCCTCTTTTAGTCATACAAAGAAATTATAGCAGAAACGAAGTAAAACGCAAAACTAATTGAATTTCTTTGGTTTCGTCCAAGACTTCAAGATTGTTTTGTACTGATCCGTCTCAATGTATTGCCCATCAACCTTTTTCTTTTTGCGTACCTTCTCGAACTTGCAGTTTGTAATAACATCACCTTGCTGAATGGTGTTGTTAATATAGTAGCGCGCATCCGACACAGAACACCGCTCAATTAAACCAGTCTTCAAATTGAATAATGTAAAATACGGGTTGTTCTTTCGATCATAGGTTCTCATCTCCATAATGTAATAATACGGAGAACGACTGTTGATGCGTGTCAAATACGTGCCGCCTGTGGCCTCTTTCTCTGTTTCCAAACGCTGTTTAAGCGGCAGACTTTCGTCTTTGTAGGCAGAAAACACTTTGGTAAAATACAGATCCATATCAAATCCGCGAAGCATTTTTTCAGTTTCATTATGCGGCAGAGACATCAGCACATCTAAGTCCAAATCCAAAAACGGCAATTCAGCCTTCTTGAAAGACTTATTGTGTAGCGTTGCAAACTTAAAATCACCTGTCAAAGCACCCAATGTGTCATAGATACGCAGCAGCGTTGCATCACCGCCAAATTCGTGAAAGAAGTTCAACTCGATTAAAGATTTCAAATTATTCTTTTTGATGCTGGTGTTAAGCAAACAATCTACAATTAAGTGATAAAACGCCACGCGCTTTTCAGCGGCGGACATATTCTCCAGATTCTTGTATTCTGGCTTTTGTGCCAATTCGTACAACTCGTCTGAAGCACTTGCATTCAGGCCCTTGATAGAACCAACGCCCTTGTAAATCGCGTAATTCTCAGGATCAAATGTGTATCGACCTTTTGATTTGCCAAAAGTCGGACGATAGACGACAATTTTTCTCGGAACATCAGGAATATCGTCAGCCGTCACATGACGACCAGAATAAGCGGAAATGATTTCAGCTTTGCGCTCCTTCACTACCGGATCGTTCAAGTATGAAATATCCAGTTCATCCGCCAACGTGTCACCTTTCACAATGTCGTCATTAGACTTTGCCGCATTCAGATAACCGATAATAAACTCCGCCGGGAAATAGGTCCGGAAGAATACGCACTTGTAACCAACCATGGAATAACCGGTAGCGTGGTTGCGTCCGAACATATAAGACGAAGCGTCCTTGATAATCTGAATAAATGTTTTAGCTTCCTGCTCTGCCTGCTCTCTTGGATGGCTGGATTTTGCACAGTATCCCTCAAGTATTTTCGGCATTGCTTCCTGCAAACGTTTTTCTTCTTTGTGTGCAATACCTCGACGAATATTATCTGCTTCAGAACCAGACAATCCGCAGATTTCCTGCAAGAAGCGGATAATATCCTCTTGATACACAAGATAACCATTATTGGCAGCCAACAGCTCGTCGATCTCTTTCGATGGATTTTTATTTGGAATTCCGGCAATCAAATTGTCACGATAAGACGCGCCGGAAGGTCTTAAGGCTGCATTTACAAGCGTCATGTCATCGACACAATGCGGCCCAAATTCACTTAGTAATTTATAAGCATAATTCGTTTTGCATTTGTATTTCTACAAATCCCGACTATCTCTTTCATTGCTTTCTGTTACCAAAAGCAACTACTCTGCACTTCCAACCAAGGAATTTCGCCTTAATTGTACTCTACTCACTTCCGAGCACGCTATTTCTTTCGCACCCGTGTTTTCGATAGTCTGTACACTAAAAGATTGGATTTACGAATCCAAAAGTCCACCCCTTGTGTGTCTTTTTGTATCCATTTGCTACTTTTTTATTTTTACCAATCAATCAGCACGGTATTCCCTTGAATTCGCCACATAGGTGGCTTAGGGTCTCTTAGTCAGCTTATTCGTCTATGGTCTATGTCCTGTTATCGGTTTACTCTCAACAGGAAGTCTTATTTCGCTGATACCGTTAGCGGTTTAAAACCACACCCTATTTTTATAGGTTCACAGAGTTTAATGAGAGCAATTATGTCTACCCTCAAATTGAAAAATCCCAATCGGAGAATCCATCATATGTTTCCATACAATCGGATCTCCCCAATCCATCTCGTGAGACAACGGTACGCGTATACCGGCAGTTTCACAAGTTAATCGCAGAATCTGCATCTGCTTTAGGCCCAAAATGTCATACTTAACCAAAGACACATCGTGACACTCATCCATATCAATAGACAACACACGTTTGCCATCATTCATAAACACACCGTAATCCCGGAAAAGGTCTACTCTTGATGGAGCGACGATAATGCCTGCAGGATGAATACCCTGGGACACCGGAACGCCAAACAAGCCATTGTAATATCGAATAATATTCGGATATTTATCACGAACTGCCTGCGTGTTCTGCTTATGATAAGCAATGACATTACGAATTTCTTCTTCTGTTGCGTCCTTCTTCGCACCCCAGGCACGAATGTGCTCAATCTCGGCATCAGAACCAAAGCCCAACTGTTCTTTGACTTCTTCAAAAAATTCTGGGAATTTCTTGATGAGTTTCTCATTATTCTCTTTGAACGTTGATTTTAGTTCAGCAGCCTCATCAAGCGGAATATCATAAGCACGACACAACGAGTCAATGGTAGCTAACGCCTTAATTGTCCCGAATGAGATAATATAAGCCGTCTGTTTCTCCGGATAACTGCTAATGATGTAGTCATACACCATTTGACGTTGATCGGGCGAGATATCGACATCTATCCTTTACACCCTTGCTTTCGCAATACTTTAACACCGATTTAACGGTGGGAGTAGACTATCTCTTGTTCTTTAACAACCTGTTACCAGTTGAAAAAGACCTTGGCACTTCCCCAAACACAATTAGTGACCAAATCATTTCAGATTTGTGGTACTCTACTTGCGACATACAGCTAATGCTGTACTTCAGATCAATGTTATTTTTTTGAGCACATCTTTCAACATTTCTGTTTGTAATCTGAGTCGTTTTCGATAGTCGTTACACCTTCCCTGCATTAGGGCTTGGCACGGTATCCGCTGCTATCCGTATCCGGACCGTAGCATCTCTTACGAAGCGTATTCGCCTATGGACAGCTGCTCTTGCAGCCGGTCTTGGATATGTCACCAAGACAGTCTTATCTAACTTCTACCGTTAGCACTTAAATCTATTGATTCAAGCACACCCCGCAAATACGGGTTCACCAAGTTGTTTTACGCTGCATCACTGCAGCGGGTGACCAAAATGTAATAATCACCAAGCTCAATTCTGTCTTCATTTGCAAACCGTGAGAACACTGTTTTCCGCTTAATCGGATCCAAGTCAATGATGTCTACAATGTAGGCAACCAAACAACCACCAACAGATCCACGACACGGAGAAACCGGGATGTTATTCTCTCGGCAAAATGTCATTAGATTTGACATGAACAAGATAAATCCGGTCATGCCGATCTTGTCCAATACACGGAACTCTTCACGGATACGGTCCAAATAAATTCGCACCATATTGTCCGGAATAATTCCAGCCTGTCTTTTCTGAACAAATCGCTCATTGATTCGTTCTTTCAAAGCCTGCTTTGTATCGTCCACACCTGGAATGTCGTTATACTTAAAGCTCTTATCAAGTTCAAAGTCCTCAACCTGATCGGCCATCCGGTTGGTGTTCTCAATGGCACGCATATAAACCTCTTCAGGCAGAACACCCTGGGCCTTATAAGCCGCAACCAGTTCGTCGTAAGTTTTCCAGGTCATATCAAATTCGTCTTCATATGACAGAAAATCGACATTGCCTGTTTTTCGCTTACTTTCCATCAGAAGGATACGACATTCAGCACCATAATCATCAACAGCATGTGTATCTGTTCCAGCAATCAATTCTTTGTGATACTTCTTAGCATACCTCCAAAGCATTAAGTTAGCTTTTTTCTGCTCGTCGGACTTCACGTGATGCTGTACTTCAAGATAATCGAATTTTTTCAAGAGCGGAATATACATATCCTTGAGATACTGAATGTTTTCTTCCAGCAACTTCAGCGCAGCTTCCTTTTCCTGAATGGTTTCATTCAGTTTTTGAAGTTTCGCCTCTGTCTTTTTGGTTTGCTTACTGGCGATCAGTTTGTTGTATTCCGCATTATACGCTACTATCAGAGCATCTTCTTTTTGAATTTTATCTTTCAAAGAGCGAATAGTATTTGGAATTTGCCACAACGGACCACCAAGACAGGCGGACGTTGTAATCACATTGTCCGAAATATTCAGAAAATCTTCGAATGTAATTCGTCGTCTAAAATAGGAGTTCTCAGACGACTTAGAAAACAACCTATTGATTTCATCCACGCCTTCATGATTTTTTGCCAACAACACGACATGATAATTGTCGCGAATTCTTTCAAATTTGTCGCTTTGCGTCAAGTAGGCTTCCATTCCATGAATGTACTTAATTCCCTTCTTGTCACAATACATTTTTTTGGCAATCCAACACCACTGATTTCCATGCTCAGTGAATGCAATTGCTTTGCCGCCTTCAGCAGCAACAAGATCCACATAACGCTGGAACGGCGTCGTGCTATCCAACAATGAGAAAAAACTGTGCATGTGGTATCTCGTATATAGGTTTGACACTTAAAGCACCTCCTCAATCTATTAATACTTTTATATTTGAAAAATGAAAAAATCCGACCAACGCTTAATGCGATAGACGGACTCTTTTTTGTGTGAAATAACCTATAACCTAATTATACCAGATTTTGGACAAAACAAAAAAGAGAGCCAACGAGCTCTCTTTTATCAAATTTAAGCAATATAACAAAAAAACAGGGAAGCCAAATTAATGACTCCCCTGCAAATTTGGCCAACCGGCCAGTTCGTCAGTTCAGCACAGTGTGAACTTGTATGTACCGTTACCTGCATGGATGGTCACAAGATCATCCCTGGTTTCGGTACTTTCAAAATTCGGGACATGCAGCTTAACATTACTGTCGTCCTGAACAATGATCTGCACACAAGTGTGCTGGTTATCATTGCCCGTAAACATGAAAGCCGTACATACACGGTCAAACAAAATACCACGAACAGAATCGGGGCAAGAAATGCACTTGCCGGTCATTCTCATATAGTTTGTCATCGTTAATCCTCCTTAAAAATAGAGCCCTCCAGTTTCATCGGCTAATGAACTGAAGGGCAAAATAATGTTTTTTGACTTTACTTTACTTATACTACACAGTGTAACTGTATGAAATAATTATAACACATTTTTGCATTTGCAAGAAATTATGCGTGCCGAATCAAGTCAGCATACTCAAATACACCATCAAGTGGCAAATAAAAAGAACCGGATACAATATCAGACTCTGCCTCCTTAGGAGACACATCAAGCTTTATCTTTCCGTTTTCCGGATCGTATCTAAAGAACAATGTAATCGTCGTCATGCCATTAGGGACAACTTTCTTTTCTTCAGAGTTGGTCGTAGTGAGACTATTTACGGAAGACAATTCTTTTCCTTTTTGATATGCTTGCACTTTTATCACATCTTTGAATGCAGCTTTATCTTTCGACTGATTCTTGAATGTAAATTTGCATACATAGACACCCTTTGATTTGTTTCCTGCGTAAGAGATCAACTGCACTCTGGCATTATCAAGTGAAATCATGTCCATAGGCTTACTGTCTGTCATTTTTTCGTAAGAAGGACTACATCCTACAAACACAAAGCACATCGAAATAAGCAGAAACACCAACGCTATGCATTTTTTAGTTGAAACGATATTTTTCAATTTTTACACCTCTCAAATTTAATTTTCCCAATAATCGGAGAACAAGTTTCGTCGCTTGCATTTTGAAAGCATCTCAACACCGTGATAGATGATAACGGATTGAAAGCACAAAGCATAAACAGCAGTACACTTGTTTACAAAAACGATTATAGTTTTCTCCATAGTTATACCACAAAGTATAATACCACCAAGTATATTTGCTGCTTACAAATTCTTGTTTACTTATGCAGCACGGTTTAAGCCATACGTCGCACTTTCGGATGTAACCTCGGTTGCGTTGCTAAATAACTTAAGACACCCTTTAGTGCTCAAGTCTACGGATGCACCACTGTCAGACAATTGTGCAGAGACAGCAAAGGGCTGACAGAATGCATCTAATACAGACGCACAGATCTTGGGGTGTATGGCTATATAATGCTGTAGTGCATTAGGTGAGTTATGCCTACGGAGAATATTATATACTTGACAAAACGAACCATCAGCACATGAAGAAAGAAGGCCCCGTTTCAGCATATTTTTAACATTCTCATCAGAATTTTGAGCAGCACGAGAAAGCCCTGCTCTCACAGGGCCATTTTTAATCAGAAGTGCGGCTTGACGCAATTCAGCAACTAATCTTTTTATTTCTTTTTCAAACGCCTTTTTGCTACAGTTTAAAGACCAGAAAAGAAATCCACCCTCACGGAGCATAGCGGCGCGCATGTGTTTGACACAGGATACACTGAGACCTACCCGTTCAGCCGTCTGGACAACCGTCATGCCCTGCATTGCAGCCTTTGCAATCGCAACCTTATTATTCCAGGTTCTTTCTTTTCTGTTCCCAGGTCGCTTTGCAGCAAACATTAGTTTCTTTTCATCTGCAGTTAATTCCAGAACATCAGAAATGTACTTATTTGTAAAACGATAAATGTTCTTTTGCCGCAAAATCGCCTGAAGTTCACAAGAAGCCAGTGGCATTGCAAATCCAGCATTAAATGTATTGAGTGCCGTTTCGATTTCTTCAACAGGCTTGTTCATGGAACGCATAGAGCTTGCAATAATATGACAAGCAAACTCCCGACAGCCATCGAAAGACTTTCCGTTTTTCTGCAGCGCAAACAAGCCCTGCACCCGCCTGTTTGGTACACGGTTCTTTGTACTTGCACCATATTTTTTACTCTTCTTGGACCTACAAGACTTCTCTTTATTTGTCCGGCTATATAATTTTGCCTTTTCTTTATAATCCGCCATCTTTGCGCGGTTGATTTCAATTTGCTCATCAAAATAGGTGAAAATGTCCTGATAGCTATAGCGCTCGACACCGGTTTTAAAGCAAACACAACGACGACCAGTTTTGGGATTTATGCTGCCAGGCACACGATCATAACGCTGTGGATCTACAGTTTTCATATCTACCCGGTAATGGGCAAATGTTCCGTTTTCTTTATGTGCGGTTGGCACAATCCCACAAGTATCGAGATATTCTTGAATTCGTTTGTTGATCAGCTGCTTCAAGTAGCGCAACGACTTATGCATAGATGCCGGAATGTGTCCAAAAGTAAAGTACAGATGAATACCGCCGCCACCGGAAAAAGAAACCAGGTTCGGTTCAGGCAGTTTTTTATCGATAATCCATAACCAAGACAAGGCCCTGTAGAGTTCTTCCTCTCGTCCAACTAATTCAACATCTGCATCAATATCGACCATAATGCAGTCCGCACGCCATAAAGACCGCAGCGTGCGCAACACAGCGTCCTTAGCAGGATTATATGAGTTCAGTGTAGCGAAAACAGAGCAGTCTTTTCTTATTAGATCATTCGCAATCATATTGATACAAGAACCAACTGCGCCTGAACTGTGTTTTTGGAGATGATTTTGATTTGCAAACACGAAGAGCCCACCGTCTTGCTTGCTCTCGTGCAGCGTATCAAAGTATAACTTTACCTGATTAAAAATCTCTTGATTTGTCAGAGCTGAGCTCTCCTTTCTAAAAAAATGATAGAATGTTTGTACTTATTAATACTTTGAAAACTCTAAAAGTTGAAAATATCATAACACAATGCGATGATTAACTGATTGTTATCCGAGAATGAATCATCAAGCAGTACAAAATGCGCCCAATAGTTAATACCGCAAAAATAAGAAAAACAGCAAAAAATGTCCAATTTTCAATCAATATTAGACACAACTACACAGTTTTGTCTAAATTCAGATTTCACAAAAGACAAAGAAAAAGGAGAGACACAAGCCCCTCCCTTTCGTTAAAATTAAGCATCAAATTCCACAATGTAATTGAGCAGAATTGCCGCCTCATCGTAGAATACGATTTCATCGTTGTACAGTTGCGTTCCTGCGTGTGCGTGAACGCAGTTCTTGCCGATTGACTTCAAATACGTTTGGTCATATCTGTGTGCGCAAGTGACATTCAAAGGCGTGCCGATTGCACAAGCATACAACCCCATAAATGCGGTATCAGAAGTGCCACGAGCCCAGTAGCTGCCATAAGAGGATGTATATCCCCAAGATTTCATCGGACTCGGAGCAAAATAAATACCGTCACCAAACATTTTGCCGGTAATTACCGCATTGGGTCTCAACATAAGTCCATTGCTCACAATTGACAACCAATTTTCATTTCGGCTACCATGCCAGAGTTGTTTCACCTTTCGGATATGGTTATCTTCAAGATATTTATTAAACCGCTCTTTCTGTCGTTTTGCAATCACTCGATAAATGTTGCGAACTTTCGGTCGAAGCGTGTCGTTAAGATGCTTCAGGACTTCTTCTCGCTGCTTTTCGGTTGCGTAATGTACCTTAACGCCCAACATATCGAACCCATCGATTTTGGCCTTGTGTGACTTGTCAGATGCAGATCCGGCCACAGCTTCCATTGCCATCAAAAGAGAGTCCTCTCGATTGACGATGTTCTCAAAATCAGATACACCTTTTGCGAGTAGGTCGCTTACCTTGTAGACGCGTCGCGGTGAGACCTCCAAAATCTTCAGGAGCTGCGTGTTGAATTTATCTACATCGTCCGTGATTGCGTACAATTCAGACAGTAATTCACGAGTTTTTTCAACCATAGACTTTGTTACATTGGATGAAATACACGACTCACGAATTACGTGTCGAGAATACGCCTTCAGCGTGTTATAAAGCTTCACTGCAGGGCTGTTGCCGTCAACGCTATTTGTCGTCTTTTCAGAGGGCTCTGATGCGTCTTTTGCGTCCTCTGCGAGATAGACGTCAGACATATCCTTATAACCCTTTGCAAGCTTTTCAGCGAGCTTGATGTAGTACATATGTTTTGGATAATAATGTGTACGCTCACCAAACACCTCGCTACTTGAAGCCCCGATGCGGCCATATGTAGCCAAGACTTGTCCGCCACCACAATCCTCGAGTTTGTAGAACTTATAATTGTTATGTTCCGGATTAACCATAACCAAATATACAGTTCCAAGCGTCTCGTTGTCCGGTATGGAAATATCGTTATATTCTTCTCGGACAAAGAATGCACCGCCGCCAGGAATTAACTGAAAACGAGCGTTGCCAATAGGCGTGTTGATGGTTACTGTATCCGGTGCTTGCAGTTGCGCAATGCGGTTTGCAATTACCTTAAACACATCTCCTGGCTCCACATTGTCAATCACAAATGAATCCGTAGTTGTTGAAAAATTGACTTGCATATTTTTTCTCCTTCCTCTAAATACGCATCCCCGACAAAGATGTCGGGGATGTTTGAATTATTTAGGCGGCCTTGCGCAAGCGCATCGGCAGAACCATTACATCGGTATTCTTATCTTGCACACGAATCGGTGAAATCGAGTTTTTCAGACGAATCTGTAGTTTGTCAGTATCACAAGCCGCGATACTGTCAAGTAAAAAACGGCTGTTAACGCCGATTTCAATTGGTTCGTTGTTTCCGGATCTATCATCCAGGTCACAAGACGTTTTTACATGGCCACGTGCAGAATAAGACTGTACAACCAGTTTGTCACCAAAGGTTAGCTTAAGCGGTGTTTTAGCTGCATTGTCTACGATGGGCAAAGCAGACTTAATAGCCTGCTCTAAATTCTTCTTCGACACGGTTACAGTTTCAGCAATGTCATAAGCCATTGCCCGTTTATAATCAATAAAGGCGTCCGAAAAAGTTCGTGCGATATACTGAATTTCGTCAATACAAGCGACATTGTATCGCCTTCCAACATAAATTCGTACTTTGTCGCCAATTACAGACGCTATTGCGTGTGCAACAGTTTTGTCCAACGTGAAACATAACGACTCGCTACAGCTCCCAGAAAGTTTTGCAATGCTGACACGATATCCATCGCAGCCAACTACCTGAACATCCTTGCCACTGGTCTCAATATGGACACCTGAAACCGCAGCATTAGTACCGGAAGCACAGCAAGGAGCAACCTTTTTATAGGCGCTTTTGAAATCCTGCAAGTCAATCTCCACCCAAGGTAATGCATTCATGTCTTGCACACTCGGCATTTCAGGAAATAAGGATGCATCCGTCAACGGAAGTTCATAAGAACAAGACCCGGATCGGAACATACAATTCGAACCAACCACTTCTAAGCAAATGATGTCATCCCCCACATTGCTTAAAATATCCATCAGCATTTTTGCAGGTAATACCAATTCACCAGGTGCAATAATTCGAGCATCCATATTAAAGGAAACGGAGTTTGTAAAGTCGTATGCAAACATCTTTGCCTCATCAGATGAAGCGGAAATCAACACACACTCTACGATCGGAGTTGAGGACGTATGAGCTACCATCGGTGCACATACAGCTACGACTCTTTTCAGTTCTTCTTTCGTAATTTCAATTTTCATTGAAAAATCTCCTTTTTGTATAATGATATTTTTAAAGTTACAACAAAGAAAAGCAGCCAATCCGGAATGGAATGACTGCTACACACTTATAACTCTATTAAAATTGTACCACAAACAAAATAAGAACAGAAATATTATTATTTTTGCAACAAACCTGAAGCCTTAATTTGTCCCCTGTCTGCCCAATACGGAACAATCAGCTTGTCTTTCGTGTTTTTAAATTCCACTTCTCTACCAAGCATCGTCTTTTCTTCTACTTTGCCGTAAATGATCTTGAACAAACCAAAGTTCTTAATTTGAGTCACATCATCTTCCTTGATAACATACTCATAGAATTTTTTGTGTTTTTCGTAAAGGACTGTATCATTCGTGTGCTTTTTATCATAGACGATTCGTTTTCCACCAATGTAAAAATCGTAATAACGTGTTCTAATACGCAATACGATTTCAGCAATCAAAAATACAAGGCCAACTCCAAACAGGCAAAGGGCATCAATCATATAAACAAACTGCCCAGAGCCGCGCACATACAGCAATGCAAGCAGTGCTGATAGGAAGAAAATAATTTCCATCAAATTCATGAGATAAAAAGACTTTTTAGGAATTTCGTTCTTTTGCTTTTTAATTTGTTCTTTTGTTGTTTTGCTTTTCGGCATTCTTTTCTCGCTCCTTTAGTTTTTCCTGAACATTGATATATCTGATTT
>OGSD01000785.1_pt1 | contig 32358 bp, 24 predicted proteins | sample 1553571 | NCBI WGS metagenome assembly OGSD01 (sample SAMEA2580072, study PRJEB22360) | human gut metagenome | biome: human gut; feature: human-associated habitat; material: faeces | place: Denmark | collected 2008/2010 | reverse complement strand
TCAATAAGGATGATGAAAAGGTGAAGGATAACATATCGGATACCCTTTATTTTCCGTTGGAGAAGTATCATGGCAACTGGAAGGACCCTGAGGCGGTGTATACTTCATTTGTCACTCGTGCCTATATGAGGCTCAGCGGTGGAGGCTATCTGAAGGGCTTTTATTCAAAGACAGGCATCACCGGAGGCAGAGATAATCTGGCAAATATCGGACAGCCCACTAAAGAAGCCTACGTGCTGACTGATGAGTGCAGGGCATATCTTAAGGAGCTGCTTTCGTACTGCAATAAGCTTGGTATAGAGCATGTGCTCTTGCTGCAGCCACCTCATGAGACACAGGCTGCTGATAAGTCAGGACTAGAGCAGATTGAAAGTATAACGAGGGAGTATGGGTACGATTTTCTTGATCTGAGTACTGATTATGAGAGCACTGTAGGGATAGATGATTCCCATGACTTCGCAGATTTCGAGCACCTGAATGCCTATGGTGCTCAAAAGCTTACGGCATATATTGGCAATCTGGCTGTGAACCAATATGGGATAAATTCTGATACGGTCAATTCAGAGCTTTCAAGATGGAAAAAGTCTGTGAAGAGGACTAAAAAAGCTCTGAAAATGGCAAGAGAATATACTGACAGAAGAGAGGCACAGGTGGTTGGAGAGTATGAGGCAGCCAAATAAGTGAAGCTGCCGGGGAATTAAGCGCTGCAGAATGGTATTATTTAGTGGCATTTGATTCTGGCTTTGATGAGCCTTATGCCTTCCCATACCATCTCGTCACGCATCAGTACAAGCAGCACCATATAGACTATAAATCCGGTCACAATCATAATCATTGTGTGCATGAAGCTGACTGACAGCCTTACATCCATGAGCAGCAGTACTATAAGCATACAGACTGCTGATATGAGATATTTCCACGATAGAGAAAATATTTTTGGGATGCTAAGCTCATTTCGTATGAAGTAAAGCTGTACGGCAGTTATTATTACCTCCGAGATGACAGAGGCTATGGCTGCACCGTATGAATAGAGCTGATGTATGAGAATCATATTCATGACAAAATTGGCTGCGGCTCCGATACATACTGAGCTTGTCAGCAGGCTTTCACGCTTGGTAGTTACCAGATACTGTATACCGATTACATTGCTTAAGCCTATAATCGGTAACAGTGTAGCCATTATCATGATGAGATATGGCACCTTTTCATATCCCGGACCAAAAAACCATGGCGAGAAATTGCGTGCGATGCCTATCAGGCCAAAGCAAAGGGCAAGACCTATAAACCAGACGAATTGAAAGCTCTTATAAAGGAGGGCTTTTACTTCGTCTTTTTTATTTTCACTGAAGGCTCTTCCTATTCTTGGAAGCATCACTGTACCTAGTGAGGTTACGAGCATTAGGACCATTTTGGATATCTTATTGGCCTGCTCGTAGTAGCCGTTTTCTGTCATGCTGCCGGTTATGTTGTTGAGCATGGTTTTGTCAAGCGCTGTGTATATGGTTGTTGCTATAGTTGGTACAAATAGTGTGAGAGTAGCCCTTAGATGAGAGAATGGCTTAAGCTCCTTAAGCTTTGGTCTGTCAACATATTGAGGCAGGTAAAACCAGATGGATATATTGGCAAAAAGCTCTAATAGACATACTCCTGCCACATATATGAGCAAATCACTCTCTGAGCGTACGGCGATGAAGATAAAAGCAATGTTTATGATTTTAAAAATCACGTTTCGACCGACTATTTTGCCAAATTCCTCAAGTCCCTGAAACAGCCAGGAGATATCAGAAGCAACTGATATCAGGTACACGGCTTCAATCAATAGCAGGTGCTTTTTGAGCGGTGAGTGCGGAAAGGCAAGTGTGAATACCATATATGCGCACAGACACACAATCACGCTGATGACGGATAGAAGCTCAATCTCCCAGAAGGTTTTTGTGCGTTTTGCTCTGTCCTCCTGCAGGTATGATATTTCCCTGTTTCCGTAGTTTACAGTGCCCAGTGCGGCAAACATGATAAAGTATGATACCAGTGAGTAGGTATAGCTGTATGCACCTATTCCGTCTGCCTTAAGCACCCTCGAGAGGTACGGCGCTGTGATAAGCGGTGTGATCAGTGTGAGTATCTGGTAGCTCACATTATATATGTAGTTTAGTTTTATACTCTTGTTTTTTTGTGTTTTCTTTTTCATGCAGATATCATATCACATATTGACTTATTTTGGCTATGCAGTTATTATATAAAAATCGCAAATTAACATTACTATCAACTTACACGTATAAATTACGACAGGGGCTAAAGCCTGTCACATAGGTGGAGAAATGGATAATATTATAATACGAAATAGGAAAGAGGAGTTTAAGGAGCTTGTTTTATACACGGTTTTTGGCAATATGACCTTTGTGATCAGCATAGGTGCATATGCCATTTTTAATGTATTCTTTGGTATCAATGAGCTGATTGCGAACGCGCTGGCATGGGTGTTTGCTGTTCTATTTTCATATGTTACCAACAAGAAGTGGGTGTTTAAGGTTGCAACGCCGACAAAGACGGCATTTTTAGTACAGATGTTTGCTTTTTTCAGTGGCAGATTCATCACGCTGGTTATTGAAGAGACTATTATATTTATTTTTATCACGCTTCTTGACTATCCCAGCATGTGGGTGAAGCTGACAGCACAGGTTGTTGTGGTTGTGCTCAACTATGTGATAAGCAAGCTGTTTGTTTTCAAAAATCGCTAAATGTGGTATATTTAATAAAATAATAAGAACTATAATAGTGTGTGTATGGTATAATAAAGCGTAAATTTAAATGCAGTTTATGAGAAGTTGATTTACATAGGGATATAGAAGCTGCTTTTTGCAGTGTGGGACAGAAGGAGAAAATCCTATATGAGTAATAGACTTGACATGAAAAAAGATACAAATAATCGAAAAGACAAAACAAAATACGATGGTCCGGAGAAGCCGGACGCATACATGGGCAATGACAAGCAATGGGTTTTCAGGGCATTGGTTCTTGCTTTTATTGATATGTGCATCATTGCAATCTCATTCTTTTTCGCTTTGATGATCAGGTTTGAGTTTTCATATTCACATATTCCGCTCTCATTTTTGGAGGGTTATCTGCACATTGTGCCATTGTTTATGGTGATTTCACTTGTGGTGTTTTATATTTTCCGACTTTACCACAGTATATGGCGCTTTGCGAGCATCAACGAATTTATGCATATTATTGGTGCATTTCTGGTGCTTGCGGTTGTGAGCGTTACTATTCATGAGGTGTATGAGATTAAGATGCCGTATGCCTTCTGGATTATCGGACTGATGCTCAGCTTTGCATTGTGCACAGCGTGCCGTTTTGCGTACAGATTTATCAGGACAGGTCAGAAGATGCTTGAGCAGAGAGGCTCCGCAAACGGTGATGAGAAGGTCATGATTATAGGAGCCGGAAATGCGGGAAGGATGCTTATCAGGGAGCTTATCATGAGCTCACATCTGCACACAAAGGCCTGCTGCATCATAGATGACAATCCGGCGAAGCTGGGGCGCTTTATAGACGGCGTGCCTATTGTCGGCAACAGAAATGACATTCCGGAGATGGTTGAGAAGTATGATATCACGAAAATTGTGTATGCTGTACCTTCTACATCAGGTAAGGACAGGAAGGATATACTCAATATTTGTAAGGACACAGGCTGTGATGTGTCTGTGGTTCCGGGAATCTATCAGATGGTGGATGGCAGAGTGTCGGTTTCCAATCTGCGTCCGGTAAGCATTGAGGATTTGCTTGGAAGAGATCCGGTTGTTGTGGATAATGACGGTATTCATTCATTTTTACAGGGCAAGGTGGTAATGGTTACAGGTGGCGGTGGCTCAATCGGTAGTGAGCTTTGCCGTCAGATAGCCAGGGAGGATCCAAAGCTTCTTATCATTTTTGATATTTACGAGAATAATGCATACGATATACAGCAGGAGCTGAAGCGCAAATATCCTTATGTAAGGGTGGAGACGCTGATCGGCTCGGTGCGCAATACTAACAGGCTGCACTATGTATTCCAGACATATCACCCTGAGATTATTTATCATGCAGCTGCACATAAGCATGTACCGCTGATGGAGGAAAGCCCGAATGAGGCAATAAAAAACAATGTGCTTGGCACATTAAAGCTCTCAAGGATTGCAGCAGAGTACCATGTGAAGAAGTTCGTGCTTATATCTACGGATAAGGCGGTTAATCCGACCAATATCATGGGTGCGTCAAAGCGTCTGTGTGAGATGGTTATACAGATGATGAACAGGCAGACGGAGACTGATTTTGTTGCTGTGCGTTTTGGAAATGTGCTTGGCAGCAATGGTAGTGTTATACCGCTGTTTAAGAAGCAGATAGAGGATGGCGGTCCTGTTACTGTGACGGACAAGCGTATTATCAGGTATTTTATGACAATTCCGGAGGCTGTGGCGCTTGTGCTGCAGGCAGGGCTCTATGCTCATGGAGGCGAGATTTTCGTGCTCGACATGGGCGAGCCGGTCAAGATTGATGATATGGCTAGGAACCTTATCAGGCTTTCAGGACTGGAGCCGGATGTGGATATTCAGATTGTATACACAGGCCTGCGTCCGGGTGAGAAGCTATACGAGGAGATGCTGATGAGCGAGGAAGGCCTCAAGGAGACTCCGAACAAGCTGATTCATGTGGGTGAGCCTATTGAGATGGATGATGAGCTCTTTGAGAAGCAGCTTGAGATGCTCGAGAAGGCATGCACCTCAGAAGCAAAGGATATCAAGCAGATAGTGGCCTCTGTGGTAAAGACATATCATCCTGACCTGGAGGACTAAATATCTTTTGAAGCTCATAATATAGACTGTAAAAGCCGGATGTTTGGCATATTTTATGCCGGAAGCGAGGAACATAACTATGGAAAAGAGACAGATTTCATTTTCACCACCTGATATAACAGAGGCAGAGGTATCAGCTGTTGCTGATGCACTGCGAAGCGGTTGGATTACAACAGGTCCAAGAACCAAGGAGTTTGAGAAGAGGATTGCTAAGCTATGCGGCACGGATAGGGCTGTAGCTCTTGGCTCTGCTACTGCGTGTCTTGAGTCGATACTCAGATTCTTAGGGATAGGTGCAGGTGATGAGGTCATCACAAGCGCATACACATATACTGCATCTGCAAGCCCTGCTGTGCATGTAGGTGCAACGCTTAAGTTTATAGACGTAGCAACTGATTCATTTGAGATGGATTACGATGCCCTGGAAGCCGCTATTACAGAAAAGACAAAGGTTATCGTGCCGGTTGATATTGCAGGTGTGCCTTGCGACTATGACAGGATTTTTGATATTGTGGAGAGAAAGAAGGCTCTTTTTCATCCATCCAATGATGTGCAGAGGGCAATCGGACGTGTGATTGTGGCGGCTGACTCAGCTCATGCTTTTGGTGCTTCTTACATGAGAGCAGGTGAGCGGATTATGTGTGGCAATGTAGCTGATTTTACAAGCTTTTCATTCCATGCGGTCAAGAATCTGACCACAGCAGAGGGAGGAGCACTCACCTGGAGACCTATAGAGGGCTTTGATGACGAGTATATCTACAAGCAGTTTATGCTGCTTTCACTCCACGGACAGACAAAGGATGCTTTACACAAGAATGGTCTGGGCAACTGGGAGTACGATATTGTGGCTCCTTCGTATAAGTGCAATATGACTGATATCCAGGCTGCTATTGGTCTGGTACAGCTTGACAGATATGAGGGGCTTCTCAAGAGGCGCTGTGATATTATAGAGCGCTATGACGAGGCATTTAAGCCGCTGGGTCTCTTGACTGTGCCTCATTTTACAGACAGGCATACATCGAGTGGACATCTGTATCTGCTTCGCATACCGGGCATCGGCGTGGATAGGCGCAATGAGCTTATAGTGCAGATGGCGGAGCGAGGTATCGCCACAAATGTGCATTACAAGCCGCTTCCGATGATGACAGCATATAAGAATATGGGTTTTGACATAGCTGATTTTCCAAATGCTTATCATCAGTATGAGAATGAGATTACACTTCCTCTCAACACAAAGCTTAGCGATGAGGATGTGGAGTATATAATTAATAATTTATTGGAGATTTTACATGAGTAGATGGAGAACATGGGGAGAGATTCCTACATTCATGAAAAATGATTTTACACTTAAATATTACAGGCATCTGAGCAGAAAGAGGACAAGCATGGTATTCAAACGTATTTTTGATGTGATTATGTCCGCTGTTCTTCTTGTGCTGCTTTCGCCTGTTATACTGGTCCTTGCTGTCTGGATAAAGGTGGATAGCAGAGGACCTGTTTTTTTCAGACAGGAGCGCATCACCCAGTATGGCAGGAAGTTTCGCATATTCAAGTTCAGAACTATGGTGAATGATGCTGACAAAAAGGGTTCACTGGTGACTGTCGGTGGGGATTCAAGAATAACAAGAGTCGGTGCTGTCATCAGAAAGTACAGGCTTGATGAGATTCCGCAGCTTATAAATGTGCTATGTGGTGATATGAGCTTTGTTGGCACAAGACCTGAGGTGGAGAAGTATGTCATGGCATATACACCAGCGATGATGGCAACGCTTCTGATGCCTGCCGGAATCACCAGTGAGGCAAGCATCAGGTATAAGGATGAGGACAGGCTTCTTGAGGCTTCTGATGATGTGGATTACACATATATACACAAGGTGCTGCCGGGCAAGATGAGGTACAATCTTAAGTATCTTAAGAGATTTTCACTGATAAATGATATCAGACTGTGTATAGAGACTGTGCTTGCGGTAATACATTAGTCTGCTTGTCTGGGAGGATGATACTTATGAATAAAGTCAAATTTTCAGTATTACTGTCAATTTATTACAAGGAAAAGCCTGAGTATTTCAGGGAGTGTATGGAAAGCATATATTCACAGACTGTTTTACCGGACGAGATAGTGCTGGTGGAGGATGGCCGGCTGACAGATGAGCTTTATGAGGCAATCAGAGATTATGAATGCAGGCCTTCGGAAATAAATTTTGTTACGGTAAAGCTTGAAAAAAACAGCGGGCTCGGTCTTGCACTTGCTGAAGGCATAAAGCATTGCTCTAATGAGCTTGTGGCCAGAATGGATACGGATGATATATGTGTGCCTGACCGGTTTGAGAGACAGCTGAATGCTTTTTCGGAAAATCCGGGGCTTGATATCATAGGCGGCTACATCAGCGAGTTTTCCGATGATATGCATAATATTATATCAGAGAGGACAGTGCCTCTCGGAAATTATGTGATAAAGCAGTATCAGAGAAAGCGCGATGCGTTCAATCACATGACTGTGATGTACAAAAGGTCTGCGGTGCTTGCTGCAGGCAATTATCAGGACTGTCTGCTTATGGAGGATTCTCTTCTTTGGGCGAATATGATCAGAAATCACTGTCGTATGGCAAATATAGGTGAGACTCTTGTGTATGCCAGAACCGGTGATGATATGCTGAAGAGGCGTGGCGGCTTTGATTATTTCCTTAAATACAAGGCAGGAAGAAAGCGTATTTTAAAGACAGGAACCATAAGTGCGGCCGATTATTTTGTTACGGTTGCGGCACAGTTTGTTGTCTGTATGGTGCCACTTTGGATGAGGAGCCTGGTGTTTAAAAAAATATTAAGGAACTAAAACTTTTCAAATGCACGTTAATGTGGTAAAATCGGTATAGTTAACATTAATAGGCTTATTACTAGCTGACATAGGAGGTTAATATAAATGGAATTTAGAGCGGAGTACGAGAAATGGTGTACAGATCCATATTTTGATGAGGCTACAAAGGCAGAGCTTAAGGCTATCGCAGGTGATGATAAGGAGATAGAGGACAGATTCTATCGTACACTTGAGTTTGGTACAGCAGGTCTTCGTGGTGTAATAGGAGCCGGCACCAACAGGATGAATATATACACAGTCCGTCAGGCTACACAGGGACTGGCAAATTACATACTTTCACAGGGAGAGGACGCAGTAAAGAGAGGCGTTGCAATCGCACATGACTCACGTAATATGCATGATGAGTTCACAGATGCCACAGCACTCTGTCTTGCAGCTAATGGAATCAAGACATATGTATTCCCACAGCTCGCACCTGTTCCGGAGCTTTCATACGCAGTAAGGACACTCGGTACAATAGCCGGTGTTGTTATCACAGCAAGCCACAATCCTCGTGAGTACAATGGATACAAGGTATACTGGGAGGATGGTGCACAGGTTACTCCACCTCATGATACAAGCATCATGGCTGAGGTGGCAAAGGTTACATCGTTTGATCAGGTAAAGACTATGGACAAAGCTGCTGCTATTGAGGCTGGTCTTTACAATGTCATCTCTGATGAGGTTGAGGAGGGATATTTCGGAGAGCTCCGCAAGCTTTCTATCCATCCGGAGATTATCAAGGCTATGGCAAAGGATATCAAGATTGTTTACACACCACTCCACGGCACAGGTCTTCGTCCTGTACAGAGAGTACTTAAGGATATGGGCTTTGAGAATGTATACATTGAGCCAAGCCAGGCAGTACCTGACGGTAATTTCCCTACATGTCCTTATCCAAATCCTGAGAATCCTGATGCATGGAAGCTTGCACTTGAGCTGGCAAAGGAAAAGGATGCTGATATCGTTTTAGCAACTGACCCTGATGCCGACAGACTCGGTGTATACTGCAAGGATACAAAGACAGGTGAGTATGTGACATTTACAGGAAATATGTCAGCTATGCTTATCGGTGAGTATATTTTAAGCCAGAAGAGTGCCAATGGTACTCTGCCTGAGAATCCTGCATTTGTTGAGTCAATTGTTTCTACAGATATGGGTAAGGCAATTGCGGCAGCATATGGTGTAAAGCATATCGAGGTTTTAACAGGCTTCAAGTATATCGGAGAGCAGATGCTCAAATTTGAAAAGACCGGCTGCAACAACTATGTATTCGGTATGGAGGAGAGCTACGGATGTCTGCCGGGCACATATGCAAGGGACAAGGATGCTCCTGCAGCAGTATGTATGCTGTGTGAGGTAGCTGCCTTCTACAAGTCACAGGGCAAGACTCTCTGGGATGGCATGATTGACATGTACGAGAAGTATGGCTACTACAGAGAGGGCATTTCCACAATGACCTTAAAGGGCATTGATGGTGCTGCACAGATAAATGAGATTATGACAAAGGCACGTGCCGCTGAGCCAAAGAAATTTGGTGATTATCAGGTGCTTGCTATCCGTGATTACAAGAATGACACAAGAAAAGATATGACAACAGGAAAGGTTGAGCCGACAGGTCTTCCTTCTTCTAATGTACTTTACTACGAACTTAACGATAACGCTTGGTGCTGTGTACGCCCTTCTGGTACAGAGCCTAAGATCAAATTCTATTTCGGAGTTAAAGGAGTGTCTCTTGAAGATTCACAGGCTAAGCTTGATGCTTTGTCAGCTGAGGTTCTCGGACAGTTTGAATAAAGACTATGATGAAAATATACATTTGCCCGGATTGTGGCTGGATACGGATGGTTTCAAGAAGGAAAGAGGTTGAATGCTTCAAGTGTGGCAGGCCGCAGATGCGTCTGACGAATCTGGAGTTTGGAAAGTATACCAATATGTCAGAGAAGGAACGTCAGGATTACGCAGACGCGTGGCTTTACATTCATAGAAAAAAGGAAAAATAACATGGCAAAGAAGAGAAGAAGAAAAAAGAGAAGAAGTGGACGTAAGAAGATTATACTCTTTGTATTTGAAATCCTGCTGCTGTTAATTGTTCTGTTAGTGGTTTGGGCTTATAATAAGACACTCGGACAGGTTAAATATGAGGATGCGCTGACAAATAGTGAGGCCGGAATCAATGAGGATATTGATGAGGATGTTCTTGCCAATATGCATGGATATCTCAATGTAGCGTTGTTTGGTCTGGACAACAGAAGTAATGGTTCATACGATGAGGGGCATTCCGATTGTATCATGATCGCTAGTCTGAATTATGATACTAAGGAGGTTCAGCTTGTTTCTGTCTACAGAGATACGTATCTGCCTATAGGCAATGGAAAGTTTGCAAAGGCAAATGCAGCATATGCTAATGGTGGGGCAAAGAGAGCAGTAGCTATGCTTAATTCAAATTTGGATTTGAATATAACTAAGTATGTCTGTGTTGACTGGAAGGCTCTTGTAGATGCTATAGATGATATCGGTGGCCTTGATCTTGAGATTACTAAGGCGGAGATGAAGGAAATCAATTATCTGATTCCTGAGGTTGATTATACTACAGGATATAATACTCCTTATCTTGAGGGGGATGGTATGCAGCATCTTGATGGAACTCAGGCTACATGCTATGCACGTATCAGAAGCACCTCCGGTGATGATTTCTTAAGGGCATCCCGTCAGAGAATTGTGCTTCAGGCTATGCTTGACAAGGCTAAACAGTCAGATTTGGGCTCGCTCACAGAGATGTGTAAGGATATCATGAGTCAGATAAGTACAAACTTTACAGCTGCCGAGATATTACAGTATGCTTCTTATGTTACAAAGTTTCAGATGAAGGAGACAACAGGCTTCCCATTTGAGCTGACTACAATGAATCTGTCAACTACTGGCGATACCGTAATTCCTATAGACCTGGCACAGAATGTTTCTGAGCTTCATCAGTTCATGTTTAATGAGACTGATTACCAGCCAACAGAGACAGTTCAGACAGTAAGTGATAAGATTGCTAAAAAGACAGGTGTTACATCTAAGACTTCAGCATTTGATCTCACGCAGTACAATGATACTGTTGGCTCTGATGGAACCGAAGGGGCAAAGAAAAAAAATAAGGACAAGCAGGATGCCCTGAAAAAGAGCCAGTCAGAATCTGAAAATGGTTCAGAAGAAAAATCATCATCAGATGATTCGGATGATTAAATAATTTAAGTTAGCTATTAGGGAGAATTTATGAAAACAGAAATTAAAGAAAAAATCACGGCAACAAACCAGAAGTACTTAAAGAAATTCTTAACAGAGGAAGCTCCGGCTAAGCTTGAGAGCCAGCTTGAGCACATGGACTGGTCATACCTTGATATGATTCACAACAAGGAGCAGCAGAGAGGTACATTTTCACCGCTTGCTGCTATGGAGCTTTCAGAGATAGAGGCAAATAAGGACAAATACCTTGCAACAGGTCTTGATGCTGTCAAGAATGGCAAGGTCGGTGCAATTCTTCTTGCCGGTGGACAGGGCACACGTCTTGGCTTTGACAAGGCTAAGGGCATGTTCAATATCGGAAAGACAAAGGAACTCTACATCTTTGAGCAGCTTGTCGCAAACCTCATGAAGGTTACAAATCAGACCGGTACATGGGTGCCTCTGTATGTTATGACAAGCGAGATAAATGATAGCATGACAAGAGAGTTCTTTGAAGAGCACGACTATTTTGGATACAACAAGGACTATGTGAAGTTTTTCGTGCAGGAGATGGTTCCGGCAGTTGATTTTGACGGCAATCTGCTTATGAAATCTGAGGATTCACTTGCCATGTCACCAAACGGAAACGGTGGATGGTTCAAGTCACTCATCAATGCCGGTTTTGACAAGGATTTGAAGGACAAGGGTGTTGAGTGGCTCAATGTATTTGCTGTAGACAATGTGCTTCAGCAGATTGCAGATCCTGTATTTGTAGGTGCTACAATCGAGTCCGGCTGTGTCAGCGGCTCTAAGGTGGTCAGAAAATGTGATCCATATGAGAGAGTAGGCGCTATGTGTCTTGAGAATGGCAAGCCTTCGATTGTTGAGTATTACGAGCTTACTCCTGAGATGGCAGAGGCAAAGAACGAGAATGGTTCATTACAGTATGGCTTTGGTGTTATTTTAAACTATTTATTCCGCGTGGACAAGCTCATGGCTATCGCAGAAAAGAGCCTTCCACTTCATGTGGTAGAGAAGAAGGTACCTTACATTGATGAGAATGGTACAGAGCATAAGCCTGAGACTCCGAATGCATACAAGTTCGAGACACTTATCCTCGATATGGTATACATGATGGACAATAGCCTGCCATTTGAGGTAGACAGAGAGAAGGAGTTTGCACCTGTAAAGAATGCGACAGGTACAGATTCGGTTGAAACAGCGAGAGCTCTTCTTGAGAAGAACGGAATTGAAATTTAATATATGATTTATGGTAACTGTTCATTGGCAGGGATGTATTGATATTCTGCAATTTCTATTTATCGCAGACTTAGAGATGTATCTGCCGATGAGCAGTTATTTTTATTCGGAGAATAGCACGGGGATTACAATTTATGAAAAAATAAATAATCCCGTCACAAATTAAACACAGATTGACAGTATACTTCTAAATATAAACGAAAGGAGAAATTATTATGGATAACAATTATAGAAATATGAATGATACAAATAATACTAATGGTACAAACAACAGCGATTATACCAGCAACGTCAACAATGCTAATACAACAGGTAACGCATCTGATGCAGGTGTAAATTTCACAATGTCGGGTAATCCTTACAATCCGGATGAGTCACAGAAGGCTGCACAGACTAATAATACATCAGCTGAAAGCTATTCACAGAGCTACAATCCATATTCGCAGGCTTCTGCAGCAGGACAGCCAAATGCAAATCAGTCATATGCAAACCAGCCTTATTCTAATCAGTCGTATAATTCAGGCACAAATAATAATGCATATGGCGGCACATCAGTTGGTTCGACAGACAACTCATATAGCCGGATGAATATGAATGGTCAGGCATACCAGCAGAATGTAAAGCCTAAGAAACAGAGAGCACCTAGAAAGCCTGGTGCATTCGGACCATTTGCAGCAAAGACAGTAGCGGCAGCTCTTATCTTCGGACTCGTCGGAGGCGGCGTTTTCACAGGAGTAAGCTATATTGGCACGAGAGCTATTTCAAATTCTTCTACTGCAAGTGCAAAGCTTACCACTACAACATCCAGTGGGACTAAGCAGACATCCTCAGGGGATGCAAAGGATCTGACAGATGTATCATCAGTTGTTGATGAGGTCATGCCTAGCATCGTTGCTATCACAAATACAGGAACAGTCACCTACAACAGCTTTTTCGGAAAGAAGTCACAGCAGTCACAGAGCTGCGGCTCAGGTATCATTGTGAGTGAGGATGATGATTATCTCTACATTGCTACAAACAACCATGTTGTAGCAGATTCAGAGGAGCTTACAGTACAGTTTGATGATGATTCTGTGGTAAAGGCAGAAATCAGAGGAACAGATCCGGATGACGATCTAGCAGTTGTACGTGTAAAGAAAGCAGACCTTGGAAAAGATACTTACTCAAATATCAAGATTGCTACAATCGGAGATTCAGACGGTGTAGCTGTTGGAAGCCCGGCAATTGCTATCGGTAATGCACTTGGATACGGACAGTCTGTCACAACAGGTATAGTAAGTGCGCTTAACAGAACTGTTACTACACAGGATTCACAGACAGGTGAGACTGTTACCAATAACAAGCTTATCCAGACAGATGCAGCAATAAACCCGGGAAACAGTGGTGGAGCACTCTTGAATGAAAACGGCGAGGTCATCGGTATCAACTCCGTAAAATATTCTTCGACAGATGTTGAGGGTATCGGATATGCAATTCCAATGTCGGTTGCAAAGCCTATTATTGAGAGCCTCATCCAGGATGGAAAGTATACAAACGAGAATCAGGCATACCTTGGAATAAAGGGTGGCGATGTTTCGCCTGAGATGGTAGCCTACGGCTTCCCACAGGGTGTGTATGTTTCATCTGTTTCAGCAGGCTCAGGTGCCGCAAATGCCGGCTTACAGGAGGGAGATATCATCACTGCTGTTGACAGCACAAAGATTTCTTCTATGACAGAGCTGCAGTCAGCATTAAAGAGCTACAAAGCCGGAGATAAGGTTACTCTTACTGTTGCCCGTCAGAGCGGCAGACAGTATGAAGAGAGCAAGGTTGAAGTAACCTTAAGCTCTGCAAAGGATATCCAGCAGTAAACGGGGTGCTGTGGCAGTAGGTCGGGACGTAAGTCCCGGGTACCGGCGGCGCACACGTACTCTTGCGGTCGCTACGCTACGCGTCTAAGATACTGTACGAAATTATGCTTGAAGGGTTTCTATGCTTGACGAAACCGTCGAAACGCGCCGTCCATGGCGCGGTTTCTCCTCACCCCTGCGTCCATGCAGGGGTGTTTCTGTGTTCCTTGGGCATAATTTCTACAGTATCTAAGCCACTTCGCTATGCGCTTCCGCAAGAGTACGTGTGCGCCGCCGGTACCCGGGGCTTACGTCCCTTACGCTGTGGCAGATATGCGCTTACGTGTGCGCCATCGCTACGCTCGGCTTACGTCCCTTACGCTGTGGCGGAAATGTTGTTCAAATCAGTTCAAAGTACTAGACAAATTCCCTAAAATATTAGATAATGTATATAAATAATTTTACTTTTGCACCGCATAGGAATTCTTCAAAATTGATGGTTTATATGTAGATTTATCATAGTATACACATCGGTTTATGATTATGAGATATAATACACATTGAGCGGATGCAGCATAGGAGGTCGGCATGAAGAAGAAAAAAATAGTTATTGCACTCGGACATGATGCTCTTGGAACAACTCTTCCGGAGCAGCACGAGGCTACAAAGCATACAGCAAAGGCAGTTGCAGATTTTATCAGGGACGATTATGAGGTTGTTATCACACACAGCAACGGACCGCAGGTGGGCATGATTCACACCGCTATGTCTGAGTTTTGCAGGATTTATCCTGAGTATACAGCTACACCTACAGCAGTCTGCTCTGCAATGAGCCAGGGCTATATAGGATATGATTTACAGAATGCTATCCGTACAGAGCTTCTTGGCAGAGGAATTTACAAGACCGTTTCAACAATACTTACACAGGTGGTTGTTGACCCATATGATGAGGCTTTTTATCATCCGACAAAGATTATTGGCCGTGTTATGACAGAGGCTGAGGCTGAGGAAGAAGAGAAGAAGGGCAACCATGTGACACAGGTTGAGGGAGGCTACAGAAGAGTTGTGGCAGCTCCAAAGCCTGTTGATATAGTGGAAAAGGATGCTATAAGGGCTCTTGTTGATGCGGATCAGGTTGTTATCGCATGCGGTGGCGGTGGAATCCCTGTTTTAGCACAGGATAATAAGCTTCAGGGCGCCAGTGCTGTTATCGAGAAGGATCTTGCAGCAGGAAAGCTTGCAGATACTCTTGATGCTGACAGACTTGTTATACTTACAAGCGTTGACAAGGTCTGCCTGAACTATGGCAAGGAGGATGAGAAGCCGCTTGATACCATGACTGTCGATGAGGCAAAGAAGTACCTTGCAGCAGGCGAGTTTGATGAGGGTACCATGGCTCCAAAGATTGAGGCAGCTATCGACTTTATCGGTGACTCTGCCATCCGTTCGGTGCTTATCACAAAGCTCAACAAAGAGGGCAAGACAGTTTCAGGTGGTATGGGCACTTTAATTACAAAGTAGAGCTTAATTGTTATAATTCACACATATCCCACACGTCTATATGCATTTTGCAGAGCAGATGTGTGGGTAGTTTTATAAAAACATCGTGCGGTTTTGCGAATGTGCGTGGTGTGGTTCTGAAGAGTTGAAAACAAGGTAACTATTCAGAACCCACGAGAACAAGAAAAGTAAGATAGAAGGTAACACAAAATGAGTGAGAAAAGGCTTCAAAATAGAGATGAAATCTCAGACGAGTACAAATGGAAGCTTGAGGATATGTATGAGACAGATGAGCTGTGGGAGGCTGAGTGTAAAAAAGCGTCACAGCTTGCAGAAAAGCTCTCGGGCTTTAAGGGACATCTGGCAGACAGTGCAGCAACGCTGCTTGATTTTTTTAAGAAGCAGGATGAGCTGTCTTATTATTTGGAGCGTATAGTGGTTTATGCGAATGAGCGCTCACATCAGGACACTGCTGTGTCGAAATATCAGGCATATGTGTCAAAGGCTGAGACGCTGACTGTTCAGGCATCAGGTGCACTGGCATTTGCGAGTCCGGAGATTTTGCAGATAGATGATAAAAGGCTTGAGAGCTTTTACAGTGAGAGCAATGAGCTTATGCACTATAAGCGTGCGATTGATGAGATAATGCGTCAGAAAGCGCATACTTTATCGGCAGCAGAGGAGAATATCCTGGCGCAGTGCGGTGAGATGGCTGCAGCACCGGAGAATATATTCAGCATGTTCAACAACGCAGATATCAAATTCCCGTATATCACTGATGTCGAGGGAAATAAAATCCGTATCACGCACGGCAATTTCATAGATTTTTTAAGCAGCAAGGACAGAAGCCTGCGCAAGCAGGTGTTCCGCGGAGTGTATGATTCGTACAAGAAGTGGAGCAATACTGTTTCCATGATGTACATCAGCAAGCTGAAAAATGACACTTTTTATGCAAGAGTCAGAAAATATGACAGTGCAAGGGCCATGTATTTATCCGGTGGCGATATTCCGGAGAGTGTCTATGACAATCTGATCGAGACGGTTCATGCACATCTGCCGGCTTTGCACAGGTACATGGCGCTTAGGAAAAAGCTTTTAGGTGTGGAGCATCTGCATATGTATGATTTGTTTGCACCGATTGTGGACAATGTACAGACCACATACACCTATGATGAGGCAAAAAAGCTTGTGGCAAAGGCGCTTGAGCCTATGGGCGATGAGTATGTTAGCACACTTAAGGCTGGCATGGAGAGTGGCTGGATAGATGTATATGAGAATGAGAACAAGAGAAGCGGTGCGTATTCATGGGGCGCTTACGGCACTCATCCGTATGTGCTTTTGAACTATGCCGACAATCTGGACAGTGTGTTTACGCTGGCTCATGAGATGGGACATGCGATGCATACATACTATTCAAATGAGCATCAGAGCATCACCTACGCAGGATACCTGATTTTTGTGGCAGAGGTTGCATCCACCTGCAATGAGTCGCTTCTAATGCACTATATGCTTGAGCATTGTGAGGATGAGAATGAGAGAAAATATCTCATGACACATTTTCTGGACGGCTTCAGGACGACACTTTTCAGGCAGGCGCAGTTTGCAGAGTTTGAGCATATAGCTCACCGGAAAATGCAAAAGGGCGAGCCGGTTACCAAGGATGTGCTAAATGAACTATGGCATGAGCTGAATGTGCAGTACTACGGACCGGATATGCGCGTGGATGATGAGATATCATATGAGTGGATGCGCATACCGCATTTTTACACACCGTACTATGTATATCAGTACTCGACAGGCTATTCGGCAGCAGTTGCTTTTTCAAAAAAGATACTTGAGGAGGGAAAGCCTGCTGTGGATAAGTATATAGGAAATTTCCTGTGCGGTGGATGCTCGAAGAATCCAATCGAGCTGCTAAAGAGTGCCGGTGTCGATATGAGTACACCAAAGCCTGTGGATGACGCACTCAATGTATTTGAGGATTATCTGAAGCAGTTTGAGACAGCAACTAAGTAAGGAGAAACATTTTTATGGAAAGAATTAAAAGCTTTACAATTAATCATAATATTCTTAAACCTGGATTTTATATTTCAAGAAAAGACGGAGAAATCGTTACATACGACCTTCGTACAAGAAAACCTAATGCAGGCGATTATATGTCCAATTCAGCTATGCACTCAGTGGAGCATATGTTTGCAACATGTGTGAGAAACTCTGAGATTGCAGATGATGTGGTATATTTTGGACCGATGGGCTGTCAGACAGGCTTCTACCTCGTAGTGAGGGATGTCGAGCCGGGGAAGGTTTTTGAAATCACCAAAGAGGTCTTAAAACAGATACTAGAGTATGATGGACCGGTGTTTGGTGCATCAGCCATAGAGTGCGGACATTATGAGAATCTGTCACTTGACGAGGCAAAGAAGGAGTGCCGTGCATATCTTAAGGTGCTTGAGAGCCAGACAAATATGGAGTTTACTTATCCACAGTAAACAGGTATTAAGCTTTGACAGAAGTTGTATTGAGTACAGGAAAATCTGATGCTTACATGTGCGTATGACGCATCAGTCTTGGGGTCTCAGTGGTTCTGGATAGTTATATAGAAAGATAATGTAATAGTAAGATAGCAGGAATGGAGAAATAAAATGACAATAGGTGTAATTGGTGCAATGCAGATGGAGGTCGATGACTTAAAGGCTCAGATGACAGACACACAGACAGAGGTTTACAGCGGGGTGGAGTTTGTTGAGGGTAAAATCGGTGATCAGTATGTTGTTGCGGCAAAATGCGGAATAGGAAAGGTATTTGCGGCAATATGTGCAGAGGCCATGATTTTGAAATATGATGTCGACATGATTGTCAATATCGGAGTGGCTGGTACTTTGACAAAGGACTTAAATGTGCTTGACGTGGCAGTAGCAACAAACGTGCTGCAGCACGATATGGATACATCGCCAATCGGAGATCCGAAGGGACTTCTCTCAGGCATCAACATGATTCTGCTTCCGGCAGATACAAAAATGGTGGAGCTCATGTGCTCATGCTTAGCTGACAGGAATATCCACTACAAAAAGGGCAATATCGCAACAGGAGATCAGTTTATTGCCACAAAGGAGCAGAAGGATTATATTTCGAATACCTTTGATGCAATCGCAGCAGAGATGGAGGGTGGCAGCATCGGTCATGTGTGCTATGTGAACAAGGTGCCATTTGCCATTCTTCGCTCAATATCAGACGGCGATGGCGGCGAGACAGACTACCAGACCTTTGCGGAGAAGGCTGCGCATCAGTCGATTGAGGTAGTGCTTGAGTTTATCGGAAGGGCAGAAGAACTGAAATAGAGTTATTTCATTATTCATAATTTGTGATAATAAAGAATAGTATATAGCATGAGTGAATACAGAGCATACATGCAAAATACAAAACTACATAATGGGACAAAACGAAAGAAACGCCGACATAGATTCCTTTTTGGAGTGCTGCTGTCGGCGCTTCTTATTACAGGCGCTTTATATGGCAGAGAGTATGACATATCACAGCTGAAAAATATAGAGGTGATGGAGACACTTAGCAGTGCTGTGAGTCAGTTCGGGGACAGAAAGCTGCCTGTATATTCGGTTCAGACAACAGAAAAAAAGATAGCCCTTTCATTTGACTGTGCCTGGGGAGCAGAGGATTTTGACAGTATGATGGAGACACTTGACAAGCATAACGTAAAGGCTACATTTTTTATGACAGGAGGGTTTGTGAGTGATAATCCTGAATGTGTAAAGACGCTGGTTGAAAAAGGGCATGAGCCCGGAAATCACAGTGAGCACCACTATGATATGGCAACAATCACGGCAGGAGAGATGAAGACGGAGATAATGGATGTGCACAAAAAGGTCAAGGAGCTGACCGGAAAGGATATGAAGGTATTCAGACCGCCATACGGCTCGTACAACAATGAACTGATTGACACAGTGTATGGCTGTGACTATTATCCAATCCAGTGGGATGTGGATTCGCTCGACTGGAAAAACTATGGTGTGCAAAACATCATAGATACAGTGTGCAATCACAAAAGCCTGGATTGTGGCTCGATAATACTCTGCCATCTAGGCGCGAAATACACCTCGCAGGCACTCGATGAGATGCTCACGAAGCTGCAGGACATGGGCTATGAGATAGTTCCGGTATCAAAGCTGATCATGACAGAAGGCTATCATATGGATGCAAACGGTATGCAGATCAAGGACTGAGCAATTTCATAAATCAATATTTTAGTCAATATTTAGTCAATAATTTAGCCCTTTACGATATTGTTATTTACAGACAAGTGTGTTAAACTAAAGCTATATTTTAAAGAAGCTGTGAGACAGCTATGGGGGTAAATTATATGACAGATACAGGTTTTTTAGTAGCATTCTTTATAGTTATTTTTTTAGTTATCATCTTTGCGCTTGTCGCTGTAATCGGGGCCGTTACAAGTGCTGTTGCAGGTATCAATGATGATGAGGATGAGATTGAGGAAGAGGGCATTTGAAGCTAAAATAAATAAAAGATATTAAAAGATATTTAAAGACATTTAAGGACATCGAATTATATTAATCGTATAATTGGGTGTCTTTTTATTGTCAAAATCTCTTAAAAAAGTATAAACCAATTGAGTTGCAATCCGACACATTGTATAATAAAAGTATAACAGCGAATTAAATATATTGTGAAAATCGCAGTAATCATTGTCTATTAAACTAATGCAGGACATTATCAAGAAAAGAAAAAGGAGGGGTCAGATGATATCCAGATATAGTGTAAAAAAGCCTTTTACTGTACTTGTAGGAGTATTGCTGGTAATAGTACTTGGTGTTGTATCGCTTGGCAGGATGACGACAGATCTGCTGCCGGATATGAGCTTTCAGTATGCACTTATCGTGACAACAGATATGGGAGCAAGTCCACAGGAGGTGGAGAGCGATGTCACCGCGCCGCTTGAAGCAGCTATGGCAACTACGTCAAATATCAAAAACGTAAGCTCAATGTCATATAACAGCTATTCGCTGGTGACATGCGAGTATGAGCAGAATGCCAACATGGATTCTGTAGTGATAGAGATGCAGCAGAAAATAGATCAAGTCAAGGCTGGCTGGAAGGATGGAGTGGGTACTCCGACCATTATGAAGATAAATCCGGACATGCTTCCAATCATGATGACTGCTGTGGATATGGATGGGAAAAGCAAGTCGGAAATCACAGACTTTGTGGAAAACACACTTAAGCCTGCAATTGAGAGTACAGAGGGAGTCGCATCAGTGACTGCGACAGGTGAGCTCACCGAGCAGATACAGGTCACGATGAATCAGGCCAAGATAGATGCGCTCAATGAGAAAATAAATAATGCCGTTTCAAAGAAATTTGACGATGCGAAAAGTCAGATGGATGATGCAAGCGCAAAGATAGAGAGCGGACAAAACGCAATCACATCTGCATCGGATCAGATGAGCGCGGGAGTGGATACGCTAAAGGAGCAAAAGGCAAAGCTTGCAGAGCAGAAGACTCAGCTAGAGAGCACACTTTCAAGCTTAAATGAGCAGAAGAGCCAGCTTGAAACAATTCAGTCAGCTCTTTCAGACTTCATGAATAGTGATACATATACAAAGACAATTCCGTCACTCAAAGAGGGCGCAAATGCACCAGGTGAAGCAGGACAGACTCTCAAAGCGCAGCTTGAGCAGGTTGATAAGCAGATTGCAACACAGTTTTCAGGTCTCTCGGCGCTTGGAATTATCGTAAACACAGCAGATGATCTGCCTGCGGCAGCATCAGCGATAGCACAGACTCTCATTCAGGTGAATACAGGTATAGAGCAGTGCCAAAGCGGACTTGACCAGATAGCACAAGGAGAGACAGCACTTTTAGATGCCTATGATAATCTAAACAGTCAGGCAGCCATCAGCTCTATAAGCATAGGACAGCAGTCGGCACAGCTTGCAACAGCAGCGGCATCTCTCGACAGCTCAAAGAAGGAACTTGAAAAGAGTAAGGATGATGCACTTGACAAGTCAAACTTAAATGCAGTTTTAACAATTGACTCGCTCTCGCAGCTTCTTGTCGCACAGAACTTTGACATGCCTGCAGGCTATGTAAATGATTCAAATGGCACGCAGTATATAGTACAGGTGGGAGATGAGATAAAATCAATTGATGATTTAACAAATCTAGTGCTTATGGATATGAAGCTTGATGGAATATCTCCTATTCATGTCGGTGATGTGGCAGATGTTGAGATGACTGACAACTCGGATGAGACATATGCGATAGTCAACGGTAATCCTGGAATAATGCTCTCCATGGAGAAGCAGACCGGCTACTCTACAGGAGACGTCACAGACCGTCTTTTGGACAAGCTTGATTCGCTGGAAAAGGAAAATGACGGATTACACACCACAGTGCTTATGAACCAGGGCGTATACATCGACATGGTTGTAAAAAGTGTGATGCAGAATATGATAGTGGGAGCAATACTTGCCATTTTCGTATTGCTTTTGTTCTTAAAGGATATAAAGCCAACACTTGTTATCGCAGCATCTATACCGCTATCGGTTATTGTGGCAGTGGTGCTTATGTATTTTACGGATATCACATTAAATATCATTTCAATGTCGGGACTTGTGCTTGGAATAGGAATGCTGGTGGATAATTCAATAGTAGTAATCGAGAATATCTACAGATTAAGGGGAGAGGGATATTCGGTAAAGAAGGCAGCTGTTGAGGGTGCAAATCAGGTGGCAGGAGCCATTTTTGCCTCTACACTTACCACGGTAAGTGTGTACGCGCCAATCATTTTTACTGATGGAATCACGAGACAGCTCTTTGTAGACCTGGCACTTACGGTAGCGTTTACTCTTATGGCATCTCTTGTAGTGGCACTCACATTTGTACCGGCAATTGCTTCAGGCATGCTCAAAAAGACGAAGGATATAAAGCATCCATGGTTTGACCGTTTTAAGGATTGGTATGGAAATGTGCTCGGCACATGTCTTAGATTTAAGCCGGTGGTATTTATTGCGGCAGTAGTGCTTTTAGTCGGCAGTGGCGCACTTTGCATGTCAAGGGGAATGACATTTATGGATATGGACATGGAGTCAAATCAGATTTCACTTACCATAGAGGCAGAGGATGACGAAAAGCTCGACTTCAAGCAGCTTACAGAGCTGTCTGATAAGGTCATGGACAAAATATCTGATATAAAGGGCATAGACACAATAGGAGCTACAGCAGGCGGCAGCTCGACCATGAACCTGATGAGCTCAGGAAGCGACAGCGTGAGCATGTATATATTGCTTGATGAGAAGTCGGATGTTTCATCGGATAAGGTAATAGATGAAATTGAAAAATGCACAAAGAATCTGGACTGCAAGGTAACAGCATCTTCACAGGCTATGGACTCATCAGAGTTTTTCGGAAGTGGTCTCTCTGTCAGAATTAAGGGTAATGATATAGACAAGCTGCAGAAGCTTGCAGGTGATGTGGCAGATATCCTTAAGGACACAAATGGAGTGACAGATATAGATGACGGTCTTGGAGATACAATCAATGAGCTTAAGATAACTGTGGATAAGGAAAAAGCAGCAAAGTATGGCTATACGGTGGCTCAGGTATACCAGCTCGTATCCGGTGAGATATCATCTCAAAAGAGCGCAACAACCATTACGACCGACATAAAGGACTATGAGGTATACTTACAATCCGCAGAGCAGTCTGATGTGACTGTGGACGACATCAAAAACCTTACATTTACCTATAAGGATAATGATGGCAGTGAAAAGGAGATTCCGCTCAGTGATATCTGCACTATTTCACAGGAACAGACACTGAGTACCATTCATCGAGATGCTCAGACAAGATATATTACAGTATCAGGTGCGGTTGATGAAAACCATAATGTAACATTACTAAGCAATAAAATTAAATCAAAAATAAATAAACTTAGCATTCCTGATGGCTATTCAATAGACATGGAGGGCGAGGATGAGACAATAAATGAGTCAATGAGTCAGCTTGGACTTATGCTTGTGCTTGCAGTGATATTTATTTATCTTATCATGGTGGCGCAGTTCCAGTCATTGCTTTCACCGTTTATTATCATGTTCTGTATACCTCTTGCGTTTACAGGAGGCTTTATAGCTCTTTTCATCACGGGAAATGAGCTCGGAATCATATCAATGCTTGGCTTTATCATGCTGGCAGGTCTCATTGTAAATAATGGAATCGTGCTCATTGATTACATCAATCAGGCTAGGAGAGAGGGCATGAGCAAGCATGAGGCAATCATAGACGCAGGCCGTACAAGGCTTCGTCCAATACTGATGACAGCGATGACCACCATACTCGCAATGTTTACATCGGCGATAGGTATCGGAGATGGCTCAGATATGATAAAGCCGATGGCAATCGCAATAATAGGAGGTCTCGTATACGGAACCATCCTTACGCTTATAGTAATTCCATGTATCTATGATGCGTTCAACAGAGAGAAGAGCATGGTAGAGGAAGAGCTGTAGCAGGATAGAAGGAAAAAAGCTGGAAATATAGAGAGTTGGAGGATTTTTACATGGCAAAGTATATTATGGCATTAGATGCGGGCACTACCAGCAACAGATGTATACTTTTCAATGAGAAGGGCGAGATGTGCAGTGTGGCACAGAAGGAATTTACGCAGTTTTTTCCAAAGCCCGGCTGGGTGGAGCATGATGCAGAGGAAATCTGGGCCACACAGCTTGAGGTGGCAAAGGAGGCTATGGCCAATATTCAGGCTACGGCAGCCGACATATGTGCGATAGGCATTACTAACCAGAGAGAGACCACAATTGTATGGGACAAAAATACAGGTGAGCCGGTTTATCACGCGATAGTATGGCAGTGCAGGCGCACGGCAGAGTATGCGGATTCACTGAAGGAAAAGGGGCTTACCGAGACCTTCAGGAAAAAGACTGGTCTTGTGATAGATGCTTATTTTTCGGCAACTAAGCTCAAGTGGCTCCTTGACAATGTGCCGGGAGCGAGGGGGAGAGCGGAAAGAGGCGAGCTTTTGTTTGGAACAGTCGAGACATGGCTTATATGGAAGCTCACTCAGGGACAGGTGCATGTCACGGATTATTCCAATGCTTCAAGAACCATGATGTTTAATATCAATACCTTAAAGTGGGATGATGAGATACTTAAGGAGCTTGATATACCAAAGAGCATGCTTCCAAAGCCTATGCCGTCAAGCTGTGTGTATGGTGAGGTGAATCCGGTGTTCTTCGGGGGACCGATTCCTATCGCGGGAGCGGCAGGAGACCAGCAGGCAGCGCTTTTTGGCCAGACCTGCTTTAGGGCAGGGGAAGCCAAAAATACATACGGTACAGGCTGTTTTCTGCTGATGAACACAGGTGAGATGCCTGTATCCTCAAAGAACGGACTTGTTACCACTATAGCCTGGGGCATAGACGGCAAGGTGGTATATGCGCTGGAGGGATCAATATTTGTGGCAGGAGCTTCTATCCAGTGGCTACGCGATGAGATGAAATTTATCGATTCCTCAACAGATTCAGAATACATGGCGAGAAAGGTAAAAGACACAAACGGCTGCTATGTGGTGCCGGCATTTACAGGGCTTGGAGCACCGTACTGGGATCAGTATGCCAGAGGAACAATTGTGGGGCTTACGAGAGGCGTAAACAAGTATCATGTCATAAGGGCAACTCTGGAATCAATGGCATTTCAGGTGAATGATGTGCTTGAGGCAATGAAGGCTGATTCGGGCATCAATCTCACATCACTTAAGGTGGACGGCGGTGCTAGTGCCAATAATCTGCTCATGCAGATGCAGGCTGATATCAGCAATGCACCGGTCAACAGGCCTGTGTGCGTGGAGACAACAGCCATGGGCGCAGCGTACCTCGCAGGGCTTGCGGTGGGCTACTGGGAAAGCATGGATGATATAAAGAGAAACTGGTCTATCGACCGTGTGTTTGAGCCGGAGATAGCGGCTGATTTGAGAGAAAAGAAGCTTAAAATGTGGAAAAAGGCCGTTGCATGCGCATTTAACTGGGCAAAGGATGAATAATAGCTGATGCTTGCATTGTTTTAAATGAGCTTAGTTATACAGCAATTAAACAATATATGGAAATTGGTAGGAGAAAATAACATGTATGATGTAGTAATTATAGGAGCGGGAGTATCGGGAAGCGCCTGTGCCAGAGAGCTTTCGAAATATAACCTGTCCATCTGTGTGGTGGAAAAGGAGGAGGACGTGTGCTGTGGCACTTCAAAAGCAAACAGTGCTATTGTCCATTCCGGAATTGATTGTAAGACCGGTACACTTATGGCACAGATGAATCTCCGTGGAAATGAGATGATGGATGAGCTTTCGAAGAAGCTTGATTTTGAGTTTAGAAGAAACGGCTCACTGATAGTGTGCTTTAGCGATGACGATATGCCAAGGCTTAAGGAGCTTTATAATCAGGGGATTGCAAACGGTGTGCCGGGACTTAAAATTCTTGATGCAGGCGAAGCGCATGAGATGGAGCCGAATCTGTCTGATGAAGTTGTGGCAGCTATTTACTGCCCGACAGGGGGCATTGTATGTCCGTTTGGCATGAATATCGCATTTGCTGAGAATGCAGCAGCAAACGGTGTGGAGTTTTTATTTAACACCGAGGTGAAGGCGATACAAAAGGAGCAGACAGGCTATATTCTCATTACTCAGAATGGCGAAATTCATGCACGCTGTGTTGTAAATGCAGCCGGTGTATATGCTGACGTGTTCCACAATATGGTAAGTGAAAACAAAATACATATTACACCAAGGCGCGGAGAGTACGAGCTTTTAGACAGGGCTGCGGGAGGTATCGTTGACAAGACTATTTTCCAGCTTCCGGGCAAATACGGCAAAGGTGTGCTCGTAACTCCGACAGTACACGGAAATATCCTAATCGGACCTACAGCAGATGACCATGAGGAAAAGGATGGTACAAATACAACGAGAGCAGGCTTAGAGCATGTTGTGAAATCCGGCACACGTTCGGTGCCGTCACTTCCTATGCGTCAGGTCATAACATCGTTTGCAGGAAACCGTGCACATGAGGATGGACATGAGTTTATCATCGAGGAGCTTTCTGACGCACCGTATTTTGTTGACTGCGCAGGTATAGAGTCACCGGGCTTATCAAGTGCACCGGCTATCGGCGAGAGAGTGGCAGCAATAGTTGAGGGGCTTTTTAAGCCTTCTAAAAAGGCGGACTTCATCGAGACAAGAAAAGGTATTTTAAATCCAAAGAAGCTTTCAGAGGATGAGTATAAAAAGCTGATAAAAGAAAAGCCTGAGTATGGCAATATAATCTGTCGCTGTGAGATGATTACGGAGGGCGAGATAATGGATGCGGTAAACAGACCACTGGGCGCAAAGTCACTTGATGGTGTGAAGAGACGCACCAGAGCCGGAATGGGCAGATGTCAGGCAGGCTTCTGTTCTCCGAGAACTATGGAGATTATCGCCAGAGAGAAGGGAATTTCGCAGCTTGACATCACTAAGAGCGGTGGAAAGTCAAAGATAGTTGTTGGAATGAGCAAGAATCGCGGATAGTCTGTCTTACTTCAAAGAGACAGGTAACGATAGCTTGATATTGTATTAATATCAGATTAACATAGGGGGACAATATGGAATTTTACGATATTGTGATAGTAGGAGGCGGCCCGGCAGGTCTTGCGGCAGCAGCTTCCGCTAAGAAAAATAAAATAGATAAAATACTTATACTGGAAAGAGACTGTGAGCTTGGCGGTATCTTAAATCAGTGTATACACAACGGCTTTGGCCTGCACACCTTTAAGGAGGAACTCACAGGCCCTGAATATGCCGGCAGATTTATCAAAGAGGTCAAAGAGCTTGGCATAGAGTACAGGCTGAATACGATGGTCATGGACATCTCAACCGGTGGCGAGTTCGAAAACGGGGCAGATGACAGGCATGATGTAAAGATAAAAGATGAGGCAAACGATAAAATAGTTACAGCTATGAACCGAACAGACGGACTTTTCCATATCGCTGCAAAGACCGTAATACTTGCGATGGGCTGCAGGGAGAGAGCAAGAGGCGCTCTTAACATACCCGGCTACAGACCGGCAGGGATTTTCTCGGCGGGCACAGCTCAGAGACTGGTGAATATAGATGGCTACATGCCGGGACGAAAGGTAGTAATACTCGGTTCAGGAGACATTGGTCTTATCATGGCTAGGAGAATGACCTTAGAGGGTGCCAAGGTGCAGGTGGTTGCAGAGCTCATGCCGTATTCGGGAGGCTTGAAGCGTAATATCGTGCAGTGCCTTGATGATTTTAAAATTCCGCTTAAGCTCAGCCACACAGTGGTTGATATAAAGGGCAGGGAGCGTGTGGAGGGCATCACTCTCGCACAGGTGAACGAGCATAACAAGCCTATTGAGGGAACAGAGGAGTTTTACGAGTGCGACACACTTTTACTATCATGCGGACTCATTCCGGAAAATGAGATTTCAAAAACAGCCGGGGTAGAGCTCAATCCGGTAACAAGCGGACCGGTCGTAAACGAAAGCCTTGAGACAAATGTGCCCGGTGTATTTGCCTGCGGAAATGTACTTCATGTGCATGACCTCGTGGATTACGTGTCAGAGGAAGCGACAGCAGCAGGTCGCCATGCCGCAGAATATGTGAAAAATGGCGGTGATAAGAGTTGCGATGGCAAAGAAATATGGATAACCGCTACAGGCGGAGTACGATATACTGTCCCAAGCACTATAAATACTGCACAAATGGATGATACTGTGACGGTAAGATTTCGAGTGGGAGCTGTGTATAAGAATTGCTATATTGCAGTATATCTGGATGATAAACAGCTGCAGCACCGCAAGCGTCCTGTTATGGCGCCGGGTGAGATGGAGCAGGTAGTGCTTAAGAAGAAGGAGCTCATTGAAACAGACAATCCCCGCACAATTACGATAAAGATTGAGGAGGCATAGTATCATGGAAGAAAGAAATTTGACATGTATAGGCTGCCCTCTGGGCTGTGCCCTTAAGGTGACAATAGATGGAGAAAATGTCACAGTAACCGGAAACACCTGCAAGCGCGGAGCAGACTACGGAGCAAAGGAAGTAACGCATCCGACACGAATTGTGACAAGTACAGTCTGTGTGAAAAATGGCACAATACCGATGGTATCCGTAAAGACGGCACAGGATATTCCAAAGGAAAAGATAATGGATGTGATGGAGTGTATCAACCAAATCACGGTAGAGGCACCGGTGCATATAGGTGATGTACTGCTAAGCGATGTTGCAGCAACCGGTGTGGATATAGTCGCAACTAAGAATGTTGTGCAAAAATCATATTGACAAATCATCCAATGCACTTTAATATTGTAGAAAGAAACAGGCAAATATTTAAAGGCATAAGAAAGAGGAGTACATGACGAAAGCTTTCAGAGAGAGCATCCGGTCCGTAAGATGGTGATACATTTTGGGCAGGCTGAAAGATGCTTAAGACAGAAATCATGGAAGGTAGCTTTTGAGCCGAAGAACCCAGAAAGTTAAATTTATATATAACAAGATTTGACATAAGTTCTTCCGATTCGTCAACGTTACAGGACAAGAGGCATTCGAGCGTATATGTCATATATTTTGGTGCATATGTCGCTCTGATGTAAACGAAGGTGGTACAGCGCTTATTCGCCCTTCCGGTCGTAGACCGGAGGGGCGTTTTTATGTACCCAGACCGGAAGATTGCGCATGCAATCCAATCGGTCGTCCGTCGTAAATAAAAAGAAAAACAGCAAAAGCTCACAGCCTGAATTATCAGGCCGCGCATTATGTATGGAATTATGTGATTTATGGAGCTGCCTAGAGACTGTTAAAATTATGTACACAGCCCAGCAACGCACGCACATGGACGTGCGGGCGAGGCGTTAGCGCCATGGACGGCGCTAAAAGCCGGTTGCGTAATGGTCTAAACAATCCTTCATCATAATTTTTACAGTGTCTTGGCAGCGTAATCATGAACATAATTCCATACATAATGCGCGACCTGATACAAAACACCCCCAAAGCTTTTGCGTCATTCATATAAAAGGAGGAAAACATGAGCAAAGAACTAAACAAAACCTACGATCCAAAGGACATCGAGGACCGTCTTTACAAAAAGTGGGAAGACAATGGCTACTTCCATGCAGAGGTAGACCGCAGCAAAAAACCATTCACAATCGTGATGCCACCACCAAACATCACAGGACAGCTGCATATGGGCCATGCCCTTGACAACACCATGCAGGATATCCTTATCAGATACAAGAGAATGCAGGGCTACAATGCACTCTGGCAGCCGGGAACAGACCACGCATCCATCGCAACAGAGGTAAAGGTCATCCAGGCACTTAAAGAGCAGGGAATCAACAAGGCAGACCTTACAAGAGAAGAGTTCCTCGAGAAATGCTGGGACTGGAGAAAAGAGTACGGCGGACGTATCGTAAAGCAGCTTCGTAAGCTCGGATCATCAGCAGACTGGCAGCGTGAGAGATTTACCATGGATGAGGGATGCTCACACGCAGTACAGGAGGTATTTACAAAGCTTTATAAGAAGGGCTGGATTTATAAGGGCTCAAGAATCGTAAACTGGTGTCCGGTATGTAAGACATCTATTTCAGATGCAGAGGTAGAGCATGAGGAGCAGGATGGCTTCTTTTGGCACATCAACTATCCTGTAGTTGGCGAGAAAGGCAGATTCGTAGAGATAGCAACAACACGTCCGGAGACACTTTTCGGAGATACAGCCGTAGCTGTAAACCCTGATGATGAGCGTTATCAGGATATCATCGGAAAGACATTGAAGCTTCCATGCACAGACAGGGAGATTCCGGTAATCGCAGATTCATACGTAGATAAAGAGTTTGGAACAGGCTGTGTAAAGATTACACCTGCACACGACCCTAACGATTTCGAGGTAGGAAAACGCCACAGCTTAGAGGAAATCGTTGTAATCAATGATGATGCCACAATGAATGAAAAGGCCGGAAAATATGCCGGAATGGACAGATACGAGTGCAGAAAGGCACTGGTTGAGGACCTTAAGGAGCAGGGCCTTTTAGTAAAGGTTGTACCACACTCACACAATGTAGGTGTGCATGACCGCTGTCACACAACAGTTGAGCCAATGATCAAGCAGCAGTGGTTCGTCAAGATGGACGAGATGATCAAGCCTGCAGTTGAGGGAGTAAAGAACGGAGAAATCAAGCTTCTTCCTTCAAGAATGGACAAGACATACTTCAACTGGACAGACAATATCCGCGACTGGTGCATCAGCCGTCAGCTCTGGTGGGGACACAGAATACCTGCATGGTACTGTGATGACTGTGGAGAGATGGTAGTTTCAATAGAAAAGCCTGGCAAATGTCCTAAGTGTGGCAAGGAGCACTGGACACAGGATCCTGATACACTTGATACATGGTTCTCATCAGCGCTCTGGCCATTCTCAACACTCGGCTGGCCTGAAAAGACAGAGGATCTTGACTATTTCTATCCAAACGATGTGCTCGTAACAGGCTACGATATCATTTTCTTCTGGGTAATCAGAATGATTTTCTCAGGCTATGAGCAGATGGGCAAGGCACCATTCCACACAGTGCTTTTCCATGGACTCGTAAGAGATTCTCAGGGCCGCAAGATGAGTAAATCACTCGGAAACGGAATTGATCCGCTTGAGGTTATCGACAAGTATGGTGCAGATGCGCTTCGTCTGACACTTATCACAGGAAATGCACCGGGAAATGACATGCGTTTCTACTGGGAGAGAGTTGAGGCTTCAAGAAACTTCGCCAACAAGGTATGGAATGCATCAAGATTTATCATGATGAACCTTGAAGGTGTAGAGCTTAGAGAGCCAAAGCTTGATGAGCTTCATGCAGCAGACAAGTGGATTCTTTCAAGGGTAAATACACTTGCAAAGGATGCCACAGAAAACATGGACAAGTTCGAGCTTGGAATCGCAGTACAAAAGGTATACGACTTCATCTGGGATGAGTTCTGTGACTGGTATATCGAGATTGCAAAGGTTCGTACCTACAAGAAGGATGAAAACCCTGAGTCAGCAAATGCTGCACTCTGGACACTTAAGACAGTACTTGTAAATGCACTGAAGCTCCTTCATCCATATATGCCGTTTATCACAGAGGAAATCTTCTGCACACTTCAGTCAGATGAGGAGACCATCATGCTCTCTAAATGGCCTGAGTACAAGGAAGAGTGGAATTTCCCGGCAGAAGAAGCCGCAATCGAGCACTGCAAGGATCTCGTAAAGGGTATCAGAAATGTCCGTACACAGATGGATGTTCCACCTTCAAGAAAGGCAAAGCTTTTCATCACAAGTGATGATGAGGCAGTCAGAAAGATATTCGAGGACAACAAGGAGGTGTATGTAAATCTTGCATTTACCAGCGAGATTACAGTACAGCAGGGCAAGGCCGGTATTGGAGATGACGCTGTATCAGTAGTGATACCTGATGCGGTTGCATACCTGCCGCTTGAGGACCTTGTTGATTTCGAGAAGGAAAAGGAAAGACTCAATAAAGAAAAGGATAAGCTTACAAAGGAGCTTGCGCGCTCAAGGGGCATGCTCTCAAATGAGAAATTCTTAAACAATGCAAAGCCTGAAAAGGTTCAGGAGGAAAAGGACAAGCTTGCAAAGTATGAGCAGATGATGGCTCAGGTAGAGGAACGTCTGGCTCAGTTTAAATAATTAAATACAGATTATATTTTGTGAACACTGTTTTCCTGGGGCATGGTGCAAATGCATATTACGGACAGAATTAACAGGATATCGAGAGGGTATAA
>OGSD01000778.1_pt1 | contig 32486 bp, 24 predicted proteins | sample 1553571 | NCBI WGS metagenome assembly OGSD01 (sample SAMEA2580072, study PRJEB22360) | human gut metagenome | biome: human gut; feature: human-associated habitat; material: faeces | place: Denmark | collected 2008/2010 | reverse complement strand
GGCGTCATCGGCCTCGAGTTCGCCTCGATATTCAATGCCTTAGGCTCGAAAGTGACTATCGTCGAGTTCCTGCCCGAGATTCTGCCCCCCTGCGACGCAGAGATAGCCAAACGACTTCGCACAGCCCTGAAACGCCGCGGCATCGACATCATAACCGACGCCGCAGTGACAGCCCTGCGCCCCGGCATGGAAATCGACTACCAGCGCCGCGGCAAGACGGCCACACTTCAGGCCGAGGCCGTTCTGATGGCCGTAGGACGACGCGCCGTTGTTCCGCGCGGCCTCAACGTCGAGCTGAACCACAACGGCTCGATAAAAGTCGACCCCGAAACCTTCGAGACCTCGGCCAAAGGCGTCTATGCCGTCGGCGACGTCAACGGCATCTGCCAGCTCGCCCACGCCGCCACGGCCCAGGCCGAGCGCGTCATGGGGCGCGAGATCGACCTCAGTGTGATTCCCTCGGCTGTGTTCACCTCACCCGAAGTGGCCATGGTCGGCAAGACCGAGAAACAGGCCCTCGAAAGCGGCCACGACATTACCGTCGGCAAAGCCATGTTCCGCTCCAACGGCAAGGCCCAGGCCATGGGAGAGACCGACGGCCTGGTGAAGGTCATCGTCGACCGCGACAACGACCTGCTGCTCGGCGCCTTCATAGTAGGCCCACACGCCGCCGACCTCATCGAAGAGCTGTCGCTGGCAATGAGCAGCCGCCTGCCCGTGCGCGAGATTCTCTCAAGCGTCCACGCCCACCCGACTCTCAGCGAGACCGTCACCGCCGCCATCGCTGCCGCCCGCTGATTTCATCCCAAACTATCCTACAAATAGCTAAGATAGCTATTACAGCTATCTTAGCTATTTAATATATCAAACCCTATGAAACGAATTCTACCATTACTGCTCATCCTCGCCGGAGCAATCGCCCCCGCTCTCGCCCAAAGCGGAACGCAATCCGACCCGCTGCCTCTCGCCCGCGGCGTCAACACTCCTGACTTCACCGCCGCGAACTCGGTCTTCTACACCTACACTCCCGTAGCCGACGAGATGCTCGAGTTCAGCAACCTCAGCAACGTCTATATCTATACCTACCAGATAACCCCCTCCGACAAGCGCTACGGCGACACGTTCAACCAGGCTACCTACGTCCAGACGCGCGCCGGAGTCGAATATACCGTCGAAGTCACGAAAGGCTACACGGGCGCCGACCCGAAATTCACCTTCGACAGCTACGCCTCGCCATGGCCCGACGGCAGCAGCTGGGACACCGCCCTGAGCCCCACCGGCCGGATGGGCTATCTTGTAATAACCCTCGACTTGCCGACCTATATCAAGTATACGCCCGAGGAAGACGGCGTTTTGTCGGTGTTCTTCACCGCCCTGCCGACGCTGAAATACTCGACATCGCCCGACGGCGAATTCACTCAGATAACTACCTCATATCAGAACGGAGGCGGATATAAGGGATCGCTCGAAGTCACCGGCGGACAGACCTACTATTTCACCGTGACAGCCACCGGCTCGATGCTCTACCGCTTCGAAGTCATCCACCCCGTCACCGGCGAATCGCCCGAATTCCCCTACACCGTCAACGAGGGCGTTCCGGCCCCCTTCCCCGCCAAAAGCGGCACCTACTATTACAAAATCGTCAACAACGGCGCCGACAACTTCCTCCTTATCGAAGGAGACGGCACTTTCGACGGCACAGCCCGGGCCGGCGCTGACTTCAACTATCCTTCGGTTGAATCGACAGGACGCATCCACCTCCGAATGCCCGTGTCGGCGAACTACACAGAATATTGCCTCACCCTGACGCGCACAGCCGACGCCGCCACCGATCAGCAGTTCACGGCCACATACTCAAACGAGGTCTATGACATATTCCCCGGTCAGGAGATCGAGCCGGGCACCCACACTACCCCCGATTTCGGAGGTCGATACTATTACACCTTCACCGTGCCGACCGACGGGCGCAACATCATCACCGTATCGGCCAACGGCGACGGCCTCGACGCCAAGACCCGCGCGTCGCTCTACTATGCCGACAACCGCTACAGCGTCCTGAAGTCGGGAAGCTCGATGGAATATGACGCCGCTGCCGGACGACAGTATACTCTTGCCTGGGACGTCGAGCCGGCCGACGCCCCGCTGACCTTCACCTTCGGCTTCAAAGAGCCCGCTCCGGGCGAGACCCCGTCGAACCCCATCGACGCCGTCATCGGCCATAACTCCGCCGACAGTCCGAAGCCTGTCTACTTCCGGTATACGGCCACACGCAGCGGACGCCTTTACATTACCCCTGCCGAAGGACTGCCGATGCCCGCCGTCAGCATGCTTCCCATACCGTCCGACCCCTACACCCAGGCCTGCGAGGTCATCGCCGACGGCGACGGCTACCGCGTCGCCACCACCAAAGACCGCGGCTATCTGATAATGTTCAACGTGACCGGCCCCGTCAGCTTCGACCTCGCCGAAAACAAAGCCGTCGAAGGAGAGCTGCCGTCGAATCCGTTCACTGTCGACGGAAACTCAGCCGCCATTCCCGAAGCCGTCGGAACCTACTGGTTCCGCTACACCGCCGGACGCGACGGCAAGCTCGACATCTCGACCGACATGCCGTTCGAAATCAGCGAGAACCGTCAGGACTACTCGTTCGTGCGCATCTATGACCCCTCCGACCCCGACAACTTCATCTCCGAACTCCGCCCCGACTACGACAACGGCGTCTTCGCCAACCGCGTTCTCGACACAACCGAAGGAACCGTCTACCTGATAAAAGTGCGCACAATGCGCGCCGTCAAGGGCTACACCCTATCGATAACCGTGCGCGATCCCATCGCCGGCGAAATCCCCGAACTGCCCATTGAGATTCCCTTCGACGGCAAAAAAGGCACCTTCGCCTTCGACCGCATGGTCAACTATCCCGCCGACGCCATCTGGTATGGCATAACCCTTCCCGAAGGCGTCTTCTCGATGGCCGGACGCTCGGGCGGAGCCTTCGAGATGAAGATGTATGCCCCCGGCGACCTCGACACCCCCCTGGCAGAAGCCGCCCAGATCGGCATCGACTACGACGAGGCGAACCAGATGTATATCTACGTATGGGGCATCGCTGACCTCGAGATCACCGTCCCCGGCCGCTATCTGATGCACGTCACCGACAACTCCGTGCCCTTCGAAGTCGAGCTGTCGATGCTCACCGAAGACGGAATCTCGACCGTCGGCACCGACCCGGCCGCCGACGTCTGGTATAACCTTCAGGGAATACGCCTCGACGGCCGCCCCACGGCCCCCGGAATCTACATCCGCAACGGCCGCAAGACAGCCGTCCGCTGACCTCCCCCCAACTTTATTCCGACAGGAGGCGTGCCCCGTGGCACGCCTCCTGCGTTTTATTGAAAAATCAGGTTTCCGTATGTCAGAAGCGCACCTTCGTGGCCCCGTTGCTGTCGACTTTGATTACTGTCTGTCCGAAAGCGGGGCTTGAAATTTGTCTGCCCGACAGGTCGAAGTAGCGGATATCCGCGTTATCGGGACCAAAGGTCACCGTCTCGACTCCGGCCATATCGGCTATATGGAACGCAGGCGACAGAGTCTGTATCTGAGAATTCCCTTCGGGTGTGGTGAGTGTGATGCGAAGGTCGTACCATCCGTTGCCGCTTGCTGCGGTTACGCCACCGAGGTTGACAAGGTAGTGGTTGCCGTAAGCTTCGTTGCGTTCGACTTCATTTTCGGAGGTCTCGATTGATTGCCAGTTGTCGCTGCCGTAGGGCGCATATTCGATGCGCGGTGTCACATCGTCAGTAATGATTTGCGTGGCATTCGAGAAATAGCGTTCAGCATAGGGGTTGAAATACCAATACTGAAGCCACTTTACTCCGCCGGCATACATCTCCATGACGGCATCTTTACCGGTTTCAATGCGGTTGGTCACTTTGCCCTCGCCGTTTTTGAACAGCAGGGATGTGACTGTAGGAGGCTCCCAGGTCGGAAGAGACTGGTCATAAGAGATTTCCGTGACATTCACGGGCTGCATACCGTCAATCTCGAAATCGGGAGTATCGGTCAGCACATATTTCATTTTGCCGAATCCTTCAGCGGCAACATCCCATGACGATTCGAAATCTTCAAGAGAAGTGTCTTTATCCTTTACGAGACGGCCATCGAAGTAGACCTCGCTCTGCAGTTTATCCCAATCGGTGCGCAGTGTTCCCGAAAGGTCAATCACATAGGTGTTGAGCTGGAAACCTGTGGTTGCCCCCGAATCGTGATCTTCATTCCGCCAGACGCTTGTTGTCAGGAACGGAGTTGAACCGCCGAATTTCATGTCCAGATCTGCCCCGGAATAGTTGGAATATTCGCTGCCCCAGGTGTATTCAGGCAGATATTGCCTGTACTTAGTGTCGTCGGTCCATGGTTTTGCTGTGAACATATATGATGCCGGATGGAAATACTGTGCGGAAGGAGAGATATTTGACATGGGCGACAGGATACCGAAATACTCGGGCCAGTCGGGATCGGTATAGTCTATATCAAGCGCACATTTTGCTTGCGTCATAAGGCTCAGGCGATCTATCCCTTTTGCACTGTTGACGACGGCCGCCGATACATCGAGCGGCGTCGAGGTTTCTGCCATTGATCCCGACGCCATAATATTGCCTGAGTCATTGAATCCAACCCCGAAATTATATTCGATGCCTTTGAAACCTGTCTCGGAAAAATTCCATCCGACTTTGCGGTAATCGTCCTTACTGACTGACACCCTGGAAGATGAAGGATTTATTGACGCCACAATATATCCCCACTCCATATCCTCGGTCATCGTGTTGAGTTTTATTATGAACGACCAGCGGTCTGAAGCCTTGTTACACGTTGGAATCAGATAAGTCATCGGATTGTCGTCCGCCGCATCGAGCCCCAATCCGGTATAATAGGTCGGGATTCCGCTTCCCAAAACATTCGGACCCTTGACGCCGTATTTTGAGTTATAGAATGTGAACGAAGCGCCGCCATCGATGCAGTTACCGCCTGTCTCGGGCCCCATTTCCGTTCCATTCCAGTGTTTTGTAGCGAATTCGAGCGGCTGGCCGTCGGCCATTACAAACGACAGGGGCAACATTGTGCATTCATTGGCGTCGGCTTTAAGTTCGGGAGTATTGTCACTGACATTGACATCGTCAATGAAATAGTAAGAAACACCGCGGTTGACAAAATAGTCCACCTCATTATTGACATACATATTGTGAACTACTACGATAAGGTCGAGCATCCCTTCGGGAAGATCGGCAGTGCAGATTCCGGAAGTTTCGTCATAGACAAACCCTTCCTCATCATCAAGCATATAAAAGCCTGTTTCGTTGATGTAGAAAATCTCAATGCCGCGTCCGAGCTTGCCACGGGTTATTTTGATTTTGACCGGGTGGGTAGCGCGCTCCATTTCTTTCATTACCGGCGCATCGGTCGACACGAGTCTCTGCCTGATGTTCACGTGCGCCTCCCGCCCCTGCTGCGAGGGGAAATTATCGGGTTGCATAATGTGGGCCTGCGGAGTGGATGCCATGGTTCCCACAGCCCACAGGAGCGAAAGGATAGAAATAGTTTTTTTCATAATAGCTGTGTTTGGTTAGCGATGGCAAAAATAGGCAACCGGCTATGTCTTAGGCAAAATAATTATATCTACTGCATATCTACAGAGAGGTTTTAGTACGATTTTTCACTTAGAAATCACTAATTTTGGCGTATGAAGAATCTTTTCGTGCCTGTTGTCATTCTGATATTTATGAACTGTTGCTCGCGAAAGCCGTCGGACGATCCGCTGGCGCTCGGGCCTTATCCGCGTGAGGTTTGTGAGCTAATCGTGAGCGCACAGGTGTCGCCGATGATCGACCGCTTCGAGACAAGCTGCTCGCTCCGCAACGAGGCGGAGCGTTGTCTGGCGGGCGACACAACCCGTCACACTCGTGCCGTGAGGCTATATATGGACGAAGCTTTGTGGCATCGCGGGATCAACAATGAAAGCCGGCTTGAATTGCTTGACAGTGCGCTACATCTGGTCGACTCAGGGAATTATCCGGTGATGATGCACAGAATCAGAGCTGAGATTCTCAAACTGATGGTTCAGGCTCCGTTTGATAAAAACCTGTATTTCGAGATCAGGCGTGAAATAGATTATTTCGGCGACATCGGCGACACTCTCGCCATGGGGTTGCTCGAGGTGTTGCTCGGTTCACGCTTTCATGACGTCGGATTGATTGAAGAGGCTATGGAAATCACCCAAAAGGCCATGAAAAGGTTTAACAGGATCGGGCAGCCTCGCTTTGAAGGACTGACACGAATCAACGAGGCTCTTAACTATGAAGCACTCGGCGACAAGGCCCGCAGGGACTCAGTGAATAAAATACTGCTTTCCGACAATGATATAAGAGACAATTCCCCGGATTTTCGCGAAGGATTGTTACGAAACGCCTACCAGAATGTGTGGGATACGGCCTATCTTAACGAAGGATGGCGGATTGTTCAGTCCAATTCCGGTCTCAGAGCGAGATCGACGATATATTACGCGCTTTTCGCCGACAGAATGATTGAGGAAAATGATGCGGATTCAGCTTTGAGACTGCTCCGGCTCTGTCAGGATGCGGGCCGGAGATACGGCTTCGCCGACGATAGCCATAAGTTGCTGATGCTCTCTGTCAAAGCAAAGGCGTTTGACATGAAAAAAGAATCAGATTCAGCACTGTGTTATTTAAAGATGGCACTGAATTTGCGTGATTCAATAAATGCCCGGTCGAGCGCAAAGGAAGTCATGCGCACAACCTACGGACAAGAGATCAAGGCTCTGAAATATGAGCAGGAGCTGCAGCGCAACCGCGACCGCTGGATCTGGACTATAGTATTCATAGTTCTGGTCATATCGGCAATGGCCGGCTTCTTATGGGTCTGGAAACTTCGGCAATCGACAAAACTTCGGCTCGTCAGAGAGCAGGCCGAAATGGAACACACACGCCACGAACTTGCAGCCAATATGCTCGCAAAACAGGAGAAAGACAATCTGCTGACTGAGATGAACCGCCATATCAACCGAATGACCTCCGAAGGACATCTGAGCCACACGGTGGCGTCGGATTTGCAGACCATGATTCGTTTGCATGAAACGGGGCAAAAAGAATGGAAAGCGTTTGAAGAGTTACTGGTCAAGATCAGACCGAGGTTCATGTCGAGATTGCATGAACAGGCCCCTGACATGTCTATAAAATATTGTCGTCTGGCCGCCTATATCTACGTCGGCATGTCGAGCCAGCAGATTGCGAGCCTTATGATGATCGGCCCCAAAAGCGTTTATCAGGCCCGCTGGCGGCTACGTCGACAGCTCGCCGTCCCCGAAGGAGAAGGGCTCGAGGAATATCTGGAGCATCTCGGCAGTGAATAGCAATCATTTGATACAGCCTTGCATAAGAATGGGCGGCACGGGGTTGCGCATTAGCGGTTTTTTCGCTACCTTTGCGATGGACAGAAACAATATGCAATGAAACCGATAACAATCCTGAACGATGAATACCTCACATGGTTAAAGGCTCTGTGTGAACGCTACCGTTCCAGCCAGATTAAAGCGGCCATCAAGGTCAATCAGGAAATGTTGCGGTTTTATTGGTTTCTTGGGGAAGACATATCTAAAAAGGAAGTTGAAAATAAATATGGCTCATCTTTTTACATCACTCTGAGCCGCGACTTAAAGAAAATGATGCCGGACGCGACAGGACTTTCCGCATCTTCAATACGCTATGCTAAAAGATTTTATGAGCTTTACAGCAATGCGTTTGAAAATCTTCAGCAAGTTGCTGAAAATTCTCTTTCTCCGATTTTCAATATTCCCTGGGGGCATCACATGGTTCTGATAGACCGTTTTTCCGACTCGCCTGAAAAAGCCCTGTTCTTTGTCAATCAGATAATCGCAAATGGCTGGAGCCGCGATGTGCTTAGAAATTTTATCGACACAGACTTATATGACCGACAGGGGAAAGCGATGACAAATTTCAGCCGCACTATCCCCGAAATAGGAAGTGACGTAGCTAAAGAGCTGACAAAAGACCCATATAACTTCGCCTTTACAGGCATCACTGCGAGATATAACGAAAAGCTGCTCAAAGATGCGCTATTGAACAACATAACGCAGTTTCTTATAGAGCTCGGAACAGGCTTTGCATACGTCGGGCGCGAATATCGTTTGCAGATTGGTTCAACGGAGAAATTCATTGATCTGCTGTTCTACAATCTGAATCTATCGGCTTATGTAGTTGTCGAGGTCAAAATCGGCAAACTGGATTTTGCCGACACAGGGCAATTGGGAGGTTACGTGGTTGCCTGCAATCATATTTTGAGGAAAGAAGGCCGGGATAATCCAACCATAGGCATCCTTATATGCAAAGAGAAAGATAATCTCATCGCACAGTATTCACTTGAAGCGAGCAATCTGCCACTTGTGATTTCGGAGTACGAACTTGCACGTCTGTATCCTGAAAAGATTGACGGAACTATCCCGACACCCGAGGAGCTGGAAAAAGGTATTCTGCCGGAAAATATATAAAACGCCTAAAAGATGAATGGGCGGAACGGGGTTGCGCGTTAGCGGTTTTTTCGCTACCTTTGCGCAAATTTACGACTATGAATCTCTTCGACACAATCTCAGCCCAGATAAAGGAGGCCATGCTCGCCCGCGACAAAGTGCGCCTCGAAACTCTCCGCGGTATCAAAAAAGAATTTCTCGAAGCCAGAACGGCCAAGGGAAGCGACGGCAACCTCTCTGACGAGCAGGCCATTAAAATACTGACCAAGATGGCCAAGCAGCGCCGCGAGACAGCTCAGATCTACGACGAGCAGAACCGCCCCGAACTGCGCGACGGCGAAATCGCCGAAGCCGAGATTATCGAGACTTACCTGCCGCGCCAGCTCAGCGACGATGACCTCGCCGAAGCCCTGCGCGCCATCATAGCCGAGACAGGCGCCACCTCGCCGCGCGAGATGGGAAAGGTTATGGGCGTAGCCACAAAACGCCTCGCCGGCCGGGCCGACGGAAGCCGCATATCGGCAATGACACGTCAACTTTTAAGCTAACAATCAGAAAATGCTTACTCTTCAACAGATCAAGGCCGACCCCGCGAAAATAATCGAGCGCCTGGCCGTTAAAAACTTCGACGGCCGCGAAGCCATCGAAAAAGTTGTGGCTCTCGACAACGAGCGCCGCACCCTTCAGCTCGAAAACGACAACCTCGCCTCTTCGCTCAACAAGCTGTCGGCCTCGATTGGTGCCCTCATGAAAGCCGGCAACAAGGCCGAAGCCGAACAGGCCAAGGCCGAAGTGGCCGAAATCAAGTCGCGCCAGCGCGCCATAGCCGAGCGCCTCGACAAGGCCGCCGGCGGCATAACGGAGATTCTGCTGTCGGTCCCGAATGTCCCCTACGAGGGCGTTCCCGCCGGTAAGTCGGCCGCCGACAATGTTGTCGAGAAGACAGGCGGCCCGATGCCCGACCTCCCCGCCGACGCGCTCCCCCACTGGGAGCTCGCCAAGAAATACGGCATCATCGACTTTGAGCTCGGCGTCAAGATAACCGGCGCCGGATTCCCCGTATATCTCGGCAAGGGCGCTCGCCTTCAGCGCGCGCTGATACAGTTCTTCCTCGACGAGGCCGGAAAAGCCGGTTATCTCGAGGTGCAGCCCCCCTACGTCGTCAACGAGGCTTCGGGCTACGGAACAGGCCAGCTGCCCGACAAAGAGGGTCAGATGTACTATGTCAACGAAGACAATCTCTACCTCATACCGACGGCCGAAGTGCCCGTCACCAACCTCTACCGCGACGTTATTCTGCCGGCCGACAAGCTGCCCGTCAAGAACTGCGCCTATTCGGCCTGCTTCCGCCGCGAAGCCGGCTCTTACGGAAAGGATGTGCGCGGCCTGAACCGCCTCCACCAGTTCGACAAGGTCGAGATCGTGCGCATCGAGCGCCCCGAGAACTCATACGCCGCTCTCGAAGAGATGAAAGACCATGTCCAGGGCCTGCTCGACAAGCTCGGCCTCCCCTGGCATATCCTGCGCCTCTGCGGCGGCGACATGAGCTTCACCTCGGCCATAACGTTCGACTTCGAAGTGTGGAGCGCCGCCCAGCAGCGCTGGCTCGAGGTTTCGAGCGTGTCGAACTTCGAGACCTATCAGGCCAACCGCCTCAAATGCCGCTACCGTGGCGAAGACAAGAAGACCCACCTTGTCCACACCCTCAACGGCTCGGCTCTGGCCCTTCCGCGAATAATGGCTGCCATTCTCGAAAACAACCAGACCCCCGAAGGCATCGTCGTGCCCGAAGTTCTGCGCCGCTACACAGGCTTCGACATCATCGACTGACCCTGCGGCGCCATCACGGCAAATGAGCGCCACAGAGCCCATATTCCACTCCGTCAGCCACCGCAACAACATGAACGTGGTGCGCTACTACCTGAGCTTCTGCGTTCTGCTGGCCCACTTCTCGAGCCTCACCGGCAACTATATCCCCTGGCTTCAGCGCGGCACTGTCGACGTCGGCTGTTTCTTCGCCATCTCGGGCTTTCTGATGTTCCCCTCGTTTCAGAAGCGTCCTACCCTGCGCGGCTATCTAAAGCGCCGCGCAAGGCGCATTCTGCCCCCCTACGTGCTGATAATAGTGCTCGCCGCCGTCGGATTCGTCTTCATCTCGACGCTACCCGCCACCGGTTACTTCACCGACAGCGGATTCTGGAAATATCTCGCCGCGAACCTGAGCTTCCTCAACTTCCTCCATCCCGATCTCCCCGGCGTTTTCGAGGGGGAGCGGTTCGCTACCAACGTCGTCAACGGAGCACTCTGGACGATGAAAGGGGAATGGGTTTGCTACCTCTCCGTGCCGGTTGTCTACTGGATAATAAGGGAGCGCCCGCGCCTGGCCGGCCCGCTGCTGATAGCTCTCGCCGCGGCATGGATCGTCGTCAGGCTCGCTTTCATCAACCTCTACGCCTCAACGGGCAACGAGCTATATGACATCATAGCACGCCAGTTCGGAACGCTGCTCGTATTCTTCTATATCGGCGCCATCATAAACCGTTACTTTCCGCTGTTTCAGCGCTATAAATGGTGGATACTCGGCGTCGATGCGCTTATCCTCATCTTCAGCGACCATATTCCGCTCTATTACCTCGTGTTCCAGCCTCTTGTGGCGGGCAGCCTCGTGCTCTGGTTCTCGATGATCGGAAGCTGGGGAGCACGCCTGAGCAAACACGACAGTGTCAGCTACGACATCTACCTGTTCCACTTCCCGGTAATCCAGCTCGCCGTCTGGTTCGGACTCCCGGCCATGATGAGTCCGCTCGGCTCGCTGGCAGTGGTCGTAGCCGTGACAGTCGGCCTCGCCTTCGCATCGTGGAACCTCGTAGGCAAGCGTTTCAAGCCGGCCCGCTGACCTGCCCAACCGCCCAAAAGCAACGCCCAAATCGGCGTACAAAACCGCCCTGGCGTAGGGCTGCACCGTGGTGCAGCCGCATCGCAGCGCGCTGATTATCATGCGGATACGAGACGCGCCAAAGATTATGACACATGACAATTTTGTGGGAATAACCTCCTCAAAAAACATTCGCCGACAAGTGCCGCTTAATGCGGGATGTACGACGGCGGGCGAACCGCCCTGACGTAGGGACGTGCCTTCGGCTTGTTTCACATGCACCTGACAATCAAGGCGTTGTGACGCGGCTGCACCACGGTGCAGCCCTACGCCCAGACCGGCCAACTTGCTTCCGGGGTTGTATCGAAGGCACACCTCGCTTTCGGCTGCTATGCAGCATTTTACGGCGCGGACGCGATGAATCGCGTCCCTACAGGCTCATAACTAAACCGATTTTTTGTAACTTTGCGGTATGATGAAACAATGCGATACCGCTCACGGCGGCGAACTGTTTGTCACCGACCTCGACGGAACCCTGCTCGGCGCCGACAGCCGTGTCAGTCAGCGCAGCGCCGCCATACTCTCGGAGCTGACGCGCCGCGGCGCGCTGATAACGGCAGCCACGGCCCGCACTCCGGCTACCGTGGAGCCGCTTCTGGCCGACACCGAGATTCATGTGCCTGCCGTCGTCATGACCGGCGCGGGCCTCTGGGATCACGCCGCGCGCCGCTTCGCCAGTCTGCGCCTGATGGACAGCGCCGACGCCAAGCGCGTCACAGAGCTGACACTGCGGCTGGGGCTTCACCCTATCGTCTACCGCGCCGAGCCTGACGGCAGTCACCTGACATTCCGCTTCGACCCGACGGGAATGCCGTCAGAGCAATACCGTTTCATCGCCGACCGCGCCAATCTCGAGCTCAAACGCCCCGTGGTGACGGCCGATCCTGTCGGCGAAGCCGCCGAAGGCCCGACGGTGCTCATTCTGGCCATGGGATCGGATGACGCCGTCATGGCGGCCGTCAAAGCGCTTCGCGGCAATCCGGCCCTGTCGGTGAGCTACTATACCGACCCGGTCTATCCCGGAGTGGCGTTTCTCGAAGTGTTCGGCCCGCGCGTCAACAAGGCCGAAGGGCTGCGCGAGCTCAAGCGCCTGACCGGGGCGGAGCGCCTGACCGTGTTCGGCGACAGCTTCAACGACCTGTCGATGATGAACGTCGCCGACCGCGCCGTAGCCGTCGAAAATGCCCTGCCCGAAGTGAAGGCCGCCGCCGACACCGTGATAGGCCCCAACACCGATGACTCTGTAGCGCTCTTCATAGCGCGCGAGCTCGGACATACCGACCTGCTATAATTTTTACCCTCAGAGGGACGTTAATCTTGTATAAACCAAATCTATCATTCCATTGAAAAAGCTCATTCTGACAGCAGCAGCCACAGCCGCCCTGGCCTTTCAGGGCGCCGCGTGCACAAGCTTCCTTGTCGGCAAAAAAGCCAGCGCCGACGGTAGCACGATGATAACCTACGCCGCCGACAGCCACAACCTCTACGGCGACATGATCCACACCCCCGCCGCCGACCATCCCAAAGGGTCGATGCGCAAAGTCTACGACTGGGACAGCAACCGCTATCTCATGGATATTCCCCAGCCGGCCCACACCTACGCCGTCACCGGCAACATCAACGAGCACGGCCTCGCCATAGGCGAAAGCACCTGGGGAGGACGCGAGGAGCTCGCCGGCGACAAGGGCATCGACTACGGCTCACTCATCTACATCGCCCTCGAGCGCGCCAGGACAGCCCGCGAAGCCATCAAGGTCATGACCGAGCTCGTCGATAAATACGGCTATGCCAGCTCAGGCGAATCGTTCAGCATCGCCGACCCCGACGAAGCATGGGTCATGGAGCTCATCGGCAAGGGAAAAGACGAGAAAGGAGCCGTATGGGTAGCCCGCCGCATCCCCGATGACTGCATCAGCGGCCACGCCAACTTCCCGCGAATCCATAAATTCCCGCTCAAAGACCCTGAGACTCTCTATGCCAAAGACGTGATCTCCTTCGCCCGCAAGAAAGGCTATTACAGCGGGAAAGACGAAGACTTCGACTTCTCGAAAGCCTACGGCGTGCTCGACATCGGTGCTGCCCGCGGCTGCGACGGACGTGTGTGGTCGTTCTTCCGCCACCACACCGACAAAGCTGAAATGGACAAATACCTGCCCTACGTTATGCGCGCCGAAGGGGAGACATTCCCGCTCTGGATCAAGCCTCAGACTCCGCTGACCCTCGCCGACCTCAAGAACGACATGCGCGACCATTTCGAAGACACTCCGCTCGACATGACGCAGGACATCGGCGCCGGCCCCTACCGCAACCCCTACCGCTGGCGCCCGCTGACCTACGTTGTCGACGGCAAACAATATACCCACGAGCGCGCCACCGCCACACAGCAGACCGGATGGTCGATGGTAGCCCAGCTCAACGGCTCGCGTCCCGCCCCGATGCGCGGAATCCTCTGGTTCGGCGCCGACGACACCAACACAACGCTCTACGTGCCCATCTACTGCTCCATAACCGAAGTGCCACTGGGCTTCCGCCGCGGCAACGGCGACATAATAACCCTGTCGTGGGACGCCGCCTTCTGGGTCAACAACTACGTAGCCAACCAGGCCTACAACCGCTACGACATGATGATCAAAGACATACGTCCCGTTCAGCAGAGCCTCGAACGCGGCATGGAAGCCGAAGTCGACTCGCTGGTCAGGGTTGTCGGCCAGATGGACGCAGCCGAAGCCTCGAAAGTGCTGACAGCCCACAGCGCGACAGCCTCGAAGCGCTGTGTCGACCGCTACAAACAGCTCGGCGACTACCTCTTCGTCAAATATCTCGACGGCAACGTCAAAAAAGAAGAGAATGGCGCGTTCAAGCGCACTCCCGAAGGAATTCCCGCCTACCCCGAATTCCCCGGATATAACGAAGAATATTACCGCTCGATCGTCAACCAGACGGGCGACAAATTCCGCATCGAAGATCCCGCCAAGTGAACCTCGGCGTTTATGAAACACGGCGCTACGGCACCGTCGCCTTTCTCGTGGTGGCGGTTGCCGTAGTCGGCCTTTTCCTCGCCTTCAGCAACTCACTGGTCAAGGAACTCAGCGAGCAGGAGCGCGCCCGTATGCAGATATGGGCCGACGCAACCCGCCAGATCATCAACTACGTTCCGGCAGCCGATGCCGCCGCCGACACCGGCAACTTCGACTTCCTGCTCGGAATCATAGAGGAAAACCGAACAATCCCCGTGCTTCTGACCGACGACTCGGGAAACATCATCAACCACCGCAACTTCGATCTCCCCGAACCTGTCGACTCACTCAATCCGCTCTATATAAGTCCCGCCAACCGCGCCTTTCTCGAAGAAAAGCTCGTTGAGCTGCGCGGAACGCCCAACGTGATCCATATCATAATCTCGCCCGGCAACGACCAGCATCTCTACTACGAAGACTCGCGGCTGCTGAAAAGCCTCAGCCTCTATCCCTACGTCCAGATAGTTGTCATGCTGGCCTTCATTCTCGTTGTCTACTTCGCCGTGACGTCGACCAAGCGCGCCGAGCAGAACAAGGTGTGGGTCGGTCTTTCGAAAGAGACCGCCCATCAGCTCGGCACCCCGATATCGTCACTTATGGCATGGATGGAACTGCTGCGGTCGGCCGACGTCGACCCCGAGATGGTCGACGAGATGGACAAAGATGTCAGACGCCTTTCGACAATAGCCTCGCGCTTCTCGAAAATCGGATCGGTTCCCGGTCTCGAGCCCGAAAACCTCAACACCCTCGTAGAGCGCTCGGCCGCCTACATGAAAACGCGCATATCGAACCACATAGCCCTTTCGACCGACCTGTGCCGCGAACCGCTGACCGTGGATCTGTCGGCGCCGCTGCTCGAATGGGTCATGGAAAACCTCATCAAGAACGCCGTCGACGCCATGGAGGGGCATGGCTCGATTTCCATCACAACGCGGCGCGACGACCGCAATGCCATTGTCGACGTCAGCGATACCGGCAAAGGAATCCCGCGCAAAAACCTCAAGACTGTGTTCAAGCCGGGCTACACGACCAAGAAGCGCGGCTGGGGGCTCGGACTTGCCCTCGCCCGCCGCATCATCGAGGAATATCACCACGGCCGAATCTGGGTCAGCTCCAGCGAACCGGGGCGCGGCACAACGTTTACCATACGCCTTCCGCTTGCCTGATGAGACTGCGCCTGATAATAATAGCTGCGGCCATACTCGCCGCAACAGCTGTTTCGGCAACGGAGCTTCTCGACAGCGCACGCCGGCTCACGGCCGCCAACCGCTACGCCGAGTCGCTGGCACTGCTGCGCACCTTCAGCCCCTCGGAGGGCACCCGAGAATCAATCGAGACAAAAGGACTCATCGGCGACAACTATTATTCACTGGGAATCTACAACAGTGCCGCCGAACTCTACAATGAAGCCATAGCAGAAGCGCGCACCAGCGGATTCGAAGAGCTGACGGCCGACAACCTCAACGCCCTCTTCCGCGTCTACTACATGAACTCCGAGACCGAGCGCGCCGCCGACCTGCTTGAGAGCGCCGCCGAAATCTACCGCCGCCTCGGTGTGCGCTACAAACAGCGCAACGTTCTCAACAATATGGCACTTGTCCACTTCGCCCGTGGCGACGTCGACTCGGCGCTCAAACTTCTCTTCGAGGCCCTTGAGATAGCCCGCACAGTCGACGACCCCGCGACCCCCGACGCCGCCGAAAAAGTCACTGTCAATATCGGCGAAGCCTATTACCGCCTCGGAGAATATGTCAAATCAGAGAAAATTCTTTCCGAAGGACTTGCCAATATAGCCGACAAGCCCGACTCCTGGACCAAACTCCACATGGCCGCAAGCCTGGCACGTGCAAAAGCCAGACTCGGCAAGAAAAATGAAGCCCGCGCCCTGCGCGCTGTCATCGACCGCTGCATACCGACAACCCAGCCCGCCAAACAACCCGACATCTACAGCTCCCTCGCCGAGATAGAATTTCTCACAGGCGACTCCATACAAGGGCTGCGCGACCTCCTTCGTTCGCGCGCGCTGACCGACACCATCGAATCGCGCCAGAACGCCGGTATGCTGCGTCAGCTGCTCGTTGTCTACGACACCGAACGCCTTCAGTCGCGGAACGAAGCGCTACAGAATTCCGTCAAGAACCGCACGATAATCATTTCGATAGCCATAGTGGCCTTCATGCTGCTTCTCGGCCTGCTCCTTGCCCTCTGGGCAAAACTGCGCACCGACCGCATCGTACGCCTCCAGTCGGAACGCATCGCTGAAATCGAACGCATCGAGCATCAGCGCAAGGAAGAGCAGCTCATCGACGAAATCGACACACGCAACCGTCAGCTGACATCGTTCACCATCGACCTCGCCGCCGTCAACGAATTCCACGGCCGCATAATCGACAGCCTCGGCGGTCTACGCCGTGACCTGCCCGACAACGACCGTCCTGTTCTCGACGACACCCTGCGCCAGCTGCGCACATTCAACGAGCGCGCCGTCACCGAAGACTTCCGAACAGCCTTCGACCGTGTCCACCCATCATTCTTCCGCACACTCGAACGCGAATGTCCGCAACTGACGAAAAACGACCACCGCCTCTGTGCCTTCCTGCTGCTCGGAATGTCGACAAAAGAAATTGCCGCACTGACATTCCGCGAGGTAAGAAGCATCGAATCTTCGCGCCTCCGACTGAGAAAGAAGCTCAACCTGCCCTCGGGAACGTCGCTTTATGACTTTCTCAACTCATTGAACAGTCAATAATTAACCTGATGCAGTAGTATTGCAGTAGTGCAATATTCGTTTCTTTGGCGCGCATAGGCTATTTTTGTCGAAAAATATATGACTGCCGTAGAGGCAGGCAGCAAAGAAAGACAAAAATTGCAAAGAAATTTTAGCCGCTTCGGCGGCACGGTCATGCGGGCGCCGTGAGGCGGTCAAACGACATAACGGGGTCGGCAGCTCTGCCCATGCTGCCGGCCCCGGTTTGTTTCAAACCGGAAAATGCTAAAAACTCATTGATATATCAGCATAAACGTCTGCTACAAAGAGTAGCGGGAGCCATTGCTAAACTCCTTGACATTCAGAATCGGCGTCTCCGACAAAGAGTAGCCGCGTGCATTTAGAGCGGCTCAAACAACTGACAACAAAGCAGTTAATCCGTAGCAACTTAGAGGCGTGACAAAGGCACGCGGCCACATACATGACGGAAATTATATAAAACCTGATTTCTGCAACAGCGCCAGTGCCGTTAAAAACGCGGAAAAATTTGGTCGTGCGCGATTTTGTGAGTAACTTTGTCGCGTGGTTGAGGGCTTCGGCCTTGGCTGCAAGTGATTGTCTTATGGTGTAATGGTAGCACTGCAGTTTTTGGTTCTGCCTGTCGTGGTTCGAATCCACGTAAGACAACCTGATACATGCGCTTCTTGACACTAAAATTGTCAGGAAGCGTTTTCATTTCCATCTCTTAAGCAAATTTAACAAATGGGGAGGTAATTAGTGAAATTATCTGTAATTTCACACTTGATTTTTGAAAACCATATCTTTAACCGGGTAAACAATAACCCATAAAAACACCAATTGCATGAAAAAATTTTTACTCATCGCAGCGTCGGCAGCCTTCGTGCTGTCGGCAACAGCAACTCACGCCGAGGTGCGCTTCGTAAACCTCGGCAACAAACAGCTCAACGAGAAGCGCACGGCCACTCTGGCCCGCATCAACCGCGCCACCGACGAGTCGAAGCTTGTCTGGAAACCCGGACATCAGGTCGTCTCACACTGGACCCCCTATTGGGACGAGGCCACTCAGACCGACAAATATGACTGGACGGTTACCGAAGACCAGACTTTCACCTACACCGACGAAGGCCGCATAGCCACGATGAAAAACGCCAATGGCGACGAGATCCGTTATGAATACGACGCCGAAGGGCGCCTGACAACCGAGACCAGATACAACGACAACGGCGACGCTTACGAAAAGCGCGAGTATGCCTACGACTCCGTTGTGAAGAACCTCATTGTTCGCTCTTCCATCTATAATTTCGAAGCAAATGAGTGGAAGCTCATGAGCGAGGAAACGACCGAAATCACCCGCAACAGCGACAACAACATCACTCAGATTTCGGAGTTCTCCAGCTACAACGGGAACAAGACCGAGCAGCAGCGCGTTGTCTACACCTATGGCGCCGACAAGAAGATCAACACCATCAAGCTCTATTACTACGACGGCGAAGAGGGTGTTGAAATGGATGCCGAGATGACCGACATCAAGTGGGTGAAGACCAACGGCCAGCTCATCGATCTGGAATTTGACGAGCTCGCATATTATTTCAGCGAGAACTGGATTGCAAGCGCAACGCTGCCGAAAGCCACCAACGAGCCTTATCTGGGCGACATCTTCGTTAAGTTCGACTACAAACCGGGCCTCGGCGGCTTCACAATGACTCAGACTATGAACAACGAGGTCATTGTCAAAGATGAATTCACCATCACCGACACATTCGGCAGCTACACCGAGCGCGATTTCTCGGTTGACTTCGACAACGATGGCGACGACACCTGGTTCCGCGACGGCGAAGACCTCTGCGATTACACAAAGGTTTACGACAAGTTCGGTCTGGTGCTCTTAGATAAAGAAGTCGATTATGAGGATGCCAATCCCGAGAAGGCCGACTGGACCACAACAACGACCGGCAAGGTAGAATATGACGCCGACCATGGTTATCCCGTAGAATACACCTCTGCCTACGAAAACACCGAAAGCCAGAACGGCCCTCAGAATCAGGTTCACATCGTATGGAGCGACTACAAGAGCTTCGAGGCCGGCATCGGCGCTATCGCCACTGACAACGAGAATGCACCTGTTGAATACTTCGACCTGCGCGGCCAGCGCGTCGACAACCCCGCAGGCGGCTTCTTCATCCGCCGTCAGGGCAACCATGTCGAAAAGATCGTCGTTCGCTAAAACCAACAATTAGTCTGATTAGGCCAATTAGTCTGATTGGACTAATAAGTCCAATTCTCCACTACTCGCCCGGCAGGCCTCAGCGGCTTGCCGGGCTTTTTATAATACTGCGGCAATCCGGCGGATACCGGCTAATTTGGCCATAAATGAAGAATCATGCCGGACTTTCCCTTTGTCATAGGCATTCTGCAAATTCATCCAAAAGTCAGAATCAATCCCCAGAGCAGCTTCTATCATCATGGCATATTCGATGGTGAAATCCCGTTTACCATTGATGAGTTCGTTGAGCAATGACACCTTCACGCCGATCTCGTTAGCAAGCTTGGTCTGCGTGATTCCTCTGCTCTCAAGCTCTTCACGGAGAATCTCACCGGGATGGGTTGGCTGAAAAGGCACAATATTGTTTGCGATCATTCGGGGATCTATGCCGGGGAGCGTAATCATATCAGTCGTAATGGTTTGAGAGTTCAACAATATTGCAGATGGTCAGCATCGGGGCATCGCTTTCGTTATCAAGCGTGAACTCTATCCGATATTTATTGTTCACGCGAATAGAATAACGTCCTGCCTTATCACCGGTCAATGGCTCAAAATTCAGAGAATTGAACTGATATAATGATTCAGGAGACGGCGCTGCTATAAGCATTTCAATACGTTTCTGATAACGTTTGACGATATCAGGCTGGTAACGATGCTTCTTGTCGGAAGCACGTCCTGTTTCAAAGAGCTCTCGCAGGTATGCCTGTTCAAATACTATAACCATCTGATTTTATTACATCGCAAAACTACAAATAGTTTTTGTATTTCACAAATTTGTGAAACACAAAAGTCATTTAGCTTCCTATCACGCGACGGGGGCGAGGTCGAGGATGTCGGAAAGGATTCCGACGGCGGTCTCTACGCTGTCGACCGAGGCTATAGAGAAGGAGTTGCGGCCCTGGCGCTCGCGTATCTTGACGCGGCGCGTGTTCTGCTGGAGGTAGCGCAGCAGGCGCCCGAACATGGGGCTCTGATAATAGGCCTGATTCTTCTGGTCGACGAAATAAAGATACATCATGCCCTGCTTAAGACTCACTTTCTCTATTCCGAGACGCTTTGCAAGACGGCGCAGGCGCGGCACACGCAACAGCTCAAGGGTTACTTTCGGTATCTTTCCGAAGCGGTCTTCGAGGTTGCTGCGGAATTCGAGCAGGTCGGTCTCGCGCTCTATCGAGTCGAGACGCTGGTAGAGGGCCACGCGCTCGGAGTCGGTCGGCACGTAGTCGGGCGGCAGCATAAGCTCCATGTCGCTCTCGATAATACAGTCGGCGGTGAACTCCTGCTCGTTCTCGCCGCTGCCGCTGTCGGCGGTCTCGAGCATTTCCTCGGTTCGCAGCTCGGTAACGGCCTCCTTGAGTATTTTCTGATAGGTCTCGTAGCCGAGATCGGCGATGAAGCCGCTCTGTTCGGCGCCAAGAAGGTTTCCGGCACCTCGTATGTCGAGATCCTGCATGGCTATATGGATTCCGCTACCGAGGTCGCTGAAGCTCTCTATAGCCTGGAGGCGGCGGCGCGCCACGGGGCTGAGCGGAGCACCCGGAGGCACCGTCAGATAGGCGAATGCCTTGCGCTCGCTGCGCCCTACTCGTCCGCGCAGCTGATGGAGCTCGCTGAGGCCGAAGTTCTGGGCGTTGTTGATGATGATCGTGTTGACATTGGGCATATCGACGCCGCTCTCCACAATGGTTGTGGCGATAAGCACGTCGTAGTCGTGGGCGGCGAAGCCGACAATGATGTTCTCAAGCTTCTCGGGATTCATCTGACCGTGACCGACGGCGACACGGGCGTCGGGAACGAGACGTCTGACCATCGATTCGAGGCGTTCGAGCCCTTCGATGCGGTTGTTGATTATGAAGATCTGACCGTTGCGGCTCAGCTCGAAATTGACAGCGTCGGCAAGTAGTTCGTCGGTGAGAGTACCAACTGTAGTCACTATCGGACGGCGGTTTGCCGGCGGCGTCGTTATTGCCGAGAGGTCGCGTGCGCCCATGAGCGAGAACTGGAGTGTGCGCGGTATGGGGGTGGCCGACATCGTCAGAGTGTCGACATTTGTCTTCAGCTGTTTGAGTTTTTCCTTGACAGCCACACCGAATTTCTGTTCTTCGTCGACAATCAGAAGTCCGAGATCCTTGAAGCTGACGGTCTTTCCGATAAGCTTGTGGGTTCCGATAATGATGTCGATCTTGCCGGCGGCGAGGTCGGCGAGAATTTCGCGCACCTGTTTCGGAGTGCGGGCGCGCGAGAGGTAGTCGACACGCACAGGGAAGTCTTTCAGTCGGCGCGAGAAGGTCTGATAGTGCTGATAGGCAAGCACGGTCGTCGGCACGAGCACGGCCGTCTGCTTGCCCCCTACGGCGGCTTTGAAGGCGGCGCGGATCGCCACCTCGGTCTTACCGAAGCCCACATCGCCGCAGACAAGGCGGTCCATCGGACGCGCGCTCTCCATGTCGGCCTTGACCTCGCCGACAGCGCGGAGCTGGTCGGGTGTGTCCTCATAGGCGAACGACGCCTCGAGCTCATGCTCGAGATAGGTGTCGGGGCCGAAAGCATAGCCGGCCTCGTTGCGGCGGGCGGCATAGAGCTTGATAAGGTCGCGGGCGATGTCCTTGAGCTTGCTCTTCGTTCGCTCTTTTACGCGGTTCCAGGCGCCGCTGCCGAGCTTGTTGACTTTCGGAGGGACTCCCTCCTTGCCACGGTATTTGGCGAGCTTGTGAAGGGCGTGGATCGACACGAAGATGATGTCGCCGCCGTCGTAAACGAGCTTTATCATCTCCTGCGGATGACCGTTGACCTCGGTGCGCAGCAGTCCGGCGAACTTGCCGACACCGTGGTCGACATGAACGATATAGTCGCCCGGCTCGATCGAGCTGAGTTCTTTGAGCGACATGGCGAGCTTTCCCGAGCGGGCACGGTCGCTCTTGAGGCTGTATTTATGGAAACGGTCGAAAATCTGATGGTCAGTGAGCACGCCGGCGCGCGTCGTGCGGTCGATGAAACCGGCGTGAAGCGTTCCGGCCACGGCAGTGAACGGAATATCGTCGCCGCGGTCGGCGAAGATGGTCTTCAAACGTTCGTGCTGGTCAGCGCTGTCGCTGAGAATATATAGCCTGAAGCCTTCGCCGACAAGGCGTCCGAGAGAGTCGGAAATGAGGTCGAAATTCTTGTGATAGACAGCCTGCGGGGCGCAGTCGAAGCTGACAACGGGCACTCCGGCGGCTGCCGGCCCGTCGGCCTGAGCGGCGCTGAACCGCAGACGGCGCATCGACTTCCAGCGCGCGGCGAAATCGGAGGCATCGACAACCTGCTTCATAGCGTCGGGATCCCCCTCTTCGGCCATCAGGGCGCTGGGGCTGAACTCTTCGGCAGCGATAGCGGCGATGCGCGCCAGAGTGTGGTCTTCGCTGCGCACTGCAATGAGAGTGTCGGCTCCGGCAAACTCGAGCAGCGACGTGCCGCGCGAGGCCGAAGGCACTCCCGAGGTTATGGCCACAGCGTCGAGCTTCTGCTCGGAGAGCTGTGTCTCGATGTTGAATTCGCGTATACTGTCGATGTCGTCGCCGAAGAAATCTATGCGGTAAGGCTGCTCGTGGCTGTAGCCGAAGATGTCGACGATAGAGCCGCGCACGGCGAACTGACCGGGCTCGTAGACGTAGTCGACTTCGGTGAAACCGTTGTCACGCAGGCGGTGGACAACCTCGCTGAGGTCGTGGCTTTCGCCGACGGCGAGGCGCAGTGTGTGGCCGTCGAGAGTGTCGCGCGAGGCAACGCGCTCGGCCAGAGCCTCGGGACAGGTGACCAAAGCGCGCAGTCCGCCGGGCTGCCCCCATGCGTTGAGGGCCTCGGTGCGGAGAATGCGGGCGGGCTCGTCGGGGCGGCCGTATTTTATATCGCGCTTATATCCCGAAGGGAACATAGCCACGGCGTTTTCGCCCAGCAGGCGCGACAGGTCGTGATAGAGATAGCCGGCGTCGTCGGCATCGTCGCCGACAACAATCATCGGGCGCGCTTTCCTGTCCGACAGCAATCCGGCAATCATCATCGCCGGAGCCGAACCGCCGAGACCGCAGGCATCGACGACGTCGGAGCTTTTCATAGCGGCGCCGAGGGCACGGCGCCGCGCCGGAGTCATGAAGACACCGACGAGGTCAGTCAGAGTATCGCTCATTTCTTCACAGGCTTCAGAATGCGGTCGTAGGCGCAGCGGTCGGTCAGACGCGAGGCGGCGCTGTCGACTGCGGCATCTCCGGTGATAAGATAGCGCACACGCGCCGGCATATATCCGTAGCGGCCGGCTATCTCGGCGCCGAGATAGCGCGAGATCAGCGGCCTGCGGCGGTCGAGATCGTAGTTGAGGTCATGTTTGAGCATAGAGCCGAGGCGGTCGAGCTGTGCGGCGACGCTGTCGCTCATATAGCCCTCGTTCTGCGCGGCCTCGCGGAGACGCCCGACGATAACGTCGCACACCTTGTCGTATTGCAGGCGCGCCGGATCGATAGTGGTTTTGAAATCGCTGTAGATTTCGTCGGTAATGACAAAATCCTCGGGGGCGGGAATAGTGTCGTGGGTGGCGCGGAAACGCGTGGCGTAGTCGGTTGTCCAGTCATCGCGCACGAGGTTGTATGTCAGGCGGTCGATTTCGGGCTCAGGCACGACTATGTCGGGGGTTATTCCGCCTCCGTCGCGCACGACGCGCCCGCAGCGCGTAGAAAAGACGCTCGTCAGGCTGTCGGGAATGCGGTCGACAGTGCCGTCGGCGTTACGGTGGCTGTAGTCGATAGCCTGAATAAGACGACCGCTCGGGATATAGTATTTGGCAACGGTCACCTTCAGCATATTGTTGTAGGGAAGATCGCGCGTTATCTGCACGAGCCCTTTGCCGAACGAACGCGAGCCGACGATAATTCCGCGGTCGAGATCCTGAATTGCCCCGGCAAGAATCTCGCTGGCCGAGGCCGTTCCCTCGTTGATGAGCACAGCCAGAGGAAGCTCGGTGTCGACAGGCTTGTCGGTGGTCTTGTAGATCTTCTCGTTGGCGGCGCTCCCCTTATAGCGCATTCTCAACACCTCCGACCCTTTGGGCAGGAAATTTCCGAGCACCTTCACGGCGCTCTCTACGAGGCCGCCTCCGTTGTCGCGCAAATCAATTATCAGAGCTTTCAGACGCGGATCTTTCTTAAGATCGAGAAGCGCATCGCGGAATTCCGTTCCGGTTTTTTCGTTGAATCCGGTTATCGGGATATAGCCGACAGAGCCGCGCACAATTCCGTGCCATGGAATCGAATTGTCGATTATCCGGCGGCGCTTTATTCTGAAGGTCTTCACCGAGTCGGCGCCGACATAGGGGCGCCAGACCGTTATGCTGACTTCTGTTCCGGGCTGCCCTTTCAGTCGCTTCGACACCTCATCCGAGGCCATACCCCTGACACTGTCGCCGTTGATGACGACAAGGCGGTCGCCGGCCCTCAGACCGGCCTCGGCGGCGGGAGAGCCTGCCGAAGGCTCGGAGATGAATGTGTCGCCTCCGCGGGTGGTTATATAGCTTCCTATTCCGGCATACTCGCCCGACGAAACAGCCTCGAAAGTTTCGCGGTCTTTCTGCGGGATATATTCCGTGTAGGGGTCAATGTCGCCCAACATCCCTTCGATGGCGGCAGTTATGGCCTTGTCGGCGTCGACAGAGTCGACATAGAAGGTTGTAAGCTCCTTATAGAGCCGGTTGAACACTGTCAGATTGCGCGTCACATCGTTTTTGCGCGCCCATGTCACGGGCCTGATGCAGAACAAGGTGGCGGCGAGCACTCCAACGGCAATAATAAGCTTTTTCATCGTCGGTCGGGAGAATGGCATAGTTGAACGTCAGTAAGTATAACGCTCAAAGGGGCGTTTTGTAGGCGGTAGTGACGGGTTTATTCCGCGTCGGCGTGGTAGACGACCTTATAGTCCCCCTTGCGGATGGCTTCGTTGGCGGTGGCCACTGTTGCCTCACCGATCTTCATCGGAAGCGAGATAATATCGGTCACGCGGATATCGGGCATAACGGCTTCGAGAAGTGTCTGGGTCGAAGGTGCGTGGGGGAGCACCGCATAGCGCTGATAGGTATAGTTCGTGAACGCGCTGTTGGGGCTGATTCCGCGACGGTCGAGAAGCCATCCGCCCTCGAGTGGAAGCGGGCGCGATTTCTCGTTTATGTCGGTCGGAGCGGGAAACGACACAATCGACGTGCGGGCGTCGTTGAGCGTGACAGGCACATTGTCGAGGGCGGGAGCGTTTGTCTTGTAGGCCAGAGCCTGAGGCATGAATGTCGCCTGCGGCGTCTGCGACACGGCTGTCGCTGTCGATTTTTTCGGCCCGCAGGCTGTTGTTCCGGCAGCCAGCAGAGCCGCGCAGAGAATCATTTTTGCGGTTTTCGAAGTCATATCGTAAGGTCTGAAAAGTGGAATAATATCGGAGAGGTCAGACGTTGAATAGGAAGTGCATTATGTCGCCGTCTTCAACGACATATTCCTTGCCTTCGATGCTCATGCGGCCGGCCTCGCGCACAGCTTTCTCACTGCCGAGGCCGACGAAGTCGGCATATTTGATGACCTCGGCGCGTATGAATCCACGTTCGAAGTCGGTGTGGATTATTCCGGCGCATTTCGGTGCCTTGCTGCCGCGGATGAACGTCCAGGCGCGGCATTCGTCGGCACCGGCGGTGAAGAACGTCTGAAGGTCGAGCAAAGCGTAGGCGGCTTTAATCAGGCGGGCTATACCGCTTTCCTGAAGCCCCATCTCGGCCAGAAATTCCTGACGTTCCTCGTAGGTGTCGAGCTCGGCGATCTCAGCCTCGCTCTGGGCGGCAACGACGAGCAGACCGGCTCCTTCGTCAGCTATAGCCTCGCGCACAGCCTCGACATAGGCATTCCCCGAAGCGGCCGAGGCGTCGTCGACGTTACACACATAGAGCACGGGCTTCGCCGTCAGCAGAAACAGGTCGCGGGCAGCGCGCTGCTCTTCGGGGGTCTCGAAGCTGACGCTGCGCGCCGGCTTGCCTTTATCGAGCACTTCCTTATATGCCTGAAGCACACCGAGCTGAACCTTGGCAGCTTTGTCGCCGCCGGTCTGAGCCTGCTTCTCGACCTTCTTTATGCGCTGCTCTACGGTCTCGAGGTCTTTGATGAGCAATTCGGTATCGATGACCTCCTTGTCGCGCACAGGATCGACAGTGCCGTCGACATGGGTTATATTGTCGTCGTCGAAACAGCGCAGCACGTGGATAATGGCGTCGGTCTCGCGTATGTTGGCCAGGAACTTGTTGCCGAGGCCCTCCCCCTTGCTGGCACCTTTGACAAGGCCGGCGATGTCGACGATCTCGACGGTTGCGGGCACCACGGAGCGAGGCGCGCACATCTCGACGAGGCGCGTCAGACGGTCGTCGGGCACGGTGATGACGCCCACATTGGGCTCGATTGTGCAGAACGGAAAATTGGCGCTCTGGGCCTTTGCGTTCGACAGGCAGTTGAAAAGCGTCGACTTGCCGACATTGGGCAGTCCGACGATACCACATTTCAGGGCCATAACAGATTCAATTATAATTTTAGCGCAAAGTTAGCAAAAAAACGCAACGCCGCCAACTTCGGTTTATTGGAGTAATCAGCTTAATCGATTCCTACAACAAACGCGCCGCCCTCTGCAGGGCGACGCGCCGTTATGGCTTTACGTCGATATGTCTTACTTGGCGAGCTGTTCGGCGCGGAGTTTGTATTTCTCGATGTCGAGACGGTTCTGGTCGCCGTAGAGCGGATATTTGGCCATGATGTCGGCGTAGACGGCGGCTGCCTCGCTGTATTTCTTAAGAGCTTCGAGCACAGTGGCTTTCTTCATCATGAAATAGGGAGTGTAGGCCGGATTGTCGTTGCTTGTCTTGATTGCGGCGTCGAAGCAACTCAGAGCGGCGTCGTAGTTCTTGAGGTTGACATTGCAGTCCCCTTCGAGCGACTGGGCGGCGGCACCGATAACCTCGTCTTTGACATCGTAGTCGGCGAGATAGTCGAGGGCTTCCTTATATTTCTTGTCTTTATAGAGAAGAATGGCGGCGTTCAGCCTGGCGCGGTTTCCGGCATCGTATCCATGTTCGTCGGCCACCTGCATATACTGGGCGAGAGCTATCGAGTCGTTGCCCTGCATGAGCTGGGCGTCGGCCTGGCCTATGGCGTCGTCGCCTGCGTTGATTGCGGGGCGGCGCACACCGTAAATATAGATGAATATCAAGGCTACTATAGCGGCTGCGCCGAGGCTGAGCCACATGATGAGCTTCTGGTTTTTCTGGACTTTCTGCTCTACCGAGGTCAGAGTGTCGTTGATGTTGTCGATAGAGGTGCGGGTCTCTTCGGGTTTCTCTTTTGCCATTTTATTGCGGATTGTTTATTTTCGGAAAAACAGAGGGGTGCGAAATTTTCGCGACGGCAAAAGTAATAGATTTCCGCGACATTACGAAATTTCCGCAGCAAAATCTCATATAAAAAAGAAGCGAGGCTACCCGACTAAGTGGCAACCTCGACTTTACCTTTTTTTAGAGTGCTAAATAGAGCGACTAAAGTCTCCAAAAGCACTGTGATTATGCAAAGGTAATGCTTTTATTTGAACTTGCAAAATTTTCACACACATTAAATCAGATTATCGAGAAATCAGCTATTAATGGCTTAATCTTCGGGGAAACGGAACAAAGTTCATCATATAGACATTTGATTTGCCTGCGCATATCAGAAGCTCTGTTCGCTGAAACCTGTTCCATCACATACTTGATAACACGCAGCGCACCAATTATGTTGTTGCGTTCATCGGGATTATATGGTGCAGGCCCTCGACGTATTGCCTGTGGGAGTCGAAAGTCATATAAAAGCAATCCGTGAGCGCAAGCATTCCGTACTTGCCGTATAGTGTGCATGTAGCTTTCGAATGTTACTACCTGACGTATTCCGAACTCATGGGCCACAAATATTTTATCCCTACTATCTTTCAGTTGTTCATATAGCTTCATCACAGCGCCAAAGGTCATAAATTCAATCGTCTTCCATGCTGGAGCAAAACGGTCATTCGGATTTTTCTGATGATGACGACGAATAACCGGATTGCGCTTGAAATCTGACGTGTAGATCTTACGTTCGAAATCGCGGGCGTAAGTTCGATTTACAACGGCTGGACTGACAAACCATATCGGATTTAATTTATACTTGTTGGAAAGATTGTATATCAGCGAAGTGCGAAAAGCTATCTCGATACGGCTTAGATACCTCATCAGCAACAAGCGCAGATCAAAATCGAAATAATAGAGATTGACCGCGTCCTCGAACGAAGCGTCCTTGATATAATCGTGAGTGCGGTTGCGGAGATCGGGATAAGATTTTTCAAATGGGAACAGATAAAAACCAAGACGATAATATCCTATATCGCGTAGTATTTCTCGCGCTTTATCAATATCGGATACGATCAGGCCTCTTGATTTCAGCAAACAGAGCTGTCGGTCTATTGTCGTTGCCGTTTTCGCCATATATAAATTGAAAATCGGGAAATTACAATAAAACGTGGCTTAATGATCGGAGTTAATGGATTTTATGTCCATCAGCGCTGGCGAAGGTAGATCGGGAGGCTGCGGTTGATGCTCTGGTCGAGTGAGATAAGGGTTTCGGTGCCGACAACTCCGTCGATCATCTGGATATGGTCGTTGAGAAGTTCCATAAGGTGTCCGTTATCGCGGGCGACAAGCTTTATCAGCATTGTGTATGGTCCTGTCGTGAAGTGGCATTCGACTACTTCGGGGATTTTGTCGAGTTCGGCGGCGACGGTGCGGTACATAGCGCCGCGTTCGAGATTGACACCGATATATGTCGTTGTGCAGTAGCCGAGTTCCTTGGGGTTGACTCTATATCCCGAGCCTACGATGACGCCTAATTCGGCCAGGCGCTGGATGCGCTGGTGAATGGCGGCCCGCGAGACGCCGCAGACTTCGGCGATATCTTTGCTTGGGATGCGCGCGTTATTCATGATTATTTTCAGGATATTGAGATCCAGATTGTCGATTTTGCCCATAATTTATAAAAGGTTAGATAACATATTCTGCAAATCTATAACTAATTTTTCGAAATAGCAAAAACTTTTTCAAAAAATTTTGCAAAAATGCGAATTATTCGCAAAAAGAAAATGATTAAGATTTCAATTTGCCGTCAGACCGCCGTCAATGCTGACCAGAGCGCCGGTGATGAACGAAGCTCGGTCGGAGGCTAAGAACTCGACAAGTTCGGCGACCTCTTCGGGTCGGCCCATCCTTCCGATGGGATGGACAGCATTCTCTTCATCGGCAAGCTGTTCGGCCGTAGCGTCGCCACGGTCAATTATGCGGTCAAAGACATTTTTTACCAGAGGCGTATAGATCGTTCCGGGGCACACGGCATTGACGCGGATATTCTTCGAGGCGAGGTCAAGGGCGAGACTCCGTGCAATCTGCCCCAGAGCGCCTTTTGTCAGGCCGTAGGCGAAGCTGTGGGGCTTGCCAATCTTCGACTGGTCGGAGGCGTTGATGACTATTGCGCCTCCGCCTGCTTCGACAATAAGCGGGACGATGGTTTTCAGTGTGTTGTAGGTTCCGTAGATGTTGGTTTTGACTACGGTGTCGAATTCGTCGTCGGTTATGTCGAGAATCGTGTTGCTGCGGTGGATTCCGGCATTGGCGAAGAGGGCAGTGACCGGGCCGAACGAATCGGTGGCTGCGCGCGCCGCAACGGCAAGGGAATCGATGTCGCGGGTATTTGCCTGGCAGAAACAGACATTCCCGCTGCCGAGCTCCTGTGCGAGACTGTGCCCTCTGTCGGCGTAAATGTCGACAAAGGTGACTTTCCATCCGCGGGACGCAAAAAGCCTTACGGCGGCCTCTCCGATGCCGGAGGCGCCGCCGGTTATAAATATGTGACGGTTCATTGGCGCGGGAATCAGCCTACGGGAATCTTGTCGATACGGCGCTGATGGCGTCCGCCTTCGAAAGAGGTGTCGAGGAAGGTGTCGACAATAGCGAGGGCGGTCACGGCGTCGATAAAGCGGGCGGGCATGACAAGAACATTGGCGTCGTTATGCTGACGCGCCAGAGCGGCTATTTCCTTGTTCCAGCAGAGAGCGGCGCGGATGCCCTGATGTTTGTTGAGAGTCATGGCGATTCCGTTGCCGGTGCCGCACATGGCGATTCCCATCGAACATTCGCCGCTCTCGACGGCTCGGGCTGCGGGATGGGCGAAGTCGGGGTAGTCACACGATTCGGCCGAGTCGGTGCCGAAATCCTTGTAGGCGACTCCGCGGGCTTCGAGATAGCCTTCTACGATGGCTTTCAGCTCGAAACCGGCGTGGTCTGATGCTAATGCGATAGGTTTCATTGCCGGGATAATGATATTTCTGTTGGTTTATTTCCTGAATCGGATTCTTCGGAGAGCGACACGGGCATTCTGACCCACCACGACCTTGGAATCATACGCCAGACCGAGCAGAGCAGACGCCAGCGCCAGTCGACGGTGGCCACTCGCTGACCGCGCACAATGGCAAGCTCTATGAGCGGCGCGGCGTAGTCGACGGTCATCATCATCGGATAGTCTTTGTCGGGGTCGAGAAGCGGTGTGCGTATGAAGCCGGGACGTATGTCGGTGAAGCGGACATTGACCCTGTTGCGCCGGGCAAGCTGCTCGAGGGCTTCGAGATAGGTGCGCTGAAAGCGCTTCGAGGCGCTGTAGGCGGCGGCGACGCCGATCCCCTTCGTCGAGGCTACCGAGGTTATGGCGGCGATGCGGCCGGGTGCATTATTGCGGGTGTCGCGGAAATATTTGTAGGCGGCGTTGACAATGCGTGTCCAGCCCACAACGTTGGTCTCGAGCACGTTGATCTCCTTATTAAGCTCGAGGTCGGGATTCTGAAAGCCGATGCCCGAGGCTATCAGAACAATGTCGACGCCCCCGTTCATCTCTATGAGGTCGTAGAACCGCTCTGTGGCGCTGTCGAGGGTTATGTCGATGGTTTTATAGACGATGTTTTCGGGATATTCGTCGCGCAGGCTGCGCAGCGGTTCCTCGCGGCGCGCTGCGGCGGCGACTTTCCAGCCCATACGGGCGAAATCAGCGGCTATTCTACGGCCCAGACCGCTTGAGGCTCCGATGATGGCGATGCGTTTCATTGCTGTCGGTTGATTAAGGATTTGAGGTTTCAGCGCCCCCGGGACTGTCGGTTCTGACAGGCTCGTTGAGCGAGAAGGTATAGTAGATGTTAAACGCACCGGTGACAGCTCCGGTTCGCTTTCCGAAGCCGGGAATTATCATCGGCTTGCCAAGGACGTTGTCGCTCAGATGGAGCATCTGATGAAACTTGAAAGTCCAGCCCAGCGAGAGCGGTCCGACGATTTTAACCTTGACGCCCAGACACACTTCGAGCCATCCGGCTGTGGCGCTCTGCCGCTCCGACGAGAAGCCGGCGGAAGGCCCCCAGTAGCTGTTGTCGACCCTGACATTGTCGACGCTCCACCGGAAAGCCGAGAAACCATAGCGCAGACCGACGAGCAGCTGATAGTCGGGCGAGTTGTTGTAGAATATGTTATAGTCGGCGCCGATGCGGAAATATGGGGCCACGGGGCTGCGGAAGGTGAAATTCATTCCTTTCGGGCTGTCTTTGGCCATGCCCATGCCGAACTCAAGAGTCGGGAAATAGCGGTTGTGGAGCGAGAGAGCCGCCGAGATTCCGGCAAGTCCGAATTTCTGGCCCGTGATGCGCATCAGCGGATCCCAGATGTCGACGCCGACACGCAGGGCGTGGAGAAGCGGATACTGCATCTTCGGAATCTTCAGCAGCGTGGAGTCGACCCACTCCTTGCCCGTTATGGTGTCGACCATTATAGTGCGCCCCTGCTCGTCGTGGACGTGGACAACCGACGGCGGAGGGCCCTGCGGCCTGTCGGTGCGGGCCACGGCCGGCCGCGAGGCGGC